>Ga0214917_10003093_pt1 | contig 19600 bp, 19 predicted proteins | sample LL_1208_BB_MetaG_FD_177983 | JGI IMG/M metagenome (GOLD analysis project Ga0214917, IMG submission 177983) | Freshwater microbial communities from Lake Lanier, Atlanta, Georgia, United States - LL_1208_BB | ecosystem: Environmental > Aquatic > Freshwater > Lake | place: USA: Georgia | collected...
GTCGTGCCCGTGCTACTGATGCTCAGACCTGCGCCCGTTGCGTCAGCGGTCAGCCAACGCACTATCACGCGACCCGAACCGCCGTTGCCGCCCGTGCCAGAGTTTGAACCGCCGCCACCGCCGCCACCACGATTGGCAGTTGCGTTTGACCCTGCGGCGTTACTGCCACCGTTGCCTGCGTTAGTGCCTGCCGTGCCACCCGTTGTGTTGCCTGCGCCACCGCCGCCGCCAGAATACGAAATCGTTGAGCCTGTGTAGTTGTTGGTAGAGGCTGCGCCGCCTGCACCGCCCGTGTTGGCGGAACCGTTAGAACCTGTGCCGCCTGCGCCACCGCCGCCACCCAAGCCTGTATTGACACTTGATGTGCCGCCGCTATTCCCTTCACCAGAAATGCCCGTAGCAGTAAAACCTTGCGAACCGCCACCCGATGCGCCGTTCTGACCGTTCGCATCACCAGCACCGCCGCCGCCACCGTTAGCCGATTGAATAAACGACGAAGCCGAACCGTTTTCGCCCGTTCTTCCAATAGCGCCGCCTGAGCCGCCAGCGCCAACCGTAACCGTGTACGTCGTTTTGCCGATAATGCCCGAACCTGTACGGAAACCGCCCGCACCACCGCCGCCGCCAGACCCCACAATCTGCCCAACCTGCGTTCGATAGCCACCACCGCCACCGCCACCGCCCACAAGCAGAAACTCAACATTCAGATACGCCATCGTCGGCACAACCTGAGACGACTGCGACGACACATACCCAAGTTGACGGCGAGCCGTAGCCATCAGTTACGCCGCAATCGCGTTGACAAACCCAGTCAACAAAATAACGTCAGCCGTACCAGCAAACGCCTTCACAACCATCCCATTCTGCAAAACCAAACCAGGAATCACCGTCACCAAACCAGCCTCAGGCAACACCGTCAACTCAATGTTCCCATCAGCAGCAGTAGCAGTACCCCACTCAATCGTCAACTTCACACTCGACGCCGACGTATTATTCGCATACAACCAAATCTCATCAAACGTACCCACCGTCGTACCAGCAACAGCAGTATGCACCGTCACCGTCGCAGACGTAGACGTACCCGTCACCTTGATTGCTTTACCATCCGTTGAACCAGACAGTTTCTTTTTCGTGAATGTAGCCATGTTCTCCTATCCTAACTGAAGACTTGTATTTGGAGAATGTCAACCGAAGCAGGAATCGCAGCCCACTTTAGCCCCGTCGTCTCAGCCGAATCAGCCGTCAACACATAATCATTCGTACCCACCCCAAGACGGGCAACATCCGTACCATTGAACGCAACAAGGTCACCCTTCGTCGTCCAACGAGAAGCAAGAAAGTTCGCCTCATCAGCATCATCCGCCGAAAACACGGGGTAGATGGTCGCACCCGAAGAATGAGATTGGGCGGTCGTGTCATCCTGCGCACGGGTAAGGGTCAGGGTGGAACCCGAGATGGTCGCCGTGCACTTCTCCTCAGCAGCAGTCCCAGGACTGATGACCACATAGAACGGCACACCAGCAGCCGAAGGCCAGCCTGTCGTTGCCGCAATCGTAATCGACGTGTCACCAGACGCAAGCGCGTTGGTAATCGTCGTCTGGGCTGCCGCACCCTTGTACTGTTTACGTGTTACTGCTGCCATCGGTTCCTCATCATAGCACTAGCGGATGGACCGCATCACCACGATAGCAGTCCCCTCCCAATCCCAGTTGGTATGCGAGTTCGACCTCTGTAAAGCCTGCCACTGGATGTTCTCGATAACCACAGGGAACGTCTCCTCGTTCTCCTGATAGACGACAACCTTCGGGGTGTCGACCAAATCACGCAGCAGCCGCATCTCCCCGTCCACATCCTGCCAGTACTCGCGACCACCAATCTGAAGTTTGTGGTGCATGAGTAGGGGTACGGTGAAAATCTGGCTGCGCAGCGAAGCGACGAACGCCCTTGCCATCCAACGCGTCAAAATCGGACCCAAAGCCGAGTTCGTCGAGTTCCTTTCCAACGTCACTTTTATTTCCGCTTCGAACGTTTTTTCTTCCAACCCTTCGACGGTTGCTTCTTTCTGGTCGGATGCGGTCCAAGCGGTGAACTCGCGGAAATCTGCGCCATCGTTAGAGATGGCTAGGGTCACCGAACCGTCAAGCGGTAGGGCACGCAGGTCGAGTTTGGCGACAATCTTCGGGTCTGGCACACCCCAACGGTAGATACCCGACCGCAGATACCCTGACGCCACCAGGTTCGTCGCGTGAGGCGTGTACACACCGTGACCCGACACCGTAAACATCGGTTCGTTGTTGAACTCGTGGATTGTTTGCACCGTACCCTGCGCCGTAGCCATCAAATCGGAGGCGTACGCAGGCTGATTCGGGGAAATGAACACCGAGATGTCCATACGCCCGATACCAGTCGACGTGGAATCAAAGTTAGTCCACGCAAAATACACGTACTTGCCGATACCAGCCATGTGCCCGATAGACGAACCCGTCTCCACCAGCGGACCGATAACCAGATTCCCCGCATCATCCGTCGAACAGAACCTGAAACCCGTCGCAGTACCGATAATCACATAGCCGAGATACCCGTAAATCGACTGGATGATTTCACCCTGCGGAAGTTCCGCCGCAACCAACGGAACATCCAAACCCGAACCATCCGTCTTGATACCAATCTTGTAGACGAGACTCCCGTTCCCCGAATACCCTGCCGCATAGATGTGCGTCTGACCGCCAGCGAAACCAACCCAAGTCCACTCCGTATTCGGATGCGTAAACAGGGGTGACGGATTGTTCGCACTCGAATCAGCAGCCGTCGTAATGTTCCAAATCTTCCGCTTATCCGTACCCTGACCCGCCACCATCAAACGGCCCTTCACATACGCCAACTGCCCAGCCTCAATACCCGTAATGTACGCAGACGACGAAGTAATACCAGCGTTCGTTTTGTCAATGTCACCGTTCGCATACGAGTAGAACACGTAGTAGCCGTCGGACGTAATCGAATACAGGTTCGATGCAGCGGTACCAGTCACCGTTGACACGCTCGTGAAATCCGTCGTGTACTTCACCGACTGACCATCCGTACCGTACAGGCGGTCGCCAGCGGTCGTCGCATACAGGTTCGTACCCGAAGTGTTGTACACCTTCGTCGTATCCCGCAGCAACGACAAACGCCCCTTCGTCCACACGTCCACACCTTTGCTCGTGTAGAAACGGTACGCCTCGGCGTCAGCCGTATCCGAATACTGCTGCCCTGCACCGTAATGCCACGACGACTGCGAACGGCGCCACAACCCTTGCGGGTTCAACGCCGATTCGCCAGGTTCAGCCGACTGGTCAACCGAATCGCGGACACGTGCGTCGTACTGTCGCGTGAACGAGTTCGCCGCAGTGTCAATCATGTACGGTCGCCCGTTGATTGCGACAGGGAAAACATCGGGTACGAGTTGCGTCGCACCAGTACCCGTGTAAAACGCGGTCGCTGGTTTGAACGCGTCCTTGAAACGCGTAAGCGCAGCCATCGGCTACTTCCTGAACTTGATTGGGTACTGCGCCTTCAATCGTGCGGCTTCGGCAATGATGCGCTCGCGACGCAAACGTGCAAGATTCTGCATCGAATCACGCACCGCCCCAGGTGGGACTTCGTTCGCCCTGCGTGTATCCGACTGCGATTCGGTGAAGTTGCGTTTGATTTCACGCCCGTTCATCATCCGCAGAACGACACCAGTTTCCACGATGTCCTCGCAAGTTGCGGGCAGGAAACAGTTGGTGGTCAAATCGGATGCTTCGGTGGTGGCGCGTACGAACGGCGCCTTGTAACGCAGCCGCACCGAGCCAGCCATCACGGGTTCGTCGAACACCAGCGTGTTGCCCGACGCGAAGTCGGCAGTAGGCAAACCAGTTTGGAGACGCACATAGTTCAATACGGGATGGTCGTCGGACAGGTAACGAAGACGGGCATCCAACAGTTCGATAATCGTTCCAGATGAGGTGATGTTGATTTGTCGGTCCGAACCGTTGTACGTCAAGTCGACCGTGACGACACGGAACAACCCGTTCATCGTCGAAGAGAGGTCGTCTAGTTCGGCGTTGACGGCATCGAACATTTGTGCTCGCGGGAAACGCGGGGAGAGAGTGGCGAGTACGTTGCCTGAATGGGCTGCGGCTGTGGTCCCGTTGAAGCCTCTTTCAACGGTGAGCGTTTTGGTCGCAGTGTTGGCTTCCCAAACGTAAAAGAGTTCTGACTCGATTTCGAATACAGAACCAGTACGAAAGCCGCCAAGGTCGTAAGACAGAACAACACTCGTCGTGCTGCTATCGAGGCTCGTCGCCAACTTGTTGCGTTCTTCAACGACCCCTGCCAACATCTGACGCGAAGCCCTGTTCAGGACCGTCGCAACCGTCGTCATCTTACTCCGTACGTACCGAACCCTGGGAACGAACCCGCCTGTGCTTTAGCGGACGTCTTGCTGGTCCGCTTGCCCTTCTTCGGCTTTGGACCAGGACGATACTCCTTGGCAGGAGCGCTTTTGACAGAAGACTTTTTGTTTTTCGGCAGAGGCATTACTTACGCTTCCGTTTCTTGCCGTACTCCATCTTGCGTTCCTTCTTGCCCTCGCCCTTTTCGTGGCGCATAGCGTGACGCTTGGACTTGTACTTCTCGCTCTTCATTGACACGGCTATTTCCCTTTCGCTGCGCGACGACGACCAGTGGCCGCCATCTTCGCCATCTTCTTTGCACCGTACTTCTTGCGTCCGATGGACGCAGCAACGGCGGCAGGGTCCTTGACCTTGCCTTTGAGCGACTTCTCCAACTTGGCGAAGCGACCTCCGCCTCCCAGTTTCATTGACTTCTTGGCCATGTTGTTCTCCTTGATGTGAACGGTAGGGATACTACCACTTTACGCGGTCGGCCCAATACGCTGCCGACATCTTGCCTTTGGCAATGTTCTTGGCGTGGCGGGCTTTGAACGCTTCGCGACGTTTGCGATACGAAGCCGATTCGCCCGCTTTCTTGGGTGAGCCAGACACGCCCTGCTGCCCGAAACGAATCAACTTGACCTGGCCCCCAGACTTGGCGAGTACGGCATGTGACTTCTCTGGATGACCAGGAGTGCGTTTCGGTTTGTTGTAGCCAGCGAACTTCTCGCCTCGATAGTTGATGCTCATTGGCGTTTCGCCCAAGCGTTGTCGACGAGGTTCGGGTACGGTCTACCAGCGTCCGCGGCGCGCCGCTTTGCGGCAGACTTCTGCTTCGGGGTCAGCGGCTTGGATTTCTTGTTCGGGTTCTTTTTGTCCCAGAACGCTTTCCTACTTTTTGCCACGACGCTTCCCTTTCATCGGCATCCCAGCCTCGCTCATTGCGATAGCGACGGCCTGCTTGCGGGACTTGACGACGGGTCCGCCTTTGCCTGAGTGCAAGGTTCCAGCCTTGAACTCGCGCATGACTTTGCCGACTTTCTTCTGTGCTTTCGTTTTCTTTTTCATTTGACCTCCACGGTGTAACTATCAACGTAGCCTGCCGCCAACACTACGTCAAGCACTCCCTCAGGAACCCGCAGCGGGACACCTTTGACGAACTTGTAGGACTTGTCGGCGATGTCGCATTGGAGGGTGCGGTTCAGGATTACGTAATGCCAGAGGGTTGCGGTCTCGGAGTCGATGACCGACAGTTTCTTGCCGACGGGCAGGGTGTCTGCGAGTTTGCGGGCGGCTGATGCCCAGGACCATTTGCGGACTTCAGGCAACTTGGCTTTCGCCCAGCCGAGGTACTGGTCGTGGTTGGCGTACATTTCGCGCATCGCATCAGCCAACTCCTTTGGGTCCGACACATCCCAGTTTCCGCCGTAGATGGATGGGGCAGGTTTGTGGCCGAGGACGAACGGGGCGAGGTGGGCGAACTCTTTTTGCCCAGACGAGTCGTTCAAGATGGTGGGGATGCCGCACGCCATCGCCTGCAACGGCATCAACCCGAACCCCTCACCTCTCGTCACGGCGATGAAGCAGTCGGCTTGGTGGAAGTAGTCGATGGTTTCTTGGTCGGTGAACCACTGGCGGTGCATGAATACATTGTCTGGCAGTTTGAGGTCGGGTATTCCGTGGGCTTCAGGGTTCGGTTTCAGGTGCAGTTCGGCGTCAAGGTCAGCGAGGAGAAACGCTTGCAGCACGATGTCCAACCCTTTGCGCAGCCATTGTGAACCGCCAGCATGGAACCTGAACCTGGGGTTCGCGGGACGTTTCTTCGGTTTCCAAATCTTCGAGTCGACACCCAACGGGACCTTGTGGACGTTCTTGTGGTAACGGGAGAACAGTTCAGCGTTGTGGTCGCACGGCACGATGATTTGGTCGTAGACGTTGCACCAGTCCGACTGCCGCTGGTTCAACAGGGTCGATTCCCACATCGTGAAACAGGCACGCCACTGTCCTTTCAGAAACGTGGTTATCTGATAAGGCTGCATCATGTTGACCATCACATCGGCGTGTTCGTCGATGGTCACGTCGTCGGGTACGTGGTCCATGAACCCTTTGTACATCGCCCCGTATCCGTAGCGCGGGTGCGGGTAGCCGAGCCACGACTGGTAGTTCAATCCGCCGTCTTCTCCAGTTTCGCGGAACCGTCAATCTTCATCGGCTGCCCGCCAGTACGACGGATGCGTTTGTATGCATCGAGGTCTTTGTCGAGTTGTTTCTCTTTGACGTTCAACTGTTGGACGTTGTGGCGTGTTGGCATCGCCGCACCAGACATTCGTACGTGCGAGATGCGGCACGCGAAACAGCCTTCGACGTCGAGCGTCGGGTGAGTCTCCCTGTGTTTCATGGTCCCCTACGAGATGTATGCGCCGTAACCTGCGGCAGTCAGACTAGCAACCTCGGCTGCGTTGACCTCGTTCTCGGAGCCGCCCCAATACACCTTTGAGATTGTCGTGATGTCGTTCGGCTCGTTCTCCGTATAGGTTCCGTCAGTGAGGAGAAACACGTTGCGTCCTCGTGGTTCGGCGTCGAAGTGGCGCAGCAGGTTGTACGCCAGCCTCCGTTCTTTTGAATCGAACTGTTTCGGCGGGATACCCAATACGACGAAGTCGTCGGTGGGTGGACGGAAGATGCTCATGAGACGTAACTACCGTAGCCTGCTGCAACCAGGTTGTCTTTCTCTTCCTGACTTACGACATTGAGCGTGCCACCAAAATACACCTTGTCGACGAGGTCGTAGTCGCGTTGCTCGACGTTCGTGTAGGTACCGTCGACCAGTTTGTAGACGTTGATTCCTGCATAGGTCGGGAGGGCGTGTTTGAAAAGGCGGCCTGGGACCGACATGTCGCGGCGGTCTGCTGGCGCAATTTCCGTGGTAGCAGGTGTGCGGAACACGAGGTTCTTGAACGTGGTGGTGCTGCTGGTTCCCGTGCCTGACCCTGTCGCGGTTGCGGTGGCGATTCGGGCGCCGATGGTTTCTGCGGTGCCTGCGCCTGAGCCTGTCGCGATGCGGACCAACCCGCGGATGAACGCAGCCGTTTGGTCACCAGTGCCGTTTCCTGTGGCTGCGCGGATGACCGTGAGCAGACCGATGGCAACACTGTCTGTGGTCGCTTGACCACTGCCAGTGGCGGAACGTGGCAGGACTTCGAGGGCGGTCGCAGACTCGCTGCCAGTACCTGAACCTGTGGCGGTGCGTACACGCACGCACACGACGCTCGTTGCTTCTGTGCCTGTACTAGAGCCTGTGGCGGTGCGCAACGCAACCATGAGGCTCGTAGAGGCCTCGGTGCCCGTCCCAGACCCTGTGGCGGTGGCAATACGGATGATAAGCCGTTCGGCTGTTTCGATACCAGCACCAGAACCTGTCGCGGTTCGAACGACGACACGCACACCCGACGCAGACTCCGCACCGACACCCGAACCCGTAGCGGTCCTAATCGCAACGACGATTCGTGCCGCCGTCTCGGTGCCAACACCAGAGCCAGTAGCAGTGACAGCAACAGTGCGTAGCGGTGTCGCAGTACCCGTGCCAGTGCCTGAACCTGTGGCCGTTCTGACACGAACAGCCAACCCGACAGCAGTTTCTGTGCCAGCACCTGAACCCGTCGCAGTGACGGAAACAATCTTTAGACCGCGATAGAAACCCTGCGTCGTCCTGAACGGTGACGCAAAATAGACGACCGTACGCGGCGCATAGTTGGGAACCTCTGCCTGTTGACGAAAACCAGGCGTGTCCCGATACGGGAACTTGAAGTTCGTGACGCCAGTAGCCATGTGGCTACCTCACCTCAATCGAGGCTGAGCGTCAAAGACGTGATTTGGAAAGTGTCTCCAGCGGTGACGGCAGCCGACGCAGAAAGGGCACCAGTCCACAGGCAGTTACCTGCGGTCGAGTTATCCCACGCAGACCAGTGGCTGTACGTCTCAGTCGTTGACACGTTCGTCCACTCCAACGTTGCGGATGTTGCGATTGAGCCAGACGAAGCAGCCGACCAAGACGCAGCCTTGCGGTCGGTGTTCGTTGCGGCGTTGCTTGTGCCCGCTTCGCCAGCGTCTCCCGTGTGCAGTTTGATGTACACCGTCGACGGTGCAGTCCAAGAAGCGCGACCCGTCAAGTGGTCCAGAATCTTTACTTCAGCGTAGTTTGAAATCGACATCAGTTACCTCGCCTGAGATGATAGCAGAAAAACAGAAGTGGGGGAGCGGGGCAGGGGAGGAAACCCCGCCCCCCACCGATTCTGTTGAACTAGTTATCTAGTTCAGTTCGCGCCGATGCTCGACGCTGCCTCGATGCGACGCAGCGAAGCCTCACGGAATCGTGCGTAGCCGCCGAGCCAGTACCAGCCGACAGGCTGGAAGCGCTGGAGCGTGTCGACCACAGGGCCGCGGACGACGCGCGGGAACGCGCCATTTCCGTCCACGATGCTGTGTGCCTTGGCGAGCGCCTGACGACCGCAGATGTGCGTCGCGTAGACGTCCACCGTGCCAGTCGAGCCAGAGCCGTTCGAGGCGTTCTCGTGCAACTTCGCGCGCGGCGTCTCGATGAAACGCACGCCTTCGAAGGCTCCGACTTCGCCGTTGTAGATGTTCGCTGGGTCGCTGTACACGTGCGGGTCACGCCACGAAGCCACACCAGTCTCCTTGCGGAGGTCGTATGAAACGTCGGGGTGAATGTAACCCATGTACATGCCGTTGAACGACACTGCGTTGGCCTTGCGGAGCGCGGCGACAACCAAGCGGACGTCGTTGGCTTCGATGATGTCGGCTGCCTTCACGTTGTTGCGGGCACTCGGGGTGGTGGTTCCGCCACCGCCGTACACCACGTTGGTGCCAGCGGCAAGCACGTCACGGATAACTCCGTCGATGCTGATACCAGCGTTGTAGCCGACCAGGTTTGCGGCAGCCGCATCCACGTCAAGGAACGACGTGCCGCGCAACTTGGCGGTCGTGTTCACGGCGTTGCCGTACTCAGCCAGGGTGACCTCGACCTGGGAGTCGCCCATCGCCACTGGGGTGACGTCGGTGTCCTCGGTGAGGGTCGACGTCTTTTCGCTCAGGTCGTTGAAGATGGTGAACTTCACCGATGAACCTGGCATTGCTTGGGAGACGGGCATCACGTCCGCCACCGCGTCGAACAGAAGTTCGGAGCGGAGAGCGAAGTACGCAATCCTGTCAAATGCAACCTGGTCTGTGAGCAGGTCGCTCTGTTGTGTAAGTGCCATTACCTGTTATTGCTTTCCCCCGACAGGCACGGGGGCCTGCGGGCTAGATGTTTTCTGCTTCTTGCCTTGCTTGGGCCAGTATCTGCATCACTTCTTGTTCGTTGCGAGCCTGGTTGATTTTGGACGCCCAATCGACAATCGGTTCGCTCGTCTCACCAGCGCGCTGTGCCCGCGTGATGCGGTTCCAGGCATCGGCTTCGGATTTTGCTTGCGCGTTCTCCGCAGCCTTCGCGATGAGGTTCGCTTCCTCCGCTGCCTGTCGGATGGCTTCTGGGGAAACTTCGCCGTCGTAGCCTTTCACGAAATACTTTGCAACAGGGTTGTCCATCGGGACTCCAGCCTTGATGAAAGCCATCTCGCGTTTGACTGTTTCGGCTTCCGCTAACTGTTTCTTTAGTTCAGCGGCTTCCTTTTCCAGCAGACGCATCCGTGCACGCACGGGGTCTTTCGGCGCCTCGTCAACACCTTCGTCTTCGAACTCGTGGATGTTTGACATTGGCTCACTCCTTTACCCACACCACGATGGAGGGTCGTGGTGGCTGTTGTCTTATGTGACGAATACAAAAGTAGCAGCATGACTACTTCAGTGTCAAGTACCCTACTGGGCGGTACCGACACCTGTTTCAACGACACCTGATGTTGCGCCTGAGGTGCGGGCGAATCCGCCGCCACCCATGAACTCGGCGAGACGTGTACGTTGACGCTGCTCCAACGCCTGCTGTGCCTGCACATCGAAGCCGAGGGCGGCACCGACTTTCTGTTCTTCGGTGAGGGCTGCTTCTCCGCCCATCTCCTGATAGAGGCCAGCCAGTTGTCCTGCACGCTGGAACGCTGCCTGTGCCTGTTCTGCGGTGTAGCCGCGACGGACTAGGTCTTCGGCGGTAGCGGCACCAAACACTAGGCCTGCTTGTTCTCTGCCGCGGGCACCGATTCGGGCTGCCTCGACTTGGCGTTGGAGGACGGTGTTGGCTCGGACTGGGTCAATGAAGTAGGCGGCGAGCGCTGATTCGTCGTTACCGACCTCTGGGTAGAACTGGCGGAGGGTGTTGAGGACTTGCGGGTCAGCGTCGCGGACTTTGGCAAATCCTTCGTTGATGCGTGACTGGAACTCAGAAGGGGAAACGTCGCCTTCGATGAGTTTTTCGAAGTCGTCTGGGGAGTCGTAGAAGTTGGTGGGCAGGCGGTTGGCGACGAGTACCGAACGGTATTGCTGTTCGAGGCCGATGTAGGTAGCGGGGTCCAGTTCGGGTAAGCCTTTGTTGGCGCGGGCGGTGTTGGCTTTGAAACGCGTACGAAACTGTTCAGTGTCTCGCAACTGGAACAGGATGGCGTCCGAATCCTCGATGCCCTGTGCAAGAAGTGAACGGATTTGTGATTCTAGGCCCCGTAGTCCTGCGCGACCCAGGAAGGAGTTGATTACCCCGAAAGCGTTTTCTCGGCGTGAGGCTGTTGCCGCGGCTTCGGCGGCTTGTTGTGCGGCGAACTGTGCTGCGCGTTGTTCGCGGTCAAGGCGAGCGATTCGTTCGCTTTCAGTTTCCCCGCCAGTTTCCCCGCCAGTTTCCCCGCCAGTGCCGCCACCACCAGTACCGCCATCGGTTCCGTCAGCAACAGGGTCCTCGAACGGACCCTCCTCAGTGCCATCCGAATAGATGTCAAACCTGACACGATTCGCACCCGTACCCTCATAGCGAAAACCAGTCAAATAACGCGAACGAGCATCGTTGCGTGTACCGCCACCACCTTCGGAGTCAATAAATGCCATGCTCATGCTCGGAACCCGAAATCCTTTTCCAACTTCATCACAAGATTGCTCGCCTGCTGTTTCGCTTCGTTCGTGAACTGCCACTCATACTTGTCTTCCGACTTCAACGTCGTAATCCAATCCGTCAACGACTTCGGTTTCTCGCCCATAAGCGCGGCAGCGAACTTCGTCGGCACGCCATTCGCGTCAACAAGCGCAACTTGGTCTGCAGACTTTTCTAACACGCTCGCAGCAATACGCTGATACGGGGAGAAGATTGTTTCGACGGACACGCCGCGGTCCAACAAATCTGCGAACGGCTGATACGCCACCTTCGCCAAATCGCGCAGATTGTTGCGCAACATGTCTTCGGTCATCACGACACCGCTCGCAGGGTCCACTTCTTGCGCGAGGATGCGGGCAATCTGGTCATTGTCAACTGGTTGCGCATAGGCGCGGTAGATGGCGCGGATACGGTCCGCGTCGGCACCACCCAACGCAGTCTTGGCTGCCGTCGGCGCGGTGAACGCGGGCGCCGCCGCGCCACGCTTGAACGCCGCACGATACACCAGACGCCCCAAATCCACGCCCGTTGAACCATTACGGGCTGCCACACCTGCGACTTCTTCAAGGGTGGATTGGTCGAACTGGATTTCGCCGTACTCGGCGCGAATTGCGTCAATCTGTTTCTGGACAGCCAACTGTTTCTCGGCTGGCGTTTTCAAGTCGAAAGCCTGCTGCACCCTGGTCGTGTTCAACCCGTACGGTGTCTTTTTCAGTTCCTGTACGAACTGCGCCAAACCTTCCTGCGACTTGAACCACCCCTGTTGGACTGCTTTGCGCAGAAGGTCGGGGACACCCTCATACTTGGGGTCGAGGAGGTATGCGTATTCTCCTGCTTGTTGGGCGACGAGTTCCTCCCACGACGGGGTGACTTCTTCGGTGGGTGGTTTCGTTGGTTTCCCAACGACGCCCGTAACACCACCACCATTTGAACCCGTGACGCCTGTGGGTTTGCCCGTAACCGAACCAGACGGGACGACACCCATCGGTACTGGTGAAATAAACTTGCCGCCAGTAGGCTTGGTGACGGTCGGACGGGCAGACAGGCGGGCAAGAATCTCCTGTTTCTGCTGCAAATCCAAACGCAGCCGATTCACTTCCGCTTCAGAAATCGTGCCTTTGGTAACGAACCTTTGGACCGCCGCATCAAACCTCTTTTGTGCCGCATCAACAGATTTCTGTGCCTCAACAACACTTCGAGAAGCAGCCTTCTTCCCTTCCTCGGCAGCCTTTTTCGCTTCGGACTCCGCACGCTTTTCCAGCAAAGGAATCAAATCGTTCTTCAACTTCGTCAACGAATACGTTTTACCCTCGAACGAATACGACCGAACACCCTTTTCTAAAGCCGCTTGCGCTTTTTCCAAATCATTCTCAGCCGACATCACGCACCTCCGAACGTGCGTTCAATCAAATCAGCCAACGTACGAAAACCTTCCAACTGCACCTCTTGTTCCCTACCGCGACCAACGGCCTGCGTAGCGAGCGTGCTCAACGCTGGCGCCTGCTCAGGGCCACCCATCTGCGCTTGACGTTCACGCGACTGGATGAACTGCACCGCGTCACGAACCTCTTTCGGCGTCATGGTGCGACCCAACTGGCGGAAAGATTCCTCACGCAACACCGTCTGGATGTCCTCTTTCGCGGTGACACGAATCGTGCGACCAGTCTTCACTTGACCGCCAGGGTATTCGTTCTTCAAATACGCCAACCCGATGTCCTCGGTGACACCCCAACGATTTAACTCCATCAAATACTTCGACGTCGCCTCCAAATCCTTCCCATCGAACGTCGTCACCGAAGGCTTCCCGCCCTCATACAATCCGTAGTCGGCGAGCGTGTTCAGGAACGCGATACGTTCACCTCGACCCTTCCCAGCAAGGAAACGGTACGCCTCCGTGTCAAGGTTGTATGGGTCGTACGGGGCGCGTTTGATGACACCGTTGCCGTCAACCAGTCCTGGGCCTTTGTAGTACGTTTTGTTTCCGCGTTGGGTGAAATACTGTTGCCCGTAATAGTCTTGTGTGCCGACCAACGCCAAAGCGCCTTGGGTGACTGGGCGTTCCGTGAACTGGAAATCTGCGCCGAGCGAATACCGTGGCACGCCTGTCGTCCTCGGGATGACCGTGGGCATCGGCTCAATGTCGACAATGGTGTCATCAACTGGCGTGTTGCTCATAGTTCGTCGACCTCTGATGCTAGTTCACGGTCCCACACACGCTGGAAATCTGGTACCGCATCCGCGAGCGCGGTACCGATGTTGAACAGCCACTGACGCAAATCGGCTGCCTGTTTCGCCGTAGCGAACCCGCCTTCCTTGCCGCCAGCCTGCACGTATTGTGCGATTGCCTGGTCACGATAGTTGAGGTATTCGCGGGCTGCGCCAGCAATCTCGTTGTCCGCAAGCCGCGGGTCAGCCACCGCACGCTTCATCTCCTTGATGTTGCGGTCGAACTCGCCGACCGTGAACACGGGTTTGGTGGGGAAACCAGGGAGTTTCTTGTTGATTTTTTCGCGTTGACGAGTCAACCATTCCTTCACTTCTGCGGGCGGATACTTGCCTGCCTGCCGTTTCAGGTCACGGTAGATGGCGTTACCGACCCGCAACTGTGCCAAGTCAATCATCTCGGCTGCGGTGAGACGCTCGCGTTTCCCTGTGCGAATCTGGCGGTCCCACACGGAGAATGAGAAGTCGTCTCCACCTGGCGCGAAGTAGGCGGCAACCTGCGGGAACGCCTCCAACAGGTCGCCGTTTTTGCGTTCCCATTGACCGAACTGTTCCGTCGCGGCAAGCCCAGGTTGAACCGCCTGCGTCTTGGAGGAGACGTACAGGAGGGCGTCGTCGCCGTAGATGTCGAGGAACCGTTTCACCGCGGTGTCATAGTTTTCGGTTTGCAAGTCTTGGAACGCCTTCAAGAGGTACGAGGCGTAGATGTCACCCTTGTCGGTTTCGACGATTGCTTCGGGCACGCCTGAGGTTGGTCCGAGGAACTGGGACAGTGCACGGAAACCCGTGAGGACGCGTGCACGCCACTTGGCGTCGTTGAGGAGACGTTCTTTTTCTGCTGGGTCTTCCAGGTTGTAGTCGCCCGTGGCGGATAGGGCGCGAACGGTTTCGGTGTAGGTGTTCGCGTAGATGGATTCCGTTTTGCCTGGGTTGTCACGCAACGCCGAATACGCCTTCGTCACATAGCCTGGGACGAGGGCGCCACCTTTCTTCCTGCCGTAAGGCAGCAGAATCTCCACGATGCTGTCGGTCGACGGGGTGTCGGGGATGAGTTCCGATGCGGCTATCTGCGCGACAGGTCCGATGGATGGGATGACTTGCAGACCCATCGACAGGCCTTTGACTGGTGCCTGTAATGGTGCGTTGACACCAGTAATCAGTTTCGACAAGTCGCCCGAGAACGGGATGTTGAACGTGTTCTGCCCAGTAATCGGGTCTTTGTAGAAGAACCCTTGTCCGTCTGCGTCGGGGTCGAAGTTGATGGCGCCGTTGTAGACGAGTTGTGCGCGACGGATTCGGGTCGGGTCTTCAACGAGGAACGAACCGTACCGTGTCAACACTTCGCGCCACGCTGGACCAAACGGGACGATGATGCGCAGGATGTCTTCCAGATTGTTTCGTTCGACCGCGTTGAACAAGGTTTCTTTCGTCGATTGGAGGGCGCGGAGACCTGCGTAGTCCTCCAACTGTTTCACCGTTCCCGTACCGTTTGCGGAGTCGAGTTTGGCAATGATTTGCTCGTACTGTTTCTTGCCGCCAAACAAAGCCTCCTTGCTTACACCGAGCGTCGATGCGCGACCTTCGATGGACGATTTGAACAGTTGCGCCTGCTCACGGGTCAACAGGTCTGCGTTGTCGATGAACTGCTCATAGTAGAACTGTCGGTAAATCGGTGAGCGTTCGAACTTGCGGCTGAGCCTGCCGTACGCGTTGTCGAAGAAGAAGTTGACGCCACGGTTCCACAACTGGAGGGCCTGCTTCTGTTTCTCGGTGATGCCCAATGCTTCTGCTTCGCCGAGTTCTGGGGCATACTTGACGCGGCGCGGCAGATTGTTGCCACGCGTCTCGTACACCTGCAGGATGTAGTCCTGCAACTCTTTGCGACCTGCTGCGGTGTCCCACACGTCGTTGTCGGAGAGTCGGCGTACGGTCCACGACGTGTCGCCGTTGACTGCGGTAACCACACCGCGAATCTCCTTGCCGTCCTCAATGCCGAGACGAACCTCTGAGCCGACGCCGCGACGCAGGGTGCCGCCGACGAAATCGGCGTCCGCAAGGTTGCGCGGGTCGATTGTTTCCGATGCGGCGAGGGGTAGTCGGCGGTGGGCGACGGCGAAACGCAGCGTCTCATCTCCGCCCGTGGTCAGGTCGATGCGCGGGTTGCCGAGGGTGTTTATCCAACGGGTCAACACATCGTCGGTGACTTGACCGCTTGCGACACGAACCGTGTGCATACGTTGGGTGCCAGGGTCATAAACATCCAAGCCGCCCTCCAGATAGCGGCGAAGTTTCTCCAACGCCTTGACCGCTTTCGGGTCCTGATTATTCCGCAACCACGCGACGAGTTCTTCCGTCGGTATCCCCTTGGCTACCGCGTTGTTTATCTGGTCCAGCGAAAGGCGTCGTAGTTCCTCGTACAAACCTTTCAAGTATTGGGGTTTGTTGCTGACCTTGGCAACGGTGACCATCGAATCGCTGCGCAGTGCACGCTTGTACGCGGTTTCTGGGTCGTCGATGTTGCGACGCAACCCGAACGACAACGCCTCCTCGTAGTCATCGGTGTACTCCTCCCATTTGCCGACCATGTTGTTGTAGTCGAGGTCGTCGAAGGTGCGTCCGATGAAACTTTCTGGCAACGCCTTACCCAAAACGATTTGCATGTAGCGGAACGGGTGGCTGAAGAATCCTGCTTTGCCGACGGTCGCCATGCGGATTTGGGCGTCGAACATGTTGCGGAAGATGTATCCGCCAGTCATCAACGCGAGCGGTTTCCACACCTCGTTTTGCAGGTAGTCGGCGACGGCGATAGCGGAACGTGATTTTCCTGCGCCGCGGATGAGTTCGCGTGGGGCTTCCTCGGCGGGTATGCCGCGAAGCAGCGCGGCTTCGGATGGGACGTCGGCGAACTTGGCTTGTTTGGAGAGTGCGCGACGGATGAACGGGTTGGCTGTGACGCGGCGAACGGCACGCAAATCGGGGAGGACTTGAACCTTGTCGGCGAGTTCGGCAAGCGAACCTGGTCCTGCGAGCCGCAAGTCGGCAAGGGTGGCTGGGTTGAGGTCGCCGTCGAAAACGAGTTGCCCCGAATCCCTCAACGATTGAAGCAAGCCGAAGTCGTCGATTTCGCCCGCCTCGTTGACGAGGTAGAGGCGTAGTTCTTCCTTTGCCTGGGCAACGCGGCGGAACAGTTCGTTCGCCACCTCGTCGGCATCCGCTTTCTCCAACGCGCCGACGCCTTTGGTGAGTTCGTCGCTCACCGTTTTCTTCACGATGTTTTCAAACAGTTCGTTGACCCGACCTGAGCCTGCCGCGTTCGGGTCGGCGAACACGTCCATGACTTTTTTCATGAACTCTTTGCCTTCGCCTTCGGTCAGGTTCAAACCGATTGACTTCAGGTAGTTGCCGTACGAGTTGACGGCGTTTACCGAGTCGCGGCTGCTTCCAGTCTTGATGACCATTTCTGGCATCTTGGTGAGCAGTTTGCTGTTGCGCAAGTTGTTGTATCCAGGGATGCGTTCACGGGTCTTGACGATTTCGCGGATGTCCGTCGGGAACAAACCTGAGAGTTCCGCATCCATGCGGTTCGTTTGTTCGCCGATGATTGCGAGCACTTCGTTACGGTTCGTTGCCTTGGCGAGACGGTTGGCTTCGGCTATGTCAATCTTCCCTTTGAAGACATTGGAGAAGATGTCGTAGGCGTCGTCTTTTTCTACGAGCGTGTTGATGAGGCGTTGTGCCTTGCCGTTCGTTTCAACCCAGTTGCGAAACTTTGATGCGTTCCATGCGACCGTTTCAGCCTGCGACAAGCCTGCTGCGGCGAGTTCGCCTTGTGCTGCAACTTTGGCGAACGCTGCGATTTCTTCCGCGGTTTGGATTGTCGGTATCGCGGCCCTTCCAGCGCGGAAAGCCTTCAATGCCTTTCCGCCGTACAGTGTCGGGTCCGCGAACACCGCCACCGACGCATCAACCAAACCAGAAAGAAACGCGTACGGCTTCGAACCTGGCGCGAACACGACGTCCGCAGCACCGCGACCGAGCGTCCACGCCGAACCGTTGATGGTCCCGCGCACACGACGCGCACGCTCGGACTGCTTCTCCGCAGCCGTACCACCAAGAAAGAAACCCTCACCAGAAGTAATCGCCTGACCAGTCACAGGGTCAACCTCACCCTTCGATGCGGCAATCATCGTCCCCAACGAAGTCGATTTGAACCAGCCGTCGAACCCAGCAGGATTGTTCTTGTTCAACAGTTGCGACGAAACGTTCTGCACCAACTCTGGTGCGAGGTTCAGGGTGGCGAACGTGTAACGCGACAACGCCTTGATTGGGTCGCCGACGTTACGTTCAAACCAGTTCTTTTTCTGAGGTGTCGTCGGGTCCAGACGGGTCGGCAACTGTTTGCCCGACTGTGCGGACGCGGCGTTCACCAACTGGTCCGAAGCGCCCGCTTTCGCCAACGCGAGAATCTCGCCAGGTTTCATCCACGGGTTCGCACGATAAATCTCGCCGATACGGGCAGCCAACTCTGGTGTCGCGGTAGCCGCAGCGGTTTGACGGAACTTATTCTTCGCCTCAATCCCGTCGAGGATTACGTCTTCGTCAGCCTTTTCTGGCAGCACCCCGTAGGCCATCAGTATCCTTCACGGAGAAAAGAATCCAGAAGGTCGGCCAAATCGTCGTTCGGGAACCGTTGATAAATCGCCTTCAACTCTTCAATCACGTTGTCGCCAGCGGGCGGCATCATCGGGATGCCTGCGGCAGCGGGACCGCCACCAGGACCAAACGGTGCACCTTCGGTAATCGGTTCCATCGGACGAGCCGTAGGTGCGGTGAGTGAACCTGGTGCTGCTGGCACCACACGGCGGGCGGCTTGTTGTGCACGCTGTTCTGCTGGTGCGCGACCAGTCGGGACTGCTTGAACGCGACGTTCCTGCGCGGCACCCTCACCGTACGTTTGACCCTTGAACTGTGGCTGAACCATTTATCCCCCTAGTTGTGCGAGTAGTGATTCGAGCGACGGTGCACCTGCGGGACCTGCCGCTGGTGCTTCGGCACCCATTCCTGGCATCGCCAACCCTGGCATCGTCTCAGGTGAACCAGCAGGCATCGCTTCCGCTTGACGTTGACGTGCCCGCTCATCAGTCTTTGCGACCGCCTCGAACAGTGGGACGTCTTGTTCGACGACGAGACGAGTGAGGTACGCCAAATCTTCTGGCTGGTAGGGGCCTTGCGGGTTTGCCGCCTGCTGTTGAATCGACGCCAGCAACGCATCTTCAACGCCTTCGGCGATGATGCGGTCATGTTCGAAGTCGGGGTCGGAGATGAGTGGGTCTGCTTCGCGTGCCGATTCTTTTGACATCAAACCGACACCGAGGCGCTGCCCTAATCCGATGATGAGGTTGTTGACGTCGGTGCCAGCAGCCGAATACGAAACGAAGTGGTAGTCGGTCTGCCACACCTTGTTCGGCGTGTACGTCTCCTGCCCTTGTGTCATGCGACCAGACATGAAGAACGTCTTGGATTGCCCACCCCAATACGCTTTCTCCAACGCAATCGCAATCTTGTCCTCGTGCAACAAACTGTTCGCGAAGATTTCTTGTGCCTCCTGCACACGGTAGTCAACGGTCGCAGACAGCACGGCTTCGCCGCGTCGACCAGTTCGGATGTTGGTTGCGGACTCGCCGCCGAACTCCGCAGGGATAGCACCCTCCAAACGTTCTTGGCGTTCCAAACGGTCCAACGCCGTATCGGTCTTGTAGCCAGGGTTCAACTGCAACTGTTGGATGTCGCCACCTTTGACGACGCCGAGGATGCCTGCTTTGCCGTCGGCGAGTTGAAGAATCTCTGGGTTTTCGCCGACGCGGGCAACCAAATACTCTTC
>Ga0214917_10003094_pt1 | contig 19591 bp, 27 predicted proteins | sample LL_1208_BB_MetaG_FD_177983 | JGI IMG/M metagenome (GOLD analysis project Ga0214917, IMG submission 177983) | Freshwater microbial communities from Lake Lanier, Atlanta, Georgia, United States - LL_1208_BB | ecosystem: Environmental > Aquatic > Freshwater > Lake | place: USA: Georgia | collected...
CACAAACATTTACACCAAGTACTGGTCCATCAGGTCGTGCATGTAAGCATGGTGAGATGACTAAACGTACTGGTGCTGGTGCTAAGGGACCATGGAAAGCGTTTATGTGTCCATCACCTAAGGGAACTCCAGATCAATGTGAGCCAGTATGGATCCGACGTACTGATTCTGAGTGGAATTCCTTTTAATGTTAAAAAAGATATTAATCTCAATTCTAATTATTAGTATAGCGTTTGCTGTAATTACATACTTAGGGGAGTAAATGAGAACTTTAGCCCGTGCCGTAGGCAGTAAGGATATTGGTGGTGAACCTCTACCATCAGTATTTCGTACCTTTGATGTCAATAAAATTGTCATTAGACGGGCAGAAGTATCTATGATTGCTGGCACTCCAGGGGCAGGTAAATCAACACTTGCCCTTGCGATTGCCTTAAGATCTAAAGTGCCAACGCTTTATATAAGCGCAGATACTAATGCTCATACAATGGCTATGCGTCTGCTATCAATGATTTCTGGTCAATCACAATCCGTGACTGAACAGATGCTCATAGAAAATGTTGATGAATCACGGAAAACAATCAACGAAAACTCAGGACATATCTTCTGGTCATTTGAATCAGCACCTTCATTGGTTGATTTAGATATGGAAGTATCTGCTTTTGAGGAACTATGGGGTTGTCCACCAACCTTAATCGTCGTCGATAACCTAATGGATATTGCTAACGATGGTGGTGAAGAGTTCGCAGGAATGCGTTCTACAATTAAAGAACTGAAATATCTTGCAAGAGATACTAATGCTGCGGTTCTTGTCCTTCATCATACGAAGGAATCTTACCCTGGTAATCCGTGCCAGCCTAGATCAGCATTACAAGGAATGGTTGCACAACTGCCAGCCTTGATATGTACAGTTGGAACAAATGCTCCTGGATATATTGCTGTCGCACCTGTTAAAAACAGATACGGCAAAGCAGATCCAAGTGGAGATACTTCGTTTTGGCTACAATTTAATCCTGAAGTGATGGAAGTTTCCGATATCCCCGAAAGAATATGAGTGCTAGGGATATCTGGGAATTAAACCCAGACTATAAAGATTCCATGGACATTCGTGGTAAACCTACCAAAATATGTCCGTGTGGTTCTTTTATCTGGAAACTACTCGTCGAATGGGATGACGATAGTGATACAATAAGTTCATACTTTATCGATATGGAGTGTGCTGTCTGTGGGACAAAGGCAACAGCCCCAACAGAGGAGAGACTATGAAGAAAAACAACCTGAAATACATATTAATGTGTTTTGTGGTCTTTGCGGGTACATGGCATCAACCTGCGGTTGCGTCTATTATGGGCGTAATCCATATGAGCCCGACTTGTAAAGATTTTCATATGACAATTAGCCAGAGTAAAAAACTTGCTAAGAGTTATGCACTTATGAAAGTAAAACAAATAGGTTGGAATGACCGAGAGTGGAAAGCATTACTTACTCTTTGGACTAAAGAATCTCGCTGGGATTACACAGCAGATAACCCAAAGTCTACAGCGTATGGCATACCCCAAATGCTCAATATGCCTGAAGATACACCCTTGACAAAGCAAGTGGATTTGGGCTTGAAGTACATCAAAAAGCGGTATAAAACGCCTACTTTGGCGCTTCAGCACCACTTACGAAAGGGTTGGTACTAAGACTAAATGGCTAACAAGAATGGTCGCAAAGGATCTTTATTTGAAACAACTGTATTAAAATGGTTGCGTTCTAAAAATGTGGTAGCCGAAAGGCTAACTAAGGCTGGGGCTAAAGACGAAGGCGACATTGTTGTTATGGCCAATGGTAAAACTTATATCCTGGAACTCAAGGCGACTAAAGCACTCAAGTTGCCTGAGTTCTGGAATGAGGCAGTTGTAGAAGCAAAGCATTACGCAGAGGCTCGTTCAATTAGCGAGGTACCACCTTCTTATGTTATTATTAAACGTAGGATGGCGGGAATAAATCAGGCATGGGTGGTGGAAGATTTTGACCAATGGATCAAGAAAGTCACAACGTGTAAATGCGTTACCGATTAAGGAAATATTAGAACACTATGGAGCAAAAGTACCTGAACGAAGTGGATGGTCATCAATCAGATGTCCCTTCCACGATGACACCCATAAGTCAGCAACCGTCAGTACTAGAGAAAATGTATTTTGTTGTTTCGCCTGTCAAGTTAAGGGAGACACTTACAGAATTATTATGGACAGGGAAGGATTAAAGTTTCATGAAGCAATCAAGTTCGCAGAGAGAATCACTGGGAAAAGCAGCAAAGTATTACGCAGCAGCAATTCACGAAGCGGAGGATTACCTCGCAGAACGGGGAATTACTCTGGAAGTAGCGAAGAAAGTGGGATTGGGCGTCGTGCTCGATCCAGTTACGGGGCATGAACAATATGAAAATCGTCTCTCTATTCCGTATATTACGCGTACGGGTGTGGTTGACCTCAGGTTCAGATCAATGGATTCCCAAGAACCGAAATATATGGGCTTGGCTGGTGCAAACACACATCTCTTCAATACGAGGGCTTTTTTCAAAGCGTCGTCATACATTTGTATATGTGAAGGTGAGATTGACACGATCACGTTGGATTATGTTTGTGGTTTACCTGCGGTTGGGGTCCCTGGCGTGAATAACTGGAAGAAACATTACACTAAATTGTTAGCAGATTTTGATAAAGTCTTTATGTTTGCTGATGGAGATCAGGCTGGTCATGATTTCTCTAAGTCATTAACTCGTGAACTTGGTAATGTAATTACTGTTCAGATGCCTGAGGGCGAAGATGTTAACTCTATGTATCTAAAGCATGGGGCTGATTACTTTAGACAAAAGGTGGCTAACTCACAATGACCGTTTTAATTCCATCTGATAAAGGCTTTGAGTGTGGAGATTGTGACTTCATAACTGATGACGTATTCCTATTCTTAGAGCATTGTGATGTATCTTTTTCTTGGGGTATACGTTTAAGCAATAGATATACCCTTGATTTATTTGCTGTATTAGAGGCAATCAATCAGCAGTTAAAGAATGGTCATACTGAATGTGCTATTGACTTGCTTCAGTCTATAACATTGTCTTTGGTTAATGCTTCTGAGGGAGAACAATCGTTTCATAAGTTTGTAAATGAAGTAAAGACTGTTGAACTGGCAACAGACTTGATGCAAGGCATAGAGGAGATGCTAAAAAAAGATGAAAAACCTAACGACACTAAAGAATAGTATTCCAGATCCTAGTGATTTTGAGATAGCAGTATGGGAAACAGTTGAGGAATTAGTTGAGTTATTGCTTTCTAAGCATAAAGATTACGGCCCAAAGAATATAGCAAGTGCTCCTGGCGGTGCTATAAATGGACTAAGAGTTCGGATACATGACAAAACTGCACGTATAAATAACTTATATGACAGCATCAGAGACATGGCACCCGAGCATGAATCCTTTGAGGATTCGTTCAAAGACCTAGCAAACTATGCTATAATTGCATTGTTGGTACTGAGAGGAAAATGGGATAAATGATAAAATATCTACTTGCAAAACCATTTGAATTGCTCATGCGTGCATCTTATAAGATTCATCTAACGCTTGATGGCAATAGTGACTGGTATTGTATAAGACAAGATGAGTTAGATTTCATAGTTGATGAGGCTATTTCAGAAGGTAGTTTCTCTATAATCTCTATGGATAATGATCTAACCTGTGAGTGTGACTGCATATGAAAATATTCGGACCTTACAAAGGAAGTAAACAAAACGGTGGTCGTCCTATCTACGTAATTAAACGTAAGAAAAAAGACGGCACTACTGAAACTACATCTACCAATAAAGCACGTCTTGATTACAAGAAGGCTACTGGTAAGAAGTTAAAACGTAACCAAGAAGTAGATCACAAAGATAATGGTGGTCGTGCAGGTAGAGATGGAATATCTAACCTACGGGTTCTATCTAAAAAGAAAAACGTGGGACTAGAGAATAAGAGACGAGCAAAGAAAAAATGAGTAAAGCAATCGTTGTTATCTCAGACTTGCAAAGCCCGTTCCATGATGTAGATGCGGTCAATGCAGTCAAGAAATTTATCTATGCTTATCAACCTGATTCCGTAGTATCGGTGGGAGATGAAATAGATTTCCAGAGTATCAGTCGTTGGGCAAAGGGGACTGAACTTGAGTGGGAAAGATCAATAGGTAAAGATAGAGATACAACTGTAAAAATCCTTGAGCAATTAACTGTTGATACTATTGTACGTAGCAACCATTCAGATAGATTGTTCAATAAGATACGCTCATCTGCTCCCGGTTTCTTAGGATTACCAGAGTTAGAGATTGAAAAGTTTCTTAAGTTAGATGAACTTGGTATCACTTATTACCATGGACCTGTTGAGATTGCACCTAACTGGTTGTTAATGCATGGTGATGAAGGAAATGTTCAACCGACAGCAGGGGCTACTGCTCTTGGACTCGCAAAGCGAAGTGGAATGTCTGTCGTGTGTGGACACACTCATCGTATGGGATTGGCTCATTACACTCAAGCATGGGCTAATGGATCTCGTGCTGTATGGGGTATGGAAGTCGGACATCTCATGAATATTAAACATGCTAAATACATAAAGGCAGGACTATTCACTTGGCAACAAGGGTTTGGTATCTTGCATGTAGACGGAAAGAATGTAACTCCCCAAATTGTGCCTATTATCAAAAATAGTTTTACAGTTGAGGGCAAAACATGGCGATGGTAAAAAGATTTATCGAAGACTACGAGGGGGTTGTTGGCTCTATTGCCTATGAATTCTCTCGTAAGTATCGGATGGTAGATGTAGATGACTTACGCCAAGAGTTATGGGTATGGTTTCTTACACACCCAAATAAGGTTAAGTTCTGGCATGACCAACATGATAGGAAACAATCAACCAAACTTGTAGCAAGATCTTTACGTAATGCTGCTAAGGATTATTGTCAAAAAGAGAAGGCTAAGTCTGTTGGTTTCCGTGTAGAAGATAACTATTACTATGATAAAAACATGCTAGAATCGCTTATTCCTGCTGTTTTAACAGGCAATAGGGAAGCGCCAGCGATGAATGACCTTAGCATATCTAACGTGAAGAAGGTCGCATCTGAGGGTAATAACTGGCCCGCGATATGTTCTGATATTGAGAAAGCAATCAGTAAGTTAAACAAGGAACAGCGAGATATTGTGATCTTGCGTTACGCGAGTGGGCTTGAGTTAGGTGCGATAGCATCAGAGTTATCCATCTCTCAAGACGCTGTTCGTATGCGTGTTAATAGAGCATTAAAAACTATGTTAAACTATCTAGGTGGAAACTATCCACGCAAGGAACGGGACTATACAGAGGAGGAAATAAGTGGAGAACTCGATCAAACCAGTATCGACGGAAACGATAACGAAAACATTCCAGACGATACAGACGTATCTGAAGAATGATGAGTGGGTTAAGACGCAAGACGAAGATTTAATTGATGCTTTACGCATGACCCAAGATGTTATCGAGGCTGTATCACAGCAGATATTTATTTTCTTAGATTGCTTTGAGCAATACGGCAGAGCATTAGAGCAAACTATGCGTATACCAGCGTTTGATGTTCCGTCTGACAGCAAGGTATCTACTGAACCGACACAAACTTTTTCGAGTGTGAGCCTCGCGTGATATGCGTAGCGTGCCAAGAGGCGGGCAACATGAACGCGTATGGGCGTGAGCAATTAGCACACGAAAGGCATCAGGATTGTGAATACGCGGATTGCGTGTGTCAGCATAAGGTAGGTAATTGGATATTAAAAAAGCCCCCACGCAAGGACACGTAGGGGCTTCTATGTGTGGTATTAGGCAGATACCACTTGCTTAATTTCTGTGCTATTTACGTGAAAGTAATCACGTAATTTATGGTCTATTAGATTTTGTACATTGTTGATACTCTCGTAATGTACATCATCTCGCGTAGTAAGTTCCACGCGTAATACATATTTCTCACTCATATTTTCTCCTTTCCTATCTCGTCTACGATTAGCATGAGCGTGCTGTCTATACACGCCCACATATCTCTGTCAGCCATAAGGATACGCTTGGCCTTAGTCCACTCAGGCTTAGTTAATTCACGCCCGATAAGACCAACCAATTCCTCTTTACGCAAGAGATGAACTACATCTCCGTATGGGATATTCATTAGTCCAACCTTTCCACTTCGAGTACACGCTGAACTTCAGCCTCGTCTAATGAGTACACGTTCCACTCATCAACTGCGTCAATGGCTAAGTCTACGGCTTTTTCTGCGCCATCACACGTAAAGTCTTGATAGACAACAACCAAGCACTTAGCCTTCACACGCCACCTTCCGTACTCACTCATTTATTCCACCTCTTTCACAATAGCATGCGTGGCACGCAGGGATATTATCCTGTATACCAGCATCACGTAGATTACCACAATAGCGACATTTCATAGCGCCACCGATAGTATCGTACCTATCACTCCGAGTATGGCAAACGTGAGCCAACCCATGAAGCGTAATTGTTCCCACACAGTTTCTTGTGTGAACTTGTCATCATAGTCATACATTATCCCACTCGCTTTCATCTTGCGTTCTTGGTTTTATATCTATGTCTAGCGGATTATCGTATGAGAAAGTTAAACTGGTAGTTTTAATACCTCTCACACGTTGTTCCTGTGCGCGTTCATACTTGTCCATGTTTGCCCATATCCCTTCCAAGTCTGTCCATTGTAAGGAATACTCTAGGCACTCATCAAACGCGGGACAATCTAAGCAAGTGTTTCTAGCACGCATGGCTTCAGGCGTGTACGAGTATCTAAATCTAATACCCGTACGACTTCCGTCTGATAGATTAAACTCAGGAAACCAATCATCAGGCGTAGTGCTACCCGTACATAATGCTTCCTTCTTAAACTTAGGGAAAGTCATAACATACCACCTTTCATTAGGAATACGCGGTAAGCGCACTCAGGTTTATCGCCAACGCAAGGTACGTGGCGACGAGAGCCACACGAAGCACATGGGTACTCGTATGGATTATCCATATCAAACATATCGCTAGGCAGGGGAGAATACCTAGCGGTAGTTTTTTTAGTGCTTGGCGAGTAAGTTATCTTTACGCGTATCGGGCCGTCAATTTCCCAGCCTTCCTCAACGTGAAAGTACTCGCCAGCATTAAGCATGACAGTAGCGGTTTCATTACCAGTACGAGTGGTTTTCCACTCGATAGTATCCCACTCACTAACCTTCTTGCGTAGTGTATGTGTATCCACTTAGCACTCCTATCTTTGACATGCCACACGAGTAGCAATAGTTTCTTTCCACGTTGTAATCGTGTACTGGAACCCATATGGGTACATCACACTTGTAGCAACGTGTGTCGATACACTTAGCGGTTCGCATCAGATAACTCCTTCTCGTGTCCGATTTGTCCAGCCTGTTGGCGATACGTGTGCGCTCTTTGTAGCCACCTGCTTGCGTCTACCATTTTGCGCTCAGCAAGCGCTAACTCATAGTGCTTGTAGCACATATCAGCCATGCTTGCGTATGCCCTTGCGGGTGGTCGTTTTGCTATGCGTTTCATATTAGCCCCCATGCTGTTTGGTATGCTTGGTCATCAAGCGCCTTGCTTGTTTTCTTGTAGCACATGCAACCATCTGAAGCCATGTCGCACCATTGACACACTAGACACATTGGACACGTAGCATCTGTGTCCATGCGTTGCTCATCTATCAACGCGTTGCATGCCACGCAAGGGAATAAACCTTCCGCAGTATCGTAAGCATCATACGTGTAAGGTGGGTAAAAACTGTCATAGGATTTACTGGGTATCCAGCGTGAGTATCCGTAGTCAGCCTTACAACTATCGTTAGACCACCACACTTTACTCTCGTCCTCTTGCCCCTTGTCTGCGTGTAGCAAGTACATCTGATACTCAGCCTTAGGGTCAACAGTTAACACGCACAACTTAGAGCCTGACGTGTACTCCTCTATCATGTTGTACATGTGAGGATTATCTAATGCACTAACACCGCCCATTTGCGCAAGGACATCTTCCGTAAATATGCGTGTGTCTGAACGTGTATCACCTGCGGGTATATCTATCGGTAATACTCCGTTGTGTGCCAGCACAGTTTGGTCATCTACCACGTAAAACGGGTGGCAGTTAGCCAAGTTAGTAGTGCCATGCGTTGCGTATCTTGCGTGCCATAAAGCGTAGTCATCAGGATACTTAGCACGCATCTCGAGGAAGCGATTAACCGCATCATCAGGGTTCATTGTGTGCTCTACGAGAATACGCTTCTCGCTTGAGATGACAATGGCAAAGCCAAAGCCATCAGGATTATTTATCGCGGAATACATCAACTTATCACGCGAAGGTAATACATTAGGCGGAACTACGCATAACATACACATTAGTTTTCCTCACTTTCATATTCTCTCGTGTTTGAATACTCGAGAGTACTTAGCGCGATTTGCGCAAAGTTTTCATACTTGTCCTTGTTATCTAGTACGTATCCCATGAAGCGTATCCAACCTAACTGGGTGTCCTTTGGATTTATCTTCATGTTGCGTGTGTACTCAATGGCTGAGTGCAGGAACTCTACCGCTGATAACACACGAGTAGGCTTGAGTGAACCTCTAAACACTCGAACCTCTAGCGTGTGGTCGTTCTGTGAGTTAATCGCCTCGTATCTGTCGGCTGTGTGTCCGAACTTAACCTTTGGTACGAGTGCGCCTTTATCATTAAATCGTGCGAAGGCGCTTGTACGCCCTGCTATTGCACGAACTTGTGTGCCGTTGTCATAGATGAGTTTCTGAAATCTCAACTCGTGAGCCTCATCATGCTTGCCATGTTTGCGGAAAGCCGTACGTGATATATGTACGTGTAATCCACATGTATTTGTATCCCATGAACGGAAACCCTTCATGCGTAATCTGTTCATGAAACTCAAGTCGAGTTTTTTAATCTCGTCAAATGAGTGTGGGTGAGATACTATCTCGAAGCCGTTGTCGAGTGAGCCATCACGCTTGAGATATACACGCTTGCCTAGTGTGTCTAGCACTAACTCAGCGCCATTTTCACAGCCCCAACCACGTTCGTCCTCGACCTCTAACTCGAAGCCGAAGTAGTAGTCATCTAAGCCGTAGAATTGCGGAGTAGGCTTGTATGAGTACTCGTAAATCAGGCTGTCTGCTTCACGATAACACTCATGCTCTCCGTCCTCGTGCATTGTGTATCCGCAATCATCACAATCCCAACCGCTATCGTAGCAATCGGTACACAACTCTCTATCCCGTAATTCTGAGTAGTGAGTTTCTGTGAACATGCGATTACACCAGCCACACTCGGTAATCTCGCCAGCATCATCATACCTGACATAGCAGGCATAACACACGCGGTTTCTATCTACTGTATACGTAGTGCCATGTATGAGCATTATGTTATTACACTCGCAAGTGTATGAGCAGTTAGCGTGTACTATGTACTCCTCTCCGTCATCATCTTGCGCCTTAACTCCTACGCATTGACGAGGGTATACACGTAAATCACTCTCCTCGAATATGTAAGAATTACAACCATCACACATGGCTCGTGTGGTGTCATTTTTAGGCATATGCTCAAACGGCATGAGTAAGTCATACAACTTAGACGTGCTGTAATTTGCGAACGTTTCATACATGTGCTCGAAGTCAGACATACCAAGCGTATGTTCCAACACCTTGCTACGTGTACATCTTTCGCAACGTGGCTCGGATAGTGAGTACGCATCAGACCCTTCCATGAAGGTTATTACCTGAAGCATACGTCCACCACGTCCACAATTACACATACCCCACCCACTCTGCTCGATATAGGTGTGGTTTAGTTTATCGCGTAATTCTTGCGATAATCTTTCGTACCATGAGTGCGTTTCTATCTCACGATAGTAGCCAGCAAACGTACCCTCGTTAGGGGGTATCCGTGTGTTAGGCATTTTTCTCCTTTCCTTCGCTTACGTATAGAGCAAACATATCTCTCATGCTTTGATTTTTAAGGTCTTCACCTGTAAATATGTTTGCTATACGGAAAGCATCATCTCGGGTATCGCACTTAATCGTGCCTTCTATCCAAGTGCTACTGCCGTATTTAGGCTTGATGGGAACTAAAAACCACTCCCCATGCTTGTGCGTAATAGAGTAATTACCGAAGGTGTACGTGCCTTCGGAAACCATTTCGACTAATTTACGCATGATTTACTTCTTTCCGTTCATCTCACGGATTTGACGTGTGAGTCGAGCATTTTGTAGTGCGGTGGTAGTGATAAGCGTGATACTTAGCGACAACGCGATAATGATTGCTATGCCGTCTGTTATCTCGATATACATGTGGTTCCTTTCGTGTAAGGTAGAAAATCTCCCTCGTCTATGTGAGAAATGGATTAACTCCATATACGAGAGAGAGTTTCTTGGTGATCTTTTGACCACCGAAAACCATCATAGCAGATCGGTTTTTAGCCTCAAAAAAGCCTCAAAAAAAGAAAGAAACCTGTACGTATGATAGAAAATCTAATCAAAAACAGATTGCAAACGAGGGCGTGTGCGTGCTTGTACATTTAGCAGCGAGGTATGTCGTGTGCGTACGCGCTAGATTTCGGCTGTACGTGTGTGCAACAGCGATGTATGTAGCACGCATGCGCTCAGGAGTATCCGCAAAATCGGACAAATCGGACACACGCTTGGCGGAATTGGGAGATGCCACCAACACAAACCCCAAAAGGGGAACGGACAAAATAGGACAAAACGCCCTAGTTTTACGCTCATTTTTGAATTATTGGCTAAATGAGAGTAGAGTTATCTCAATGCTGAAAATCTCAGCAGGAGAAATGGAAAACATGAACGCAGAAATAAAGGAGTTGGTAGATCAATTACCAATTTCTTCAGATGTTCAAAAGTCCATAGCAAACCGCTTGGACAGCGCACTCACTAAAAACGGAAGCGCATCAAGTCGCTTGCGTATGGCTAGCCAATCTATGAACGCACTCGCAAACAAATACGAGGCAGACACAGATGAAAATGGCTACGCGGATTTATTCGCTCGTATATTCGCAATCGCTTCCCAAATTGGCGTGGATAACAAGAAGGACAGCGCCAAGAAAACCACACGCGAAAACTGGCACGATGCAGACAGCGCAGAGGGTCAGGCAATTATCGCCAGCAAAACCAGCAAGCCAAAGCCACGCAAAACTAAGAGCGTGGATACCGCAAACTCAGATGCGTTCATAAATCTGATTGAGGCTTTACCGCTTGACGCGTTGCTCGAGGCTATGAGCAAGGCACGCAGGTAGTCAGCCAACACAAACTAGCCCTCGTGCGCGTATCCCGCGTGCGAGGGTTATTTAATGCCCGAAAATTTCGCCTCGCGTGCTTCGCACGCTCGGGGATAAGGCGCTTACGCGCCTTCTTCGGGCGCACAAAGGTGTCGCTAACGCGACCCCAGTGCTTTAAAGCGCCTGCGGCGCATGTATACACTATCACTTCTAATTTTTTTCACATCATATGAAGTCAGTATTTTATACTACTTTCAAACATAGGGTGTTCGGTTTACTATAGTTGAACGGGTTAGTATATATGTAACCGTAAACGAGCGTGAAGTAAATAGCGAGTTTCTCGGAGCGCTTATTGCGCTCCTCGTTTAGGGGGTAGTGAGGCGCCTAGAGGCGCCGAACGAAGGGGGATCTTTATGGAGGTTATATATGGGGTTTAAAGAAGGCGTTGAGCACCATAGTGTTATAGCACTCCGTGAGGCTAAGGCCAAGGTTATTGATTATGCTAGGCAAGGTCTATCCATTCAGGATGCCATTGTCAGGGCTGGTCGCAAGCCTGATGTCCTGAAGGACTGGAAGAAAGACTCTAAGTTCATGGCTGAACTAGAGAAGGCTAAGGATGAAGGCCAGAGAGCCCTATCCATAGTTTCAGGTGATGCTAAGTTTAAGATTGGCTTTGAGGAGTTCTCAAGGGAGTTCCTAGATAGCCCAATCTTCCCACACCACCAGAACTGGATTGATATCCTTGAGGGACGTCAGCCATCTTGGTTGCATGATGCCATGGTCTATGAGCCAGCCTCTCCTAAGCGCCTACTGATTAACGTACCACCTGAGCATGCTAAGTCTACAGTCATCACAGTCAACTACTGTGTATATCGGATCGCGATGAATCCGAATGTTAAAATTACTATTGTCTCCAAAACCCAAGAGCGTGCTAAAGAGTATCTATACTCAATCAAGCAGCGCCTCAATCATGAACGCTGGTCCAAGATGCAAGCCATCTATGGAAGCGCTGGTGGTTGGAAAGAGGACTCAGACTCTTGGAAGGCTGACCGCATCTATGTGGCTCGTGACTCTACCGAAAAGGATCCTACTGTACAGGCTCTAGGTATCGGTGGTCAAATCACTGGTGCTCGTTCAGATCTAATTATCCTTGATGACGTTGTGACTACTACCAACGCTCATGAGTGGGAGAAGCAACTACTCTGGCTACAGCGAGAAGTTATTACTCGTCTTGGCGATGCTGGTAAGTTGCTTATTGTAGGAACACGTATCGCAGCAAATGATCTTTATCGAGAGATACGTAATCCTGAGCATTGGTCTAGTGGCAAGACACCGTTCACCTATATGAACATGCCAGCAGTACTTGAGTTTGCAGATGACCCCGAGAAGTGGGTTACATTATGGCCTAAGTCCCATATACCTTGGGAGGGCTCTGAGGAAGAGGTTCAACCTGATGAAAATGGGTTATACCCAAAATGGGATGGTCCCGCGCTATTTAGGCGCCGAAGTGAAGTTTCAGCCTCTGCCTGGGCTTTGGTATATCAACAGCAAGACATACAAGAAGACTCTATTTTTCCACCTGGATGTGTTCAAGGCTCCATCAATGGGATGCGTAAACGCGGGCCGTTAAAGCCAGGCGCAGCAGGACATCCTAAAGAACCAGGTTCATACTACACCATCATGGGCTTAGACCCAGCGATGAGCGGTAGGACAGCAGCAGTAGTTATGACTGTAGATCGCATGACGCGTAAACGGTACATACTAGATGTTGAGAATATGAAAGACCCAACTCCTGCTAAGATACAAGAGTTGATTGAGGACTGGTGTACTAAGTACAATCCTCAAGAACTAAGAATTGAGACTAATGCGCATCAGAAGGCTTACGCCTTAGACGCAGATCTAAACTCATATCTAGCCTCTCGAGGCATTAGATTCTCAAGTCAATTCACAGGTAAGAACAAGTGGGACACATCTTTTGGTGTAGCCGCGATGTCTGGTCTATTTGGCACTATGCGAAATAACCTACATCAAGATAATAACCTTATAGAACTTCCCTCACAAGAAGGCTCTGAAGGTATCAAGGCTCTAATACAGCAATTGATTACTTGGAAACCTGATACTCGTGGTCCTACAGACTGCGTGATGGCTTTATGGTTCTGTGAACTAAGAGCAAGAGAAATAGTTAATAACGGAAATATTAATCAGACCCATATTAAAAATAGATGGGCTACCCGTAAACAGATTGATAATCGCTTTACTGTAAATGTAAGTGATTACGAGATGTCTTCATACGAATAGGAAACTAATGTCAGTTAATATTGAGGCTATCGCGCAACGCGTTGATAATCTAAAACTACGCCATGCGTCTAGAGATGCTCGTATGTCAGATATCCTTGCTGTCCGCAAGGGTAGAATGACAGAGGTATTTCCTGATCTATTCCCAGAGGGAATGAACTCAGCCATGGTTGCCAACTTCGTAGATGTTGCAGCCCGTGACTTAGCAGAGGTACTTGCTCCTCTTCCATCTTTTAACTGCTCAACAACTAATACTACTTCAGATCGTGCTAGAGCATTTGCTGATAAGCGCGGTATGATTGCTAATAACTATGTTTACCAATCACGTCTACAATCACAAATGTACTGGGGCGCTGATTGGTATTTCACTTATGGTTTCTTACCTATCCATGTTGAATTAGATTTTGAAACACAACTTCCTCGTATTCGAGTAGAAGACCCAATTGGTGCATATCCTGAATTTGATAGGTTTGGCCGTTGTATATCATATGCTAAACGCTATATGAAAACACTTGGAGAGTTAGCAAATGAGTATCCTGAATATGCTGGTGCAATACTTGGTCAACTTGGCTACAATCAAAATACCAACTCTGTTGTGGAACTTATCCGCTACACAGATAGAAATAACATTGTTCTTTACGTACCTAGCCGTGGCAACTTAATATTAAACGAAGCAAAAAATCCTGTAGGTAAAATGCTTACATTTGTTGCTCGTAAGCCTGGCATTGATGATGAACCACGCGGACAGTTTGATGATGTTTTATATGTACAATTAGCAAGAGCACGTTTTGCTAATCTAGGTATGGAAGCAGCAGAGAAGGCTATTCAAGCCCCTCTAGTTGTTCCTACCGATGTAGTAGATTTGCCTATGGGTCCTGATGCGATTATTCGCACAGCCCAACCGCAAGGCGTAGGTCGAGTAAGACTCGATATACCTAACGCTGCCTTCCAAGAACAACAAGCGCTTCAATCTGAAATGCGTCTTGGTGCTCGTTATCCTGAAGGTAGATCTGGAACAATCGACGCTAGTGTTATCACTGGTCAAGGTGTTCAAGCGCTATTAGGAGCATTTGATTCTCAGATCAAGGCTGGGCAAACGATTCTCGCTGAAACTTTTGAAGAAGTTATTAAGACTTGCTTTGAAGTTGACGAGATGGTGTTTAATACAGAGAAATCAGTTAGAGGTGTCGCACAGGGTACTCCGTACGAGTTAAAGTACACACCAAGCAAAGACATCAAGGGCGACTCTTCAATTGAAGTACGCTATGGATTGATGGCTGGTCTTGACCCATCACGCGCTCTAATTTTCTCTCTGCAAGCACTAGGTGCTGAATTAGTATCTAAAGACTTCATCCGTAGAGAACTTCCTTGGTCCGTTAACGTTACTTTGGAAGAACAACGAATTGAAATTGAAAAGATGCGTTCTAACTTGACCGCTGCTATAACAGCAACTGCGCAAGCAATTCCTGCTATGGCTGCTCAAGGACAAGATCCATCACCAATGATTAAAAATATTGCTGATGTTATTACGCGTACACGTAACGGGGAGAGCATAGAGAATGCTGCGTTAGCCGTGTTTACTCCTCCTGCACCTACTCCGCAGGAGCAACAAATGGCACAGGCGCAGTCTGGAATGATTCCACCAGGTTCACAAGCCCCAGTAGAGCAGGCTCCCCTGTCCCCAGCCACTCCTGGATCCGCTTCTGGTGGAATCCCACAACAAGGCGCACCAGATTTAATGACAATTTTGGCAGGTTTACAAGGACAAGCATAACTAAGTAGGGGACAATGACAGCAATAGTTGGTATTCAGGGTAAAGGTTGGGCTGTCTTAGCAGCAGATTCAATGACAACTTACACCGATAGACCTTATGTGGCTAAAGGTTGTGACAAGATAGTCAAAGTTGGTGAGTATTTAGTAGCAGTAGCAGGTGACGCAACTGCAGGTGATGTGCTTTATAACTTATGGCAACCACCTAAGGTAGTAAAAACACAAGATCCAGATCGTTTTGTAATGATTAGAGTTCTTCCCTCTATAAGACAAGTTCTTGCAGAGGCTGGTTATGACCCAAATCCAGCAAATAAGAAAGATGATGATGCTGGTTGGGATGCTTTAATATGTTTTAATGGAAAGATATATCAAATCTCTGATGATTTTGGTTATATGAGAGATGATAAAGGCTTGTATGGCATTGGTTCTGGTGGATCATTTGCTTTAGGAGCCCTTGCTGCTATGGAAAGTGAATTAAAAGTTCATGCTAAGGCTGCAAGTTCCGCAAAGAAAGCAATTAATATTGCTATTCAGTACAATATTTGGTGTGGCGGGACTGTTAATATAAAAACTCAATTCGCAAGATAGGATATTAAATGAAAAACAGAGATGTTGTAAGTGGAGTAGGAAAAGATGCTAAACGCGTTGATCTAAATCCATCAAATTTAGTATCTGAGCGTGTAAAGAAATTACAAAGAGAAGCAAAAGTTCAGAATGCTACTGGTGGAACATATAGCCAGGCTACTCAATTACAGAATATAGCATCAGGTGCATCTACTGAGATGCCTGAAGTGGCGATGAGTCGTGCTACATTAAATACTGTTGCTCCTAAAGTAAATGCTTCGTTCTTTACTGAGCAAAATCCAAACCCAGGCTTTATTACAGATGGTGCTCCAGGAAATACCCCTGGCCGTCAGCCAGAAGAGTTACCTGCACCTGTTGATGCTCCTGATAATAATGCTCTTATAGCACGTGCTATGTTCATGATGGATCCTACACCTCAAAATCGTAGACTTATGGAATCCTTTATTCAAGAAGGTCGTTAATGGCCGATCCGTTATTAACCTCTTGGACTAAACAAAAGTACACAAGCCTATTTGATGTAGATCCTGTATCAAGTAATTTACCAAACATGGTAGATCAAAAACTTGCAGGTCTAGATCAAGCCACAATACAGAATTTTAATTCGCTTGTAAAGATGTTTCCTAATCAAAGCAAAGATTATTTAATTAGTGCTGCTAAGATTGGTCTTAATTCATCTACAAAAGGCATTGAAAAACTATCAGCCAATGATGGTATCTCTCAGTTAAAACAAGATTTAATTAACGTTGATAATATCAAAAGCCAGGCTGATAATGATAAAGGTTTTAGAGAAAGCATCTATGGAGTTTTAAAAGGTACATCTCGCGTAACATTTGCTACATTACAAGCACCTTATCAGTATCTAACTACAGTTGGTCGCGATCTTTATTCTTTAGGAAAGAAAGATAGTGTTGGCCTTACAGGTGCTTTAAAAAGTATAAACTTAGCAAATATATTCATGGGGGATACAACAAACCTAGGTCAACTTATGCAGGCTACTGCTGGAGTTGTATCTGGTAAAGGACCTATTGATACAGGTTCAGGTTTCTTCATTAACCCTGAAAGTAAAGTAGGCGCTGGACAGGCTAAGGCTATGTCTGCTTATGGCCGTGTAAATGGCAAATCATTTACCCTAGGTCGTGCAGCATTAAACAGTTTAGGTGCAGATCCAAACGGTACACCATATCGTGTAATGTCTGGTATCGTTGATGCTACTCTTTCAATAGGTACTGATCCTTCAATGTGGGTTGGTCCTGGTTCTGTAACCAAGATTATTAAGGGTGGAAAAGAACTTGCTGCAGCAAAAGGTGCTGCTCAAGCAGTTCTTGATGAAGCAAATGTTGCTAAGATAAATGAAATTAAGAATCTTACAAAAGAAGAAAAAGCCTTAATCAAAGAGCGTCATGGCGCTGAGAAGAAGATTCGCCGTACTATAGATAATACCTATATGAAGGCTGATAGAGATTTAACAAAGACTGCTCAATCTAAGAGTAATGCTATTGTCAAGAAATTAGAAAAAGCATTAACCTTTAGTGCTGGTCGTGGGGAAAAAGTAGCAGGAGATCCTGATACAGTAGCAGCAATTGCAGATGGAAGTATTGGCGACTTTGTAGTTAAAAGTATTGCTGAGAAAAAGCCTGAAGGTGTAGTTGATTCTATTGCCCAATTAGAGGCAGATTATATTAATACTGGTAAAACATTTACTGGTTTATACCTAGAAGAAGTACCTGAGGCTGGTAAATTACAGTTTGGTGCCTTTGATGGTGGAGAATATATTGTTACTGGTTCTGCAAAAGAACCTTTAGAATTATATGACATTTCACGCACCTATAAAGGTGTCTCAATGGAAGAACGTGGCATTGAGTTAGAGCGTCGTACAAACTTCTGGAATGACTTACAATTAAGATTCCAAGAAGATATATCAGATGAACTAAGAACTGTATTAACTAAATATATTCAAAAGGGTGCTGAGGGCAAGAATGCTATTCAAGCATCTGTTGATGATATTGTTTTTGATGGTGGAACTGAAAGTGTTGCTACCTTAATTGGTAGAGCCGTAGCAACTAAAAACGAAGAATTAATAAACATTGTAGAAGATGCCGTCAAGAATCAATGGCTGGCTGATGGTTATAGCAATATCCGTGCTATTAATGGTGGCATAGGTGGAGTTGTAATCACCAATGGTGCTAAGGTTGGAGCACGTCGAGTAGGCGTTACTGATGTAATAACATCACTTTCTGGTAAAGCAGAAATGAGTACTGCCCTAGGTGCTAAACTAGTTGCTTCAGTTAAAGATGCTCAACAAGAGATTTTAGAAGCAAGTACCGCTTTAGAAAGTGCTAAGGCTGCTAAAGCAGGACTTGATGGTAAGTTAAAAGAGATTGAAATCTTGCGTGATTATGCTGCTGCAGATCCAGATTCAGTTAAACAACTTCTTAATGATCCAGAAAACATTGGTATTGCCAAGTTAATGGATCTTGAAATGGAGATTGCTGATACTCAGTATCTAAAAGAATTCTATAGATCAGAAGTTGGAATAACTGATGGCTTTGGTGGAGCAGTTAAAGGTGATCTTAATAAGGCTGCCACATATTTGTTAGGAAAGCGCTTTGCTCAGATTGCAGAAATCGTAGCAAATGAGACAGACTTCTCTAGATTACACAGATTATTTGGTCGCAAACTAGATGTTGAAATGACTCAAGAATTAGTTGCTGCTACTACAAGTGACGAAGTAATATCTATATTCTTAAAGCATTTAGCAGCACCTACATCTGATCCTAAGATATTCCGTTCTCTTACTTTAAGAGCAGAAGCAGCAAAACTGGCTAATAGTCCAATATTTAAGGTTGTTCCACCAGTTGCCCAGAAAGCAATTGCTCAAGTAGAACGTATTGAAAAAGGATTTGGTCGTTACTTTACACAGTCTGTAGTATTACCTCTTGATGATATTGATAGACTTGTTAATGGTATGGAAGACTGGATGTCATCTGCCGGAATTCCTGATGAGATTATATCTAATACTGTCAATAGAATTACATCTGCTACATCTTTAGAACAACGTTCTGGTATAGTATTTCAAGAAATTGAAAAGGCTCAAGTAGCCTTAGCAAATAAGTTATCACCTGGAGATACAGCATTACAAGATGCAGTACGTGAAGCATTCCGTGCTACTGGTAGAGAAAATGCTATTATCAAGCAGTATACACCTGAGAAATTAGCAAAAGGTGAACTTCCATCTCTTGATGGAGTATTGTTAAATGGACAGACAACAACTCATACATTTGCTGGTGACCAGGCTATATTTGAATATCAATTCCTAGATGATGTAATTAGATTACCTGATACTAGAGATATTAGAAAATTAATTAGCAAGTATAACGATCATAAGATTAAATACGGCACTAAGAATGCATTAGCAGTATTCAATGCTGAAATTGGTGATCGTTGGAGAACTGCTCAACTAGCATTCCGTGTAGCATACATTATGCGTAACATTGGTGAAATGCAATTCCGTCAGTATTTCTCAGGACACGATTCATTATTTAACCACCCACTAGGCTACATAGCCATGATGATGGGTAGTCCAGATGGTGGTAAAGTAAGACAATTACTAGG
>Ga0214917_10003095_pt1 | contig 19590 bp, 13 predicted proteins | sample LL_1208_BB_MetaG_FD_177983 | JGI IMG/M metagenome (GOLD analysis project Ga0214917, IMG submission 177983) | Freshwater microbial communities from Lake Lanier, Atlanta, Georgia, United States - LL_1208_BB | ecosystem: Environmental > Aquatic > Freshwater > Lake | place: USA: Georgia | collected...
GCACACCGAGATAAACATGTACTGCACCGGCATCCCCTGCAGGCAGAACGTCTCCCTCACAGCGCTGACCATGGCACCCCACGTGGCCATTCTGGGCACGCTGCACAAAAAGCTGGCAACATCTGCATACATTTGCGAAGGCGACGTCATCGGCGCCGGGTGCGCGACGATGCGCTCGCGTCGTGCCAACAGCGCCTTCACAGTGTTGCGAAGGTGCACGATGCGCCCTTTTTCGCCAAGGCTTGCCATGTGATCCCACGCGTAGGCAAGCGCGTCGGGCACAAGCTCAACATCGGTCGCGATATCGTCTGGAATTATGATTGGCTGACCGTGCTTTGCGAGCAGATACTCGGCAGATCGTATGGCTCGGTCGCATTCAAACCGAGACATGGCCCCGTCAGTGACCACCGGAAGTACAATGATGCCAACCCGCATGCACATCATGATCACCATGTCAAGCGATAACATATAGTCCGACGACCGCAGGTACTTGCCAATCTGATTCACCCGCCGAAAAGAGTCTGGCACCACGCCAGCAGCATCGGATGCCAGTATGCGCCGGAGACCAATGTCGCTGGCCACAGCCTCGCGCGAGACGTTGGTCCAGAGGTTCTCTGACGACGCGCGCACGACGCGGATAAAGTCACGGTCCTCGGGCGTCAGTGCGGCGGCAAGCGCGGCGTCGACGTTTGCGGCGCAGTTTGTGATTGCACGCTCCACGCACCGCGCAATAAATTCGCGAATCCTCCTCACTGCTTTGCCGATGTCGTCTGCCATGACTTCATCGTGCAAGTTTTCCAACATGGCCTGCAGCGCCTTGCTGCGGTCGGGCCGTGCTATGATGAGCATGCGCAGTGCCAAGATCATGACGTGCGGCCCGCACCCGTTGTCCTGCCCGCTGACGTTCACGTCCAACACCCAAGGCGTGTTTCTCGGTGCTCGCGAGTCGCCAGCAAACAGTTCCAGTAGTGTGCAGCTGATGCGTGTCTGCTCCGCAAGACCGTGCGTGTCGTCAAGCACGCAAAACCGTACATCATCCGAAGCATGCGACCACTGTGTGCTCAAACAGTTGGTCATGTTGGAAAACATGGGTGATCTGGCCGCAAACGCGCGCACGGCGGCCTGCATGCGTGTTGTGTGTGCGTCATGTCTGCACACAACAGTATAAATTTATATATGATGTCATATTGGACCAACGTCATCGAATTAACACGTCTGCACACCGCAATACACTTTGTCTATATGACGTCATTCAACGCAACATTGCATATCACGAATGGACGAGCGCTGGACTTTGATAGACAATCGCGAGGCTCCGTTGGATCTGCTGGGTGATTTTGACGGGTCACCGTTTTACGGCGATCCAAGTGCTTGTGTTTGCGTAGGTTCGCTGATGGTGGACAAGAAGGTGGGCTCGAGCGTGACGTGGCAAACACTGGTTGCACGAGAGTGTAGCGAAGTAGCGCCACCACAGTCCATCAGCCTGCTGACAGCTCTTGAGACTCTTGTTTTCTGGAATTGTCGTCTGGAGCGGCTGCCCGCAACGTTGGTGTGTCAGTGGACCAAGTTAAAAACACTCAAGCTCATGGGGTGCCGCCAGCTTGTTGTGCCGCAGTGCATCGACCACATGGCATCACTCGAGACATTTGAGCTTGCCGTGAACGATGCGCAGACAGGCCTTCCGGAAACGCTGGGGAATTTGCAGAGGCTGCGGTCCCTTTCTTTTTCATATTGTTTGCTGCGGTGCCTGCCGGATTCGCTGGGACAGTTGGCCGGGCTGCAGTCGTTGGTCATTTCCGACTGCGCTTTTCTGACCAGGCTTCCCGATTCACTTGTACGACTAGCGGCATTGCGCACGCTCCGGCTTGACGGGTGTTCCGGTGTAGCAGCCTTGCCCGGCGAACTGGGCCAACTTTCGGCACTAAAAACTCTGTCCATACGCAGTCATACGGTAACAGAGCTGCCAGAATCCACTGGCCGGCTGGCGGCGTTGACGGAGCTATCTGTTTGCTATGCTTCCGCGTTTACGCGCATGCCCGAGTCGGTGGGGCAGCTGGCGGCACTTACAACACTAGAAATCGTGTGTACATCGCTCTCGAGGGTTCCCGAATCGCTTGGGCATCTGTCGTCGCTGGCAACTCTTGATTTGAACGGATCGCGAGAGCTGACTGAGCTGCCCGAGTCTCTGGGCGAACTTTCTGCGCTCCGGTCACTGGATCTGAGGGGTTGTGGCAAACTTTCCTGGTTGCCGGATTCGTTGGGCGGATTGGCAGCGCTGACGTCGCTCTTGCTAACTTCGTGCCAAAGCCTCACAGCGCTTCCCAGCTCGTCCACCGGACTGTTGTCGCTTATGACACTAGAGCTGGGCACGTGCAATCCGTCTTTTGCTCTCGAGTCACTGTGTGTTTTACCCGCAATCCAAACACTGGACCTCAGCCGTTCACAGATAGAGGCCTTACCTGATGTAGTTGGACGAATGACCACATTGACGACGATAGATTTGTCGTGGTGCTGCTGTCTGTTGCGGCTGCCGGAATCGGTTGGCAAGCTCGTGGCGCTGGCTTCGCTTCATCTGCGCGGTTGCGAGTCGTTATCAACATTGCCCGAGTCTCTTGGCCAGCTTGCCTTGCTTACTTTTTTAGAAACATTTTATTGCAATTCATTAACGGCCCTGCCAGAGTCGCTGGGTAATCTTGCAAAACTGACCACACTCAAAGTCCGTGTCCCGGAGCGTGGTCTGCCTGCAAGCTTTGCAAACCTGACGTCGCTGACGGTCCTCACCATATTCTCATGCAGCTTGACAAAGCTACCCGAGGCGCTGGGCGGAATCACCACACTCACAACACTGTCTCTGTCAAATTGCCGAGCTTTACTCGAATTACCACATTCTCTGGGACAGCTGCGAAACTTGGTGCATATGGATATTGAAATATGCATGGCGCTGCAGCGACTTCCGGATCCTCTGGGCCAGATGACAAGACTCACGTCGCTCAATGCGGTGTCATGTTTGGCGCTGACGGAGATCCCGGACTCGATCGGCCAGCTGCATGCCATGCAATGGGTGGACTTGCGTTGCTGCGGCCAGCTCACGCAGTTGCCCGCTTCACTTGGCTTGCTGCGGAGCTTGTTGTTTCTTGACATTCGCAACTGCACCAAGCTGGTTCGACTGCCGGAATCGTTTGCGCAGTTGCCCAATGTGAGTCTAATGCAGATGGACGCGTTGGAATTTCCACCGTTTTGTTGCGACCGAATGCCGTGGTCTGATGTTGCCGAGTATCTTTCCAGACATGACTGGAAAGCCCAGGTGTTTACTCTTATGTTTTTTGCGAAGATTGGGAGCCTAGCGGAGGAACTGTGGATGGAAATCATAAATTTTCATAATTGAACTGTGGATGAATTATTAAATTTTACGAATATGTAGTGTACGAATCAGACCACATCTCATCGGGCAGATGGGCCTGTGGACCAGACCGACGCGCACAAAGAATGAGCAGAAGCAGTTGCGGTAGTCGATACTGTCGCTGGCAGTAATTCAGAATTGCGCGTGTCTGTAAACAAGTCACGTTTGCCGGCGGAAACACCATCGCGTTGCAACCCTTCACAAGCACATGCTCAAGTGATCGCGCGTTGCAAATGGACGCAGGCAATTGTGTAAGCGCAGCGCAGCTCTCGATGTGAAGCATCCAAAGCTTCTGCAGACGACCCAACGAATCAGGCAACGATGTCAGGCAGTCGCACCTCTTGATCTGTACATACCAAAGCGAGCAAAGCTCTCCGATACACTCTGGGATGCTTCGCAACGCGTGGCATTCAGAAATACATATTTTTTCAAGCGATTGCAGCCGGCTCAGGGAACAAGGAAGCTGCGTAAGTGCCTGGCAAGTCCACAGGTTTAATGTTTTTAAAGTGTGCAGTTCCCCCAGCGACTCGAGGCTTGTCAGGCGACAGCAACGAAAGAACGAAACTTCCTGGAAACGTTTTGCGTCAAAACTGGGCAAAGTGGCCATCCACGGATCCTGTAAACACCACGACATTACAGCGTTATTTTAGGTTTGGCGATGTTTTGACAATGTTGTACTAAAATGATTATTCGGACATTGAACAATGTTTTGACAATTCTGCATTTGTTTTCTTCCAATGTAATTGTGAGATACCCAGAGATACTCATTGAGCTACTCAGTGAGCTACTCAGATACTCAGAGAGCTACACAACCACCACCAAGCGCGACGCAAGTTCGCCCAGCGCAATCCTTTGCGTCATATCATACAACGTCACCGTTGCGTCAGGTTCAGCACAAGCCAGCACTTCTTTCAGAAGGTCAGAATACAAGGCCAGCGTGTCGGCCGACATTGGCGCTGCTGTGGCAGGCTCGGCTATGTCCGCTGCGGCGGACTCGGCTATGTCCACCAGGAAGGGTGGGTCCAGCATCAAAGTTGGAGCACTGTCTCCTGACGCTGCTGGCTTCGGGAGTCGCTCTGCCGACTGCAAAAGCCGTTTGACTCCTTCGCGCAAGCTAGGTAGAAGCTCCTCCACTGCATTTATGAATAAAATAGTTTCTTTCATCAGTATGTTTCTTTTCTGTTTCTTTTCATTAGTGTGTTTCTTTTCATTAGTGTGTTTTCTTTTGTTGGTGTGTTTCTTTTGCAAGCATCTAGAATGTTTCATGAGCAACCCAACCTGATGAAAGCTTAGCACGAATTACGCCAGTCTCGATGACTTCGTTCATGTCCACCTTGAACATCTGCAAGAATCAAATCATAATCATAAACAAAAAATGAAACAATAAACGATGTATACAAACCAGCGTCAGCGTGCTCTGCGTGCCGAGAAGACACGCGTACAGCATGTTGAATCCCATACGCACGTATAATTTCGCGTCCATCTCAAACGCCGGCATGGGATCCATGAAGTCCGCTGCAAACGTACGAAGTGTTTGCACGATTTCCTACAGAAATTGATGTTGAGTTCGGGCGCAAACCTAAATCGCAAACAAAAACAAGTAACCCAAACCGAACCAACCTGCAACTCCGCGTTCGGAAGCTTCACACACTGGCGCAACAGCGCATTCCAAAACGCGCGCCTGCTTTCCTTCCAATCGTTCCGAAACGCTGCCATGACGGAGGAACAGGATTGTGAGTTGTTTGCAGGTCCGCCGGACTTTTACAGCAGGGGTACAAAATCCGGACGGCCGGACAAAATCCGGACGGCCGGACAGAAATCAAGACCAACTAACTACGTCATAAAAAAAGGAAAGCACAAAATCCGGACGGCCGGACAAAAATCAAGACAAACTACGTCATAAAATAATTACAAAAAACCGGACGGCCTGACAGAAAACAAGACTAATGACGTCATGCACATTTATTTGGTCCACAAAAAGCAAAGTTAGTTGGAAAGGAAGCAATCGAAAGTTGTTGAAAAGAAATATGTATGGCAAGCAATCGAAAGTTATACATTACAGGAAAGGGAGCACTTGATGAAATTGATGAAAGTTAAAGATCGAAGAATGCCAGCTTCGTCATGATTAATATAAATATATCACCTGTATAGGAAAAAAAGAACTTATTCTTTTAACGAAAATGGCGCAGAAGAAATTCAGCGTGGCACAATTTGTCACGGAATATTTGGCTTCTCGCCCAGGCGTCACAGCCGGATACGCATTCTCCATGCTGATATTTCCGCTTGCTGTCGTTGTTGTTCCCGCAATTATGGGCATGCTTCTGGACAGGCTTAAGAACCGCGAGCCGTTCAGCCAGTGGAGGCATCTGTTGGTCTGGATTCTCGTGTGTTTTCTTCTCCTGCTGGCTGGCTACCAGCTGGGCGCGCACGTTGATTCGTTTGTCAAGCCGGATGTGCAAGCGTATGCGCGACGCCGTGTGTTTAGCGAAGTTATGGCTGCGTACTCGCACAACTATCACACAGTTCAGGTGTCGTCGATTGTAAGCAAGGTGATGGCATTGCCGGCAGCAATTTTCAGCGTTCTCTCGGAGTGGCGGACGTCCACGGTGCCGGGCGTGGTGACTCTGGTGGCCATTATTGCGTACTTTGCGTACATTGACTGGAGACTTGGCGCTATCTTCCTGCTTATGACTGGCCTGGTTGCGGGTGTCATGTACGCGGCATTTTACGTGTGCGTCAGTGGCATGATAGCATCCGAGTATGAAAATGATGTCGTGCACGAGCAGATGGGCGATGTGCTGGACAACCTTATGCATGTCTATCTGGCCGACGCGACCGAGGCTGAACTGGAGCGCTTGGACGCGAGACATGCGAGTCAGCTGCGCCACACCGAAGCTATGTCAAATCGCGCGAATTTGTTTGTGAGCATTTCCCAGGTTCTCATGGGGCTTGTCACCGCAGCCTCGGTGTACTATGCGTGGGTGCGTTTCAAGCAAAACAAGATGCAGTTTGACCTATTTCTCGGCGCCATATTTGTGCTTGCGTGCGCGCGGCACGTGGTGTACGGCGTGCTAGCGTCATGGCCCAAGTTGATAAACGACACTGGCATACTACACAAAATGGAGCATTACATCAACGCCCTCCGGGCACGCGCCACGGCATCTCCGCATCCAACGGACCACAGCGAGCAGGCTGTCGATCGCAATAAGGGCATCTCGTTCCGCAACGTGACCTTCCGGTATGACGGAAAAGACTCGCCGGTGCTGGAAGACGTGTCCTTTGAAATTGCGGCAGGCGATGTGGTGCGCGTATCGGGCCACATTGGCAGCGGGAAATCGACGCTCGCGCTCCTGAGCCTTGGCTTGTTTCCATTTACGGGTGAGATTTTTGTGTGCGGCCGCGATGTTCGCAGCCTGTCGCGCGCCCACTTGTCTGGTCTGATCAGCTACGTGCCGCAAAACCCGCGTCTGCTTGACCGCACGTTGCTGGAGAACCTGACGTTTGGCACACAGAGCACGCGAGCGGAGATTGAAGATGTGCTGCGGCGCTTCAAGGTAGAGTTTATCGGGCTGGACGACAGGGTCGGCAAGGCAGGGAGCTTTCTGTCCACGGGGCAGCGGGCTATGGTCTATCTGATGCGGGCCGTGCTGAAGAACACGCCGATCATCATTTGTGACGAGGTCACGTCCAACATGGACAAGGACAGCGAAGCTCGCGTGCTCGGCCTGCTGAAAGATATTTCCAAGGACCGCACCCTGATGTTCATTTCACATAGCTCTCGCATAGATCTTCCGTTTACTAAGCATCTGACGGTTGATAATGGTGTTGTTGGTATTACCGAATTGCAATAGTAAACACCATTCTACCTACTACTACTGCTGTCAAAGAATCCTGTGTAAACGTAGGCACCGTACAGCCGTGCTGGTTTCCCATCGAGTCCGGCGCAAGCGCGATATATACACATGCCATTTTGCCGCGCATAGTCTTGCGCGGCAGCGCACGGCCGGTCTCCGCACGGCACGATGGACAGACGCACCGGGTCCACCATCACCACCCGGCACGCCGCCTCTGAATGGCACATTTTCACGGTGAAGATCTTTGGCCCAACCTTGCTTTGCGCTGCTTCCAACGACGGCAGCCGAGCGACCACGAGACCTTCGTCATCATCCGTATATGCCACTACATAAAATACCATTTTTGAGATGGCCGCGTTTTGTATTACTTGCAATATTTTCAATTTAATGTCAAAAGTACATGATCCTCACTGATATGGATGCGATGTTAACGTTGGTCCTCGATGTTGATCCTCGGCGCGCAATGGTTGGACAGGTTGAAGAAATAGTCGGTCAACCGAGACTTTGAATTGCAGCTCGTATCTCTTCGATCGACACATCAATAGCCACTTTGTGATGCTTAAAAATCGACGGGTTTTGTCGGCCCATCGCAATCAGGCACAGCAACGATTTGGCCGCACGTGCATTAGTGTCAGGCACAACGCGCCCCATGCCGACTGTCTCGCCTGCTCGCTTGTTGTGGCAGCACTGGCGCACGCTGTCCATGATAGCGCTCATAGACTTGTGACTAAAGAACTGCAGCACCGCACCAACGCAGCGGCCCCCGCAAACAGCTTCGGTTTGCCCAGCATACAATTCGCCCATAAACTTTAAATTGTCAGCAGGGGAGAACTCATTCGTGTGCGGCCGCAAAAAGTCGCACTCTGGAAGATCGTTCATTCTTTCTGTTGTGAACATTTTTATTTTTTTTCAAGGTCGTATGATCACTTAATGCACACGCATGTACCCACGTGGCCGCACACAGGACAGCGACCTGCACGATTGCGATTGTATTCACGAACATCAGCCAGTTTGCGGAAATACACAGGCATACCGCACATCTGGCAGCTTGATGCGCAAAATCCAGCTTTGCCTTCTTGCTGAAAAATACGCTCGCACTCGGCGCAAGAGTACGGCTTTCGTCGCATTGCCATCACTGCCTGCGCTTCCGTTTGTGGTTCTGTTGGCGCAGCTTCGGCGGCGTCATCACTCTTCTTCTTACGAGGCGCGCGGGCTTTTTTCGGGACTGCTGCCTTTGCTTCCATGATAAAAAAATAAGAAGAATAGCTAAAAAAAACCAGTTTACATTTGTTGCGTGATTTTTTTTCCCCTCCAAATTTCGAATGCAACAGCACACGGACGATGGCGATGCGTGCGTGATACACGCGTCACAAAATGTCAAGAAAATGCTGGATGACCGTAAGATCGCAGGCGTCGACACGCCGGTGGACGAGGTGCACAAGTGTCCGGGGTTCTTGTGGGGCATGAAACGCGGCTCGGACTGGGCTGTTTTGTTTATGCGAGATGCCAGCAAAGCCACGGTGATGGCAGTGATGAACTTCTGCCACCCGCCGGAAGACGAAGACGACCACCCGCATGCCGGCAACAACATCACACATTGCATCGTGGCGTACCAGAACAAGTGTACGACAACCGCCAGCAAAGAAATGAGCAAGTGCAAAGAAACGCACCTGGAGTGGTTCAAGATGGACGAGCTGGCGCGCATTCCTCTTCTGTTTGGCATGTGCGACGACTACACCTTGCTTTGCGGCGAGGAAGCTGACCGTGTTCGCCGCGAGGTGAGTGACGACAAGCGAGCCAAGATATGGACAACAGACCCAGTGCAGCGGTACTTTAACGCTCCTCTTGGAAGCATCTTCAAGACGGTGGAGCGGTTCGGGTCGCTCCAACCGGAAATCAAGTATCGGGTTGTGACAAATCCGACAAGTTAGTCAGTTGAAGGCAAGCTTTTCTATCCTCTTTCTTTTTCTTTTCATCAATTCTACGCTTACTTTTCACACTACACTCTATTCCACACTACACTCTATTTCACACTACACTTTATTTCACACTACACTCTATTTCACACTACACTCTATTTCACACTACACTCTATTTCACACTACACTCCATTCCACCATTTCTATTTAAATTTTCGATATTGCTGACGTTGCTGACGTCATATGCCAAAATCGAACCTGCTTTTATGTCGGTCCGAAGTTCTGGGTTATCAATTTAATATTATTTGTCCAAGACTCTTTCCTAGAACACCATTTGACCGACACCTTCTTTTTTTTATTTTTTGCAAAGTTACATTTTTTGCAAAACTACATAAAATAGTAAATTATGGACGCTGCGATTGAAGCAAGAATTAAAGCCCGTCTTGCACGGGATAACCAAACAGGCATCTCATCATACGGAGGCATGGGTCTCGATAGCTGCAGTCCTGCTGAAAAAACGTTGCGGCTGCAAGAAATCGCGTATATGCAAAAGAGAGGAAAGCGGATCGAAGATGTACTAAATAATATGTAGGGCGACTACGAATAAAGATGCCCCGCTTCATCGAATTTGATGACGCCGATCGCTGCCAGGCAATCACACAGGTTGGAGACCAATGCCGTAACTTTGCAATGCACAGCAGCACAACTTGCGCCGTTCACGCGCTGACCAGTCGCAGACCGTCCAGCCGCCGCCGACCGTCTGGCCACCGCCGGCTGTCCGTTCGCCGCCAGCGCTCGCAAAGCTGCCGTCCTGCGGATGCAGAACACTTTACTTTGAGCTGGGAAAATTTTGCCGACGATATGTTTTGCGCGCTTTTTAACCTGACGCCGCCTAAACACGAGTTTGTGAATTTTAGAGCCGTGAAACACGGAAACCGTGTGTTGGTAACGCTTTCTTATCGGACGGTTCATCCTGGCTTCAAAAGTGATCAAGGTTGGGAAGATTTAAAGTGCATCGAAGTGCAAGCTGGAGATCTGGTCATGAAGACCGTGTGCGACTCTGTGAAACCGGGCGAAGTGCAACCATTTTTTAAGAAAATGAAAGTATTTGTGCACGGATTTCGTGATTTCTCGGAGTACATGGCTGCCGTGCAGGCGCGAAAGGTATCCAAGAAAAACAACCGTGCGTTGTGGAACACTCTGCTTGTCCACTGGCAGGACGTCGGCGTTAATGCATACGATATGATCAATCACAACCTTGACGTTCCAATTTTTCACGTCAAATTTGAAGAGCATGCATAACATTAAACACGTACGTATCCAATCAATGCTTGTTTAATTCCAAACCATCACACCACAACATCCAATAAGAATCATCATTCACCATCATTCACCATCATTCACCATCATTCTCACCATCATTCTCTCCATCATTCTCACCATCATTCGCCATCATCACCATCATTCTCACCATCATTCGCCATCATTCGCCATCATTCACCATCATCATCAGCATCCCAGTCTTCCACTTGCGGTGCACGCAGCTGGCCAAGAGCATGCTCGACTGAAACCACAATTTCCTCGAGTTCTTCCATAGTTGGTGCTGCCGCTGCTGACGCACTGGCTCCCGCTGGCGCATTGGCCTTTGCAGCTTGCTTGGCCGCTTCCCGTGCAGCTCTGTCTGCCGGAGTGTCACCGAGAACTTCTCCGCGCCACTCAAACATGGCCGACGTCCACTCCTCAGCCCAATGACCATCGTCGTCGCGCACTTGTGTGTCGGCGGCATCAAACTCCACCCGGTACGGGACAAGATCGCCGCCGCGCCTCTGCGGGTGAAAATAGACACGCGCCGCATTGTGCGGTCTGTCAAAGATGGTTCCGCGAACCATATGGGGAGGCACAAGCACGACAGTATGATCGGCCTCCTGACAAGCAGACATGCTCAAGCAAAACTGCGTCCCATCAATGTGCTCACTCCACGACGGGCCCGCGCACGCGCGGAGAAGCTTGACCAGGCGCGCAGAGAACCGCCGCGAGCCAGGGATGCAAGTGGTCACTCCCGGGTTTCCAAGAAGCGCCTCAATTTCATGACGGGGCACGCCTCGCTGCAGAAAGACCTGCTGAACATCGACGAGTTGCAGGATTGCCTTCGGGACATGCTGAAGAACCTGCTTAATCTCGGCAAGATCCTTGTTGATTGTAGCCGCAGCGGTTCCTGGCACAGGCTTGGTGCACGCAGCGTTCAGCACGCGCAACACACAAACCAACGCAGCCCGATTGGATGAGATTAAGTCGCCCGGGAGACAGCAAAGAAACCGTTCCGTCAGATTCGCCCGGCTCGAAATGGCACGCATGCGGCTCAAAGCGTCCATCATGCGCAAGGCCAAATCCGTGTGCGTGCCGCGCAGCGCCATCTTCGTCAGGCCAAACAAAACGTCTGGGCGCAGCCGGATCTGAGAATCCATCACCTGGCGTAGTGCCTCGCCGACAAGGTCCACATAGAAGCTCCGCACGGCATCCATGTTCAGCTGAGCAACCGCTTCGTCTCCGTCTCGAGCCCACGTCTCGACAAACTCGGCGTCAATCACCAGATTGTCACGCACTGTCAGCGGCCCGAGCTCGCGAATGCGCGCCGTGTTGCCTTGCGTCTTGCAGAGCACAAGGGCCAACCACACCATCTCGGTTGGCGACAGGACCAGGCGCAACACGTCACTGGCCTGTTCGCCAACAACCAGCGCCGCGTCGCGCGTCATCGCGTCAAGATGCGCCTTGCGCAGCCAGCCAGAGTTGTCGTTGGCGGCCGCAACCACAGCGTCGACTGTCGACGGACCCAGCAGCGCCGCCAGCTGGTGCATGACCGAAATGAGCAAAGTCCACGTTTCGCGCGGACGCTGCAACGTGGGCACCGGACGTGCAAGTTCCGTCTCAGCCAGCTCCCACAAAAAGGCTTGAGCCGCAGCAACAGACGGATGATCGTCCGTAAGTTCAAACGGCTCCGCCAAAACGAGCCGGCACGCGCTTCGCACCAGCAAGTGTAGCTTTGCAGTCTCTGCGTTGGGGTCCACCAGGTGCGGCACCAGCCAAGCCAGCACGGTGGCTGCCGGAATGTCTTCCGCACGCCGCATGCGAGCACACAGCGTGAGCGGCGCGACAATCTTCTTCTGCACGTCTCGAAGATCCGATCGCGACTGCTGGTCCAGACCCAGACGTGCCGTCTCAAATACAGCTGGCGCCATGCGTGACGGGTAGGAGCCGCCAGCGCAAGCCACACCAAACGCAGTGCACATGAGAGACAGCGGCACGTTGCTGATAGCGTGGTTGCCGTCCTCGGCATTGCTCAACGCAATTGCGTTCCACACACTGCAGTGCTTCAACACCCACTCGAGCACCGTGTGCTCGCCGCGCTTCTGCCGCTCGGCCAGCACCGCGTAGTATGGAGCCAAAGCAAGCGCCGCCTGCATGTTGCCGTCGGCGGCAAGTGTGAACGCAATGGCAGGAAACACGTCCAGCCCGCGAGTAGAGGGCAGCGTTGTCACGCCGCAAATCAGCTGCATGGCAATCAAGCCAGCCACATTCGCCAGGTATGCCTGCGCTTCTTCGCTGCGCGCCTCGCGGCGCCAAGGAAACACACAGATGCCCGGCATCTGCGTGCGCAACATCGGCATCCTTTCTCGCATGCATGTGGCAAACGACGGCAAACTCAAGTAGCACTGCACTGCGCCAGAGGCCGACGGCGGATTGCTGATGGCAGCCGTCACCAGCGGATGCGGCCCGGCGCCATTGGCGCCAACCACATCCTCGACAGTAAACTGCGCGCCTGGACCAGCCACCACCACCACCAACATGTTATGGCCTTCGCTCTCCAACGTGATGGCATCGTCTGGCGTGTCAAGCATGCAGTGCGTCACTGTCACCTGCGTGCCTGGGGGCTGCTCGTCCTGCAGCGTAATCACCCACATGTTCTCGGCCGACGTTGCAGCGTTCTCCACACGCAGCCGCTCGCCGGTGTGGGTATTCCTCACCAGGATATGATCAGGTGACGGTACGCGGGCCGGATACACCACTTCGCGTCCCTTCAACGTTTGCTGCATCACGTGCGGAAGCGTGCTCAGCAGAGCCAAAAACTGCCTCTGTTTATAATCAAAAAAAACATATACAAAATCAAAACAAATCCAACAGAACACATCAAATCCAACACATCAAATCCAACGGATACAACACAACCAACCTGAAGCTCCTTGACCATGCCGGCCACCCTTTCACGATGCCGGACGACAAGCTCGTTCACGCGCTCTGTTGCGCGCTCGGCACGGCGCACCTGACGCCGCGAGCCGTGCTCAGCGGTGCACTGCCAGCCGGCGGTTCTCTGCAGCTTCTGCAGCGCGTTGACCTGGCCGCCAACGGTAAACCCGGCGCCCGCGACATCCAAACCGCTCGCCGCGTTCTTGAGAACGCGCTGCAGCTGCGCATGTGTCGCTTGCAGCTGGGCGGCGACCGGATCGCTTTCAGCAACACCTAGAGCCTGGCGCGCTGCGCGAAGCTCTTCGACCAAAGACAGCACCTGGACCAGTGCAGCCTGATTGCCAGCGACGGCCAGCTCGATGATCGAGCGAAGCTCGCCCAGCCGAGAGGCAACTTGCATCTGGAAGCCCGCGCGCTGCTCCTGAAGCGTAATGGGCTTTGGCGCAAACACAACGCTCAGCGGCACCGTTGCAAGCATGACATTGCCGGCAAACACATTCATCGTCACCGTGCTCTGGCCGACAAGAGCGTCGATGTTGTCCACCACATTCACGCCAACCGTCGTCTCCCCGTTCGAGAAGAGAGCCACGTTTGCCACCGTTGTTTGCGTGCCGTCCGAGCCTGTCACGACAATTGTGCCGGTGCACTCGTTGCGAAGCGCCTGCACCGATTCGGCGATCCACTGGCAAAACTCGTCAATGCGGTTCATGTGCCGCCGTGCCGCGCGCAACTCAAGCGCTTGCAGCTTCTCGTATGGCGACTCGGCCTGAAACGACGTGTTTGCGCGTGCGCGCCGCGCAGGCTGCGCTGGCTGCGCCGTTTCTGCAGGCACATTCCCAAAGAACACGGGGCACACATGCGATTGATCCGTCAGCGATTTGTGCAATTCCTTGGCAGCGAGCTGCCACGCCTCACCGTCGCTGGCATCTCCGTCTGTGGCAAAAAACACGTCACAGTGCGCTGTGGGATTGTGCTTCTTGCGACGAGACATGATCTCTTCCAAAGGAGGGGCAAAATTTGTACCACCTCCCATAGGTGTAGTGTGGATCAGCTCTTCAGCGTCCGGGGCCGCCGCGTCCACGCACCGCGTCACACTGTTCGAAAAAAAGATGATGAAGAAAACCCCCATGGGAAGCTGCGCCGCCTGCACTTCCACCCTGGCGCGCTGAGCCGCCTCTCTCAGAGTGTTGTAATAAAAGGACATTGAAGTTGACACATCCAGGCACAACATTGCCACCCGCAACGACTCCCACTCGGGGTGTGACGCAGTGTCAATGCGCAAATGAAACTTTGCCTGGCCCTCGCACTGCCCCACCGTGACCTTGTCACCAGGTGATGCAGCGGCAGCGTCGGCAGCAGCAGCAGCAGCGCCAGTCGGCTGCGACGGCGGCTGATCCAGCAACGCCTGAAAGACGGCCCATGGCGAGTCAACGGGCAACACCGTGGTTGTCGTTGTCGTTGCCATGATGAAGATGGGAAAATGAAGCAGAAGAAAAATGAAACAAAAATAACCCTCAAACCGGACTCAACATTTGTTACGTCATTTTATGACGTCAGATATTCTTGTGCAAACCGGACACACGACGTCATATGACGTCATGACTTTTACAATGTAATGACGTCACGTCATGCGTCATGACTTTTTTAAAAATTGACTCGACGTCAAATGACCAGAAGAAAAAGAAGAAAAGTAGACCAACACGACAAAGAAGAAAAAGAAACTATTCCCCCCACCCTTTGAAATGGCAGCAGCTGCGTCCGAACAGATCAGCTTTGATTACCGAAGCCGACCATTTATCCTGCACCTCACGCCTACCGGCTATGTTTGTCGGAGCCGCGAGGGAAAATTTCAGTTTATCTGTGATGACATGGTTAACACTCCTTTGTTGGATGCTATTGACAATCACTATGATGAGAGCCATTTACCTCAGCCGTTGCCAACGGATCCAAAGCGGCCACGCGCCCGACCACACGCACGCATAACTTATCTGGATCCAGCAACAATGTTGAGGCACATGGGTTGCACAAATGTCCAGTAGATAAATCTCGAATTTTCTGTTTTTTATGTTTCGGCGTATCGTGTCTGTCTGTTTTTAATTTTCCGGCGCATCTTGTTCGAAATCTTGCCGTACACAGTGGTGTGGAGATCATGCGCCATTCTAAGAAGGAAGTGTCCCATGGTTCTCTGGCTTGGAGTTGAATTTGGATCAGCAATCATGCTCCATCCAATTTCTTCTATGGGATGATTGAACGTGAGTTTCAGAGCGTTCGGCTCAGATTGCGCCATTTCAAAACGTATGATTTATATAAAAATAAAAAATAAATAACGTGTTTTATCAAAACAGTCTCACACAGCAAAAAGTAGCATCCAAACCTCAGCTGGCAAGTGCAACATCCCGTGGTGAATAGCCGCCAATAGAAGCGTCAATGTTTGACGCGGGCGATTATGTGAGCGTAAAAATTTCTTCAGGTTTGAAGAATGTCCTTCGAACCCTGTATACTCCCGAAAATAACTTAACAACACGCGGCGAGGGGGAAACGCAATGTTATCAAGGCCATACAAATCTATGCGCGGGCACGCCAGGTCGCCAAGCGATAATGGCAGTTGCGTCATTGCTCGGCAATCATTCATGTTCAACCTTTCCAGCGCCACGAGCTCTCCAAGCGCCTCTGGCAGCATTGTAAGTGCGTGACAGTGTTCGCATAAGAGATGTGTTAGGGCAGAAAGTTGTCCAAGCGATGCGGGCAGAATTTTCAACGCTATACATTTGTTCAGACACAGCACGCGCAAACTGGTTAACTGCCCGAGCGAAACCGGCAGCTCCGTTAGCGCGTAGCACTCGGACAAATTCAGAACACGCAAGCAAACCAGCTGCCCCAGCAAGTAAGGCAGTCGCGTCAGTGCGTGGCAAGAAGTCAGATCAATCGAATTCAGTCTCGTAAGTTGCGAAAGAGATTCGGGAAGCTCGGTCAACTTTGGACAATCTATAATTTCCAGCTGAGTCAGGTCCGTGAGCCGGCCCAGTGACCCAGGCAGATCAATCAATTTCGGACGGCAGAACAGAACCAGAATGTTTTCGCGCCTATTTCCGCGCTTGTACACAAACACTTCCGACTCTAAATCCATCACACGCGCGCATAAGGACCGAAGAAATCAATATAAAATACCGTGATGGAGAATTTGAAAAAAAGGTTGTTATGTGACGTCATGTAATGTTTATAAAATAACATTTTGTGACATTGTTTATTTCCGCTCGCCCTGCCATGGACTCCGCCACCATCTCAAACATTACAGGTCTTGTTTGTATTGTGTGGTGCATCACGCTGGGCGCCGATCCGCACACGACGCGCGCTGTGACATATGTCGCGTGCGTTGGTATGGCGTGTGCGACTACAATCTACATTGCGCAAATGGCACTTCGATGATCACGATGGATGATGGATGAGTAATGGATGATGGATGAGTAATGGATGATGGATGAGTAATAGATGGATGATAATTAATTAATGATGGTGCGCGATATGGTAATACATGTAATAATTGGCCGGCCGCGCGAACCCGTTAAAGGTGGAGCTGGCCGCCGTGGTGTCCCCCCATGTTTCGGAAGACAAGCCAGTCGCCGATGTTTTATTCAGGCAGAACGATACTATTCTTGGAGATGCAGTCGATCGAGTCGCACGTCGGGGCGTGAGTGAACAAAATTATTTGTCGGTTAGATCCATCGGATGGATGTTTATCCAACATCGATTAGATAGATATGATATGCTGTTATCATCCTAGGTTTGTTACAAAAAACCCACGCAACAGCGCATAGTCGGGCGTCTGGTCAAACGAAAGCGAACGCACGTGGCGGAAGTAGGGCAAAAACGCGGGCGGAAGGTCTTTGCACAAGTCTTCCAGCGACGTTTTTATCTTGAGCGACATGATCCGCTCGTGCTGCTCCTTCTTGCTGGCGCCGCCCGCATTCATCCACGGCAGCTTCCGCTTGATCAGATAGACCATCACGTAGCCCAGCGACTCGAGGTCGTCACGCCGGCTTTGCTCTTCGCCGAGATGCGTGTGGATGCTTGCGTAGCGCACCGTGCCCGTCAAGCGCTTGCCTTCCCGGTACGGGATGTGGTCGTGCGTCTGCATCCGAAAACGCTTGCACAGGCCATAGTCCACCAGGAACACCTCGCGTCCGTCGAGCCCGCCTGGCCCGGTCAGCAGGTTCTCTGGCTTGATATCGCGGTGCAAGAAGGTTCTTGTGTGCACGCTCTCGATGATCGACAGCGCTTTCGGAAAGATCCAGTGCACCACGTCCCATTGCGTGATCTTGCTCAAGCATTTCTCCAGGCTGGGGCCAAGCACCTGCATGGCCATGTGAGTCGAATTGTCCTGGCTCCACAAGGCATACGCCAGCGGCACTCCGGGCACGCCCATGAGCTTGCGGTACACCTTGAACTCATACGCCAGCTGCGGGACATCCGCGCTCTCGCTTTCGATCTTGACGGCATACTCGCACCTGTCCTGCGGGTCCCGCATCAAAAAGACCTTGCCGAACGCGCCATGGCCAATTTCCCGGATCGTTTCAAGCGTCAGTGGATTCTTCAGTCTGGACCGGATGCGATCCGCGCCTTCCATTTCATTTCCAGACACCTTGCATTTTTTCGCGCTCAGACATTTGATTTGCTTATCAAACGCTCTTTCGGCCTGGACCTGATTTATTTCATGTATTTTTAGCACTCATATTATATTTATTATTATTCATTCAGTCGTGAATGTGAAGAGATATATATTTATTAGTCAGTCGTTTTTATGATAAAAAGCGCGAATGGCGAAGGCAACTTTCAAGATTACGTTGAGTGACACCAATGTGTACCTGTACAAAACGTACGTTTTGCGCGAGCCGGCGCGCGGGTGGCGTCGGGTGCTCTGTTGCGCGCGGTCCTTCCCGCCGCAAGACACCGACGCGGTCTCGCTGTTCGCCGACTGGGCCGACATTGACCACACGTGGGCAGTCATGCTCCTGGGTGTCGCACAGTACGAGATGTGATCCATGGGAAAATCCAGACTCCACCTGTACCACCGAGCGACGAAAGCACTCCTGTTTTCCACGCGCGTTCAGCCAGTGTCTGTTTTGGACGTGCAGCACGCGTCGTACATGGACATTGTGGGGCACAGCACAGTCACAGACGTTCTGCGCATGTCCATCATCAACTGCCAGCCGACCGACAGTGCCGTGCGGCTTCCGGATGGCAGGGGCTTCCTGATTCGGTGCCTGCCGGTGTACAGCGCATCTGACGTGATTGCCGGCGCCATCTGGAAGGCATCCGAGATCACCGGGCCAACCCAGTGCACCACGGTTCTGCAGCAGGCGCGCGCCGCCGTCTTCTACGACAAAGAGTGTGACGTGTACATTGTGAACGAGACGTGGATCCGACAGCGCCATCTGATCGGGGGCTTGCTGGCCGACGAAACGCAGGCGGCCGTCGTCATGATCAGTGTTGACGGGCGGGTCGAGTACGCGGCGAACGCGCATCTTATCCAGGAGCTTTGCCGCAGCAACGCTGCGCCCGCCGTCTCTGTTTCCGACTATTTTGCTCCGAACATTTCAGCGCAGCTGCGCCAGTCGATTCAGTATCTCGCAGAGACGGAGCTTGAGGGCACGGTCATGCACGGCATCTCGCTAGGCAACTCGGCAGGCGGCTTTGTTGTTCGTATTACGAAAATGATTGCCGGCGCCAGCCAGATGATATCGGGCTTTGTCGTGACCATCACCCGCGTTGACACGATGCGGGACACGATGCGGGACATGATCCATGTCCTGCAGTCGGTTCCGCTGCAGTCCGTCCCTCCGTCCGGGCCGCCCTCAGCCCAGCCAGCCCAGAAGTGCACAGCGGTTTGACCCGTCAGATGGAGCCCGACAGCACTTCCATCCAGATGGAATCGCCTGACCTGGCTGCCGGGACGTCGGCGGCGTCCACGAGGCATAGAGAGCCCATGTCGTCACGCCAGGGTTCATCGACGCTGACCCAGGCAGTCTGGCCCAGCGTGGCGTTCAGATCCCACTTGGCCATCTGCTCCACCGTGATACCCAGCTCGGTCCACTGCTGGAGCGTTGGCGGCGAGTCGGCACGTACCTCGCCCAGACGCCTGGCCAGGTGCTCCTGCAGCGCCTGAACGGTGGCCAGG
>Ga0214917_10003096_pt1 | contig 19583 bp, 18 predicted proteins | sample LL_1208_BB_MetaG_FD_177983 | JGI IMG/M metagenome (GOLD analysis project Ga0214917, IMG submission 177983) | Freshwater microbial communities from Lake Lanier, Atlanta, Georgia, United States - LL_1208_BB | ecosystem: Environmental > Aquatic > Freshwater > Lake | place: USA: Georgia | collected...
AGTATAGTATAATGACGTATAATTTAAAGGTCAACAAAAAGCTTATCGAAAGCAATATTTCACTTGAACGAGCTTTATATTTGTTAAATGCTTTTACCAAAATCAACAAAAGAGTTCTCTTAAATCATATCCAAACGGAGGAATGTAAATTAACATTCTCCAAAGACGATTTTGTTATTGAGTTAGTATTCAACAATCGAACTTGTCGTCATCATCACTAAGCGTTCCATAATTTGTTAAGTAAGCCCATCTTATCTTCATCAATCGTTTCGCAGTCGTCTTTTAGTATACCGCCAGTATCACCGCTATTGTATGACCATGTCCAGAAGTAACTATCAGTGATATTATGTTTTATGAGCCAGTCAACAAAGCGATTAGCCCATTCTACCTCGTTTACATTAGTTGAAATATATCCCCATTCTCCGACGGAAATCAGAGAATGATTCCCGAATGAGTATTCCCACTTATCCTCATAGGGTTCTTTATCAGAAAACCAGTACTTATGGATCGTGTAATGTATTCTATGATTATATGGCAGATCATCCAGATAAACGAAATGTAAATCACCTCCAAAGCGTGTTCCACCGATAAAATAATCATATCTGTCAGGAAAATGGTATTCGATATACTGCACGATCTGGCGTGCTAAATTGTTCCATTCCACGTAGTTATCAGATTGATATTCGTTAAAGATATCTACTGAATCTATATTTTTGACGTAAGAGTATCTTTCGAGAATCGTGTACCATCCTTTCAAGAATTCATCAAAGGTTATGTCGTCATCATATGGTTTCGCACTTTGATGAGTGTTGTGTAATCGATGGAAGTCGAGACATACAGATATATTATAATGTTGTATTTCGTCCATGAATTGGTCCATGACGTAAAAGTTATTCTCATGAATATAATCCAAACTAAATGGTAACCTGATAGAGTTAAAACCTAATTGATTTATCTGTGCCAAATTCCACGTAATATTGTGCTTCCACGTACACATTAGATTCTCATATTCGGTTTCTAACCCGAACCACGATATCCCTTGAATAATGTATGGTAATAGCTTCATTTCCTTATAAATTTCGGAAGATTTTTATTTCCGCGTATCCTTTGTTTCAAAGCAATCTGTTTTTTTAAATTTTTCGGATCAATCTCCGAAACTAATAAGGGAGTATTTTTATTTACTTTTTCCGTTGGTCTAAAAACTGGATACGTTCTATTTCCGATATCTGTCCATTTCTCGCGAAACCATCGAGACAATCTTCTTTCATCACCATTGTCAGCAAATTTACCGCCAAGCGTTTTATACATCTTGACAATGTAACCGCTCTTATATGCAGATGGTTTATAATATATTCTATCAGCAATTTCTTTGGCTTTCTCGTGTAGATCCTCATTTAAGAATATAGTCATATTTTTTATTTTTACCAAAGAAGATAATATGTGAGATGCCCTGCTGAATATTTAGGAAAATCTCTCCATTTAGCATTTCTACGACGGAAATTCTCTCTTCGAATATCGTCTTTATGTTTAGTGTAATCTTCGTATCCCCATTGCCCGAAGTGTACCCAATTACCTTGTGGATCTTGAAGCATATATTTTTTGTCTTTTCGATTTGACAAATATAAAGCTATTTCACCATAGTATTTGTGTAATTGGTCTAATACTATATTTGGATTGGAGTATCTGTATATTTCTTTATACTTCATTTTTGTATATTACAACAATTTTATCCAACGACAAAAAGAGGAAGAAGTTGCGTTACCATTAAATGAAAGATTTATTCTTAACGTTCCAGCCGATGGCTTACTTAAGACACATACACTAAAGTATATTGTTGTTGTCGAAGCAAGTGTAATAACTTGTTGATTTGTTACCATGTTTCCAGCATATGAAGTAGGGAGCCCGCTGAAGCCTGAACAAGGCCACAAACTGGACCCTTGTGCCACCGTTGCTGAAACATCACCTGAAGACGAGGTTCCTATATACGCATTCATACCAAGAGTACCTCCAGTGATGTTTTCCATGTAAACTAAACAATTCATAAGACACAAATACGTTCCTGCTGATAGCGACACGGATCCTAAATTATAGTTCTGATTAGATATTGCTCCATTAACTGAATATGTATTAAGTGTTCCGATCTGACCAGTTGTTATCGACGATCCTCCTCCTCCACTAACACCTTGAATGGCTGTATATACCCCCCCGCTTGTGACAGGATTTGTAGATCCGCTTGTAGGTGTTGTATCGAAGGTGAGTGTGTTTTGTTTTCCCTGAAGTGAGGTATACACTCCACCAGATTGGACCGGATTTGTTGATGAAGCGGTCGGTGTAGAGTCGATTGTCAAAGTGTTTTGTTTTCCACTTAAACCTACGTAAACGGCATTACTGGTAACGACATTGTTTGATCCCGAGGTCACAGTGCTATCTACAAAATTCACTCCAGACTTTTTCAAAGATCCTGTGAAATTTAAATCAGTACCTGAATTGATTGCTCCTGTTGTACTCAATGAAGAAAGGGTTCCTACACTGGTTATATTTGGTTGGGATGCTGTAGTTAACGTTCCAGAAATATTTCCAGAACAATTCAAAGCGGTAAGTGTTCCTACACTGGTTATATTTGGTTGGGATGCTGTAGTTAAGGTTCCTGAAATATTTCCAGAACAATTCAAAGCGGTAAGTGTTCCTACACTGGTTATATTTGGTTGGGATGGAGTTTGGATAGTCCCATATATATTCGTAGTATCGATCCGAGCTGTAGTTGATGTATTATTTCTTCCAGTAAAAACACAATTTCCGAGTGAGAACGAAGGCAATCCACCACAATCAGCAAATATTACCTGAAGAGCTGAAGACGCATTGTTTGTAATTGTCTGTGAATTAAAATTACATCTTGTAAATATTAGGGAACAAACCGTTGATGGGATTGTCAAAGATGTTAAAAAATCACAATCGTAAAAATAGATCCAATTCGCATTCGATGACGAGAAAGTGAACGTAGTGTTGAATGTACAATTTTGAAAAAAATGTCTATTGTTATTTGGTGTAGTCATCGTAACAGTTCCTAAAAATGATATATTTGAGAAACGGCATCTCGTGATAGGTCCAACTACTGCATTATTATTTACATTACCACCTATTGAAAGATTAGCCGAAATTTGGGATGTTTGAGTACCTACAGAAGTATTAACGCCTAAGATATTCAAGTTCTGACAATTCACTGTAATAGGTGAAGTATCCACTGCATGACTTGAAGAAGATAGATAGATAGTAGCTCCAACCGTTTCGGCAATAGTGTTGATTTTTGACTGTATGGTAGTCGTTTCATTGACGTAGTAAGAATAACTCGATAATCGGTTTAAATTGATAGCCGAAATGTCACTGGTTTGTGTAGAATTTACCGATTCAATAGCGTCCAACCTACTATTTTGAGAGGAGTTCAATGAATCCATAGCATCTAATCTTGAATTTTGAGTTGTATTTGTTGAATTAATTGCAGAAATAGTGGTATCATGCCCATCCAGTCTTGATGTTTGTGTCGTATTTAAAGTTTCGATATTTGTCAAACGTGTATTCTGTGCAGAATTTAAGGATTCAATAGAATCCAATCGTGAGTTTTGTGTTGTATTAATTGATTCGATAGAATCTAATCTTGAATTCTGTGTTGTGTTTACTGTATTAATGGATGTAATACTTGAATCAAGACCATCTAATCTACTCGTTTGAGTAGTATTCAACGATTCGATGGAGTCCAATCTGGAATTTTGTGTTGAATTCGTGGAATCAATACCATCCAACCTTGAATTTTGTGTTGTATTTAGGGTGTTAATTGCAGAAATACTGCTATCATGTCCATCTAATCGTGATGTTTGTGTAGAGTTCAACGATTCGATAGAATCTAAACGTGAATTTTGTGATGAATTTAAAGTTTCAATGGAATACAATCGTGTGTTAATACCATCAATGGTAGGATTTTGTGTAATAACTCCACCTGCACCAACTTCTAAAACAACAAATCCATCATCTTTGATCTGTACAATAGGTAAGTTACTCGTATTTTCCTGATTAACGATCAATGACGGAGCAGTTCCACTATTATCGATAACCAATTGATCTGACATGTGGATTTCCGTTTGAATATCGTTGATATTTGACGACATAAGAGTTAAATTCCCTTCGATTATAACGTCTTTTTTGAATGTCTGATTTTCATCGAAAGTATTTTGTGTTGTTTTCCTTGGATATCTTGTATCGTTAAATCCAAGTGACGCAATTTCCTCAGGATCAGATGGATTTGGATTTGGTTGTTTCAAATGAAATTCTCCAAACATCATTGTCTGTGTCTCTGGGTAAATATTGATAAACGATTTTTGACTATTAACGTAATTATCTATATCTTGTAATTCAATCGACATTTTAATATTAAAACATATATTTTATACGGTTGTATTGTTATCCGCAAAACACCAAAGGGCATATATATAATTTTGATTACTTGGAATAGAAGAAGATGCTTTGTAGAAAGAGAGACCATTTATACCCAAATTCACTTGAATAAATGACGTTTGCCCGGAATTGGTTCCAATAGGAATCATATTATTTCCCGCAGGACGATACCCGAATCCATATCTGCTGTAGTTTGTAAAATTGGATGATGTATTCGTTTGCCCTGTTGGTCTTAAAAAATATAAATAATAACATCCATTGGATGTGATAGGAAATGTTATATTTATTTGATTTACTGAAGTCGAGTTGTTCATTTGAGCATATGTTATCGTTCCTGATTTAAAAGTAATATTACCATTTAATAGTGATGTCAATGTATTACAGTCATTTATGTAGGAAAGATTATTAAAGCCTGTTGTATTAGAACCCATTATAATATTGTAAAATATTTTTATAAAGAAATGACAAGTAAACTATAATATAGACTCGTATTAGAATTGGTTGCGATTCGAATGACTTGGGATTGACCAAACACACCACCTGCTAAGAAAGGATTATTACTCGCTGATTGAGCTAAGTTATAGGATGATAGTGTTAAAAATGGAACGGAATTCACTGGACAAAATCCAAATCCATAATACCCGTATACGCCATTCATATCACGTAAACATAGGAATAAAAGCGCTCCTGTTGAACCTGATTTTATTGGAAAATTGATATCAACACCAGCGCTGGTCTGGAAATCTGCTTGAGATCCTGATATATATCTGAATGATGAATTCCCCAAATACATATCTCCTGTAATATACATGTTTCCTGTTGTATCAATTGACATTTTAGTTGTTGGTTGAGTATCTGTACTTGATCCTGTCTGAAACGAAAGAGATCCATCTTGTAAAAAAGAAATACAATTACACCCGAGAGTAGAGTTATCTTTGGCGTAATTTGACCCATTAATGCGTTGAAAGTTATTTGTTAAATGCATGTTTCCATTACTGCCTGTCCCTAATCGAGTAAATCTAAAATTCGTCACACCATCTGTCAACAACAGACGCATGAAATCGCCAAGACCTTTATCATTTGTTGTGGTACTATAACCTGTCGTTGAAATAGTTTGCGTTGAGATAGATCCAGAATTAACAATCGAAGAGGAGTCGATTTCTGAAGTAAAAATCTTTTGTCCAGTTACTGTTTGAAGACTCGTAACATCCACAAAACGTGCATTTGCTTCAGATTTTGAATAGTAATCACTACTTAGTGTGTTACTATAATCTGCAGGATTAAAAACATTAAGATAATGACTCGGAGGGGTATATGATACCATTTTATTTTATTACAAATATATTAAAATGTCGCAAGATAAAATAACGAATTTTTATGAACATCTACCAAAACGTTTTTTGAAAAGCTATAGTAACCCTTCTTACGATAAACATATGTTACACATCCCATATCGTTTGGTATGTGTGGGCGGTTCTGGTTCGGGAAAAACTACACTCGTCTTAGAGATCATCAAACGTATGCCGAAAACATTTAATATGATTATTCTATGTGTGAAAAACGTAGATGAACCTCTATACCAATTTCTACTGAGCAAGGTCGACCGAGATATGATCCATGTGTTTGAATGTGAAGATGGTGGTACCTCAAACATTCCAAATGTACAAGAATTCAAGGATTTCGACGGGCAAATTTTGTGTATCTTCGACGATTTATGTACGGAGAAAGATCAGAAGAGAATCGAAGAATATTTCATCCGAGGACGGAAAATTGCCAAAGGTATTTCAATGATTTATTTAACACAAAGCTTTTACAAGACTCCAAAGGTAATTCGCTTACAATGTAATTATATTATACTCAAAAAGTTATCCTCGATGCGAGATTTGAATATGATCATGTCGGAGTTCAATCTCGGTGTGTCCAAGAAAAGCTTGTTAGATTTGTATAACGACGCAACAAAAGAGCGTTTAGATTTTTTGTTAATTGACATCGATAATGTACCATCCAAGAGATTTCGTAAAAACTTTTTACAAATTTATAATATTTCGTCTATATAAATGGATTCTAAATACATTGAATTTCTAAATGATGCAATCGAAGTGGAAAAAATTCACGAGGTAGCATTTAAGGACCGATCCGACAATATTCCGATAACTGCAAAACAGAAAACTATCGAAGAAACCTTGGAAGAGAAACAAACTTTGAAGAACAAAGTCGTGGAGATCTTGTCTAAAAAACTAAGACCTTCTAAAACGATTTCGTTTTTAGATATCGCAAACTATCTTGAACAACACGATGAAGTCAAAAAGTTTCTGCTTACATACCAAAAATTTTTCAAGCAGTTTGAAGGAGCGGATTTCAGTCTCATGACACCTGCATTATTCATTGAAAGTTGGAATAAGTTTATATCCGTTATTATGAACGAACCGTTAAAACAAGATACGGTTATTCCCGATGTACCATCGAAATTAGGTGAGAAGATGAAACGCGATGAAGAATTAGACGATGCCGTTTTAAGCGCACGAGAAAAGTATTCACAAGATGAGGATTATGACCCCATTAATCCAGTTTTTAAAACCGCATATAGAGGTAGATACAACAAAAAAGAACTGGCTAAAATAGATGCATTTGTAACTCCAGAAAATTTTGGTAGACGTGCGGATTTTGTAAAAGACGCTATGATTAATCAACCACTGATTCGTAACCAAGTTCAGTTTATAATGAACTCTGGAATTGAAATTCCTTTACAAGATCTTAAAAAGTATATTGAACAAAACGTCACAGAAGAACAATTAGCTATCTTCCCAACTGCTTATATTCTAAAAAATACATTATTAGATATGGTAAAGAATAAAGGATATGATAATATTTATCTAATAGCTAATTTATTTGAGATTGGTTTACAAGCTTATGACAAGAAATTTCAATTTGGACCTGATAAAGTTACAAAAGAAGGTTTACTCAATAGTGTTTTACAATACATTCTTGCACAACAAGATAATAAATTGGAGCAGATATTCAATACATCATGTTCTATTATTTTAGGATACCGTGATTTAAACGACGCACAAAGGGTTTTGATTAAAAAAAGAGTAAAGGACTTTCGATATGATGCTTTCAGTACAAAACAATTCCCTGTACTAATCTATATTGGTGATGTTACTCCACGACCATATGTACCCAGTTGGCAAGGATCTTCAGGAAGCAGTCAAACAACACCGAGTAGAAGTCAAAGCAGTCAAAGTCAACAATTTTCAACACCTATCAGTCTTAGTACACCAATCACTCTTGGCACTCCAACTCCATACCCAAGCACTCTTGTACGTAGAGGACCATTAGGTAGCTTAGAAGGCTATCAATACACACCACCTCCTGAATCAATAAAGGAATCTTTGTCACCAAAAGAATCGGCTTCTGAAGCGATTGTACCTGCTAAAGATGAACGACTTGAAAGGAAAAAAGATATATTTCTTCAAATGGTACAGAAAGCGTTAACTCAACTTCAAACAGGAGAAGGTGATTATAATTTCAAGGATCTACAAGCAATGGGAATGGTATTTAAAACTGGGTTTAAATCTTTTACTGGTGATGATATTGAATTAAACCTTCGTAGCAAAGACAACGTAAGAAAAGCTTTGACCATGTTTAATGAATATTTACGAGCAGACCCTGTATTAGTTTTGAATATTGTGGAAGAAGGTTTACGTATTAAATCAACTCCAATGAAAGTTAGAAAATTGCTCGAATCAAGAAAAGAAAAAAGAAGTGTTTCAATGATAGAAAGTGGTTCTATAAATTATAAAAATTATTTTAGACTATTTACTCCTATTTCTACAGAGAAAGAACGCCAAGATTACATTGGAGACTTAGTTAATATTTTTGAAAGGTTTTTGTTACCAGATATATTTTTCAATGCAATAACGAGTCAAGCACGTATTGATATTACTTCGATAGGAGCGAAATATTCGACATATACAAGTGATGTAGATGAATTTAATCATGAAATACCTGATATGATACGCGATCTACAATATGTGGTACTACAATATTTACACCGTGCAATTGAAAATTTAGAGGAAGGGATAGAAATTGAAGCCATAGGTAATCCAGTTAGATTAGAAATTATCATAACAAATTTACACGAAATAATAAAACATTTAAGCAGTCCTACCAACGTAGAAGTTGAAACATGGAATCAAATTAAAAAAATATATGGAGATGCTTCTTTTAAAGAAACTATTTTATTTTACTGTCAACATATTTACTCAAAGCTCGAAGAAATACAAAAAGAATTATCAAAAGAGTTTACATCGAGGAACAGAAAATTATTTTCACCACCTGCATTTGAACGTGGTTCTGGCTTAAAAATGAATCGTAATAAGCTTCTAAAAATAGGACGTGGGTTGGACAAGAAATCTCGTGAACGTTATGCGACGTTCGGTAAATATCTGATTCACACTCCATCCTTAGAAAACGGTCATTTGTCGATACGATTCCCTTCTTTAGCCATTTACTATCGAATAAAACCACGTCAAGTCAGTCAGATGTTTCAGAATTTCCTATTAAATGCTCTGGATAATTCAAGTATTGACACGAAAATGTTCAATCTTCTTTCGTCGGAAGAAAAGGATTTGTTCAAGCAAATGACTCGCCTTTGTCAAGTACACTTTGAATCGGACAATAACGATCCTTTATTTCAAGATAAATTGAAACGATTTGAAATACTTAAAGGGGAGATCATTGCAGGAAACGATAACCGCCAACTATTAAAGGAATTAAAACAGTATATAAAGGATTTTATGGCAGATGGCGTCATCACGAAAACGGCTGGGTATAACCTTTTGGAAGAAATTTCTGTGATATAATAAAAATGAAAACATTGGTTTTAAATTCCACAAATCTTAACAAAAGCGATTCCACAAACTCCGAGTATATCTACAAATTTCCCAATGCAGTATTACTAAACAATGAAGAAATATCGTTTGGTAGCATGAAAGTATACTATTCTTGGAGGAACATTACTGCCTCTTTTTCAAATAATACATTGAGTTATAAATGGATCAACGGTACTACTTACACTTTGACATTTGTCGACGGTTTTTACCTAATCTCCGATTTGAACTCCTACCTTCAAAGTTATCTCATAACCAACGGTCATTATTTGATAAACGATTCAGGGAATTATGTGTATTACCTTGAAATCACTACGAATTCTACGACCTATAATGTGGAATTGAGGGCTTACAGTATTCCTACTGCATTACCATCAGGATGGACTGCTCCTTCAGGTTTCGTATTTCCATCCACAGTGAAAACTGCTCAGTTCGTTGTACCTTCGACAAACATTCAGAAAATTTTTGGTATTTATGCTGGAACGTATCCCTCTGAATCTCAAGCGTCTTCCTATGTAAAGACCAGTGATTATGTACCGCAGGTTAGTCCTATCCAATCTTTATTCCTAAGTTGTTCTTTGTTGAATAACAGTTACTCGTATCCAACCAATATTCTCACCAGTTTTACACCTGATTCTACCTACGGAAGTCTGTTAAACATTGAATCCAAAGCTCTGATATTTAACGATGTGCAATCAGGTTATTACACGGATATCCGCCTTAGATTTCTCGATCAAGATTATAATCCAGTTACGATTTTGGACACTAATCTCGTAATTCTATTGGTTATCAAAAATAAAAACGAATAATAATATAAAAATGATTTTCATCCATAAAAAGAAGTTCGTACCCTTACGGAATCGAAAAATCACTCATTTTATGCCTTCTCTAAAAGCGGTTGGTGGATCCGAAAGCGATTCAGAAATGGAAGACGTTCGTCATGGAGACGGTTTGTCGGATCTCAAAGAAAAATTAACAAATTTAAATTTAAGAACGGGACGTTTCAATAAGCGTTCTTCTATCAGTTTTTCGCTGTAAAATTATCTTGGAATAAATTACAAATATGTCGGATCAATTTATTTACGAAGATGTTGCCCAATCGCAAGAGGATTTCGAACCGTTTGTACGAAAACAACTTATTTATTGCCAAGACAATGTTTCGAATTACAGTGGTACTATTCTGTTGGAGACATCCTCCCTTGCTTCCAGTGGTTTATACGCAAATCTAAGAGACGCTTGGTTAGAAATTCCGTTTGTCGTAAAAATACAGGCTTCGTCTCCTGCAACGGCTGCCGATCAAAGTATGGAGCTTACTGCGAATGCGTACATGGTTGCTCTGAAATCTGGGTACCATTCCATTATAAATAGTATTACGGTAGAAATTAACGGAACGAATTGTGTGCAACAAACGTCTTTTACAAACATGTATGTATCTTACAAACTGAATAGTTCATTTGGTCCTGAAGATCTTAGGAAAAACGGTCCCACCATAGGCTTTCATCCCGATACAAGCACGAGTTATCACTATGCTACTGGAGCTACTGCATATCTTACAGGAGTAGGTCTATGCAACAATGAAATATACACTGCTGTTGATGGTACAACTTACTCAAATGCAGGTCAGAAACCTGAAGCAAATCAAGGTCTTAAAGCACGTCTGGACAATGTCATTGATTACACTACATATTCTCTGGCTACTGCAGGTGCTAATAACGATGGTGGATTGAACACAACTACCATTAAACAAGTGATGTCTGCTACCCAAGCAAAAAATGCAGGTTTTAATATTTTTACCGATGATGGAGGTGCAGTAAACACTCGAGTATATTCACTGCATATCATGGCACATATTCGACTAAAAGATGTAGCCGATTTCTTTGAAAAATTACCAATTATAAGAGCGCCTTTCTTGAAACTAACGATTGGCTATAACGGTGTCTCGTCGCAAACGATCACCTACACTAAAGCTACAAGTACAATTGGATTAGCATCTACCAGTATTATAGGACAATTCAATCCAGTCGTCTTTAGTAGCGCGAGGGTAAACAATCCAAACAACAAAACCTTTACCACCAAAGGAGCAGATGGGGCAACTGCTATTACTGATGCCACTAAATCTCTTGTATACTCTGCAAATGTTGGAGCAACTGGTGGTGTTAGTCACATTGTATTTCAAAACTGTAGGCTTTACTGTCCTATGTATCAAATGTCTCCTACAATGGAGAAAAATTTACTTTCCACTTCTCCTACCAAACGTGTCATTTATAAAGATATCTACTCGTTCGTCATCTCCAGTATTAGTGCAGGAAGCTCTTTTAACAGTTTGGTGACTTCTTCGATTATCAATCCTAAAACGGTGATCGTTATCCCTATTCTGAATAGTACTTCCAACGTGAACACCAGTCCTCTACAATCTCCTTTCTGCTCGGATGGTTGTAATACCAGTCCCTATGGGTTTATCTCTTCTTTCCAAGTTCAGGTGTCTGGATCCAACGTGTTCCAGAATGCTGTCCTATACGACTTTGAGATGTTCACCCAAGAATTGGCGAAAGTGAACTCTCTCAATGGGAATCAATCGACAGGGCTTACTTCAGGACTTATCAGTCACCTTGATTTCCAACGGTGTTACAGGTATTACGTCGCAGACGTTTCTCGAAGGGTCTCTCCCGCAGAAGATAATGTCCCTAAATCCATTACGGTACAAGGGATTAACAGTACGCAATTAGTATTCGACTACTATGTATTCGTGGAATTCGAGCGTGAAATTGTAGTCAACGTATCCAATGGCAGAATCGAGACTCTTTAAAAAATTATCTTCATCTATTATACAAATGGTGAAATTGACGACAATTGACCTTGATTTGACGAAAAATCAAATTTCGAATTTGCTAAAAGGTAAAACGGTTTCTTTAAAACATACTCAGATCGGTAAACTGGGAATGACGATGTCTTTGAAGGATAGAAACGTTAAAAAACTACAGACGGCTCACAAAAATGGGAAAGGAAAACGTCTGAAATTAGATTCCGAGGAAATTTCAAGTAACATGGAAGGACAAGGCTTTATGTCCTCACTGAAAAAAGCTGGGAAAGCAATCTCCAAAGTTGCTCATAAAACAGTGGATCTGTACCACGATCACGTAAAAGACACGGCTATTGGAAAAAAGATCAAATCCGCCGTCAAATCGACGATTAAACAAACTATTGAAAAAGCTCCTGAGATGTTATCCAAAGCAGTTGATTTCGTACCTGGTGTTGGACACATGGTTTCCCCGTACGTCGAAAAATACGGATCTCAACTGGCAGACAAATACGCCGATGAATTGTCGGACAAAGCGGTTGACAAAATTGGACTTGGACTTAAATACGGGAAACGAGCCCCACATTACATGGGTAGAGGTGTTGAATTCTATCGACTTACCCCGTTGATGGGTCCTGATCACTCTGCTATGAACCCTTCTTTACCCTTTATGGATTTCAGTATGCCTCGCCATGGATATGGTTTTCTGCCTGCAGGATACCGATAATCTTTCTATAAAATATGACATCATCCATTGATCTGGAACATTTAGCGATCCGAAATAAAATTCATTTAAATGGAATTTACCCTAAAGATTTGTTTCCGAAAAAAGTAAAAGCAGGTGGTTATATTATCAATTTAGAGAATCATGATGAAGGGGATGGTACTCACTGGACTGCCTTATGGATTGAAGAAAATAAACATGCAATTTACTTCGATTCTTTCGGTATTATTTTCCCCGAATTTGTACATACATTGAATATTAAAAAACCAATCTTGTATAATACCCAAGATATACAGGATATTAATGATGGTCATTGTGGACAATACTCGATATTCTTCCTATGGTTCATGCAAAATTCTAAAAAATCTACGATACAAAAATTTCATGAGTTTGTATCCTTATTTTCGAAAGATCCACATGAAAATCTAAAGCTTCTCAAAAAATATCTACGACAAATATAAAATGACTTGGCGCGAATATTTGAGTAAACACATGAAAGGGAAAAAGTTCCCTTCCCGCAAAGAAGCTAATATTTACTTCAAAAAGCTTGCGATGGATTACAAAAAATCCAAAGGTTAAGACTGTCGACGTTTGACATTAGTCGGTTGAATGTTTTTTAAATTAATCGATTCTAATTCTCTTAGAACTTTCTGCAATTTACGATCGGGTTTTTCCTCCGTAATGATCTCTTCAGGAATAGGTTTATCCGATGTTTCTACGATATCGGATATTTTCTTCAATTCATACTCTTTGTAGTATCGACTCAACTCTTTCTCCGTTTCTGTATCTTGTAACTTAAATTTTTGCCCATACTTTTTCGTGATGATATAGGTGTCCTCGGAATACTTTAAGTAGTCCCCTTTTCCTAAGATCGGTTTCTCTTCTTTGATACGAACGATATCTCCTACTTTAAAATTTGGATTCACGTGGGTAATATGTTGATGATTCTCGTCTCGACCTTCTAACACATCAATTGGTTTAGCTTTAATCGTACTATGATAGGAGTTATTGTATTTATCAATGATATTGGGAAGTTCTTTGTACCAAAGTTTTTGGTTAGTCGCAACCCTCCATTTCTGGAATAATCCCGCAAGAGTACGATTAAATCGTTCGACGATCGCATTTTTGTTAATTTCCCCTACATCTGAATAATGCATCGTGATCTTATGTTTTTTAAAGAATTCATTTAACTGAGTGGTATTGAATTCATTATCACAATTAATATTCTTAGGGACTTTCATCACACTAAAAATGTTTTCCAAATTTTTCAAGATCGTTTCATTGGTACGATTCGTCATGGCTCTCGCTTGAACATATCTTGAATTTACATCGATGACGACCAGAATGTATTTGTAACGGTTAATTTCATAACGGTCATACACCAAGATATCAATCTGATAATTATCATGGTTATTTCTGACGTAGATAGTATTGTATTCCTTGGGTTTTTTCGTTTGTCGGTTAACTTGATAAGTATATTGTTTTTCTAAGAAATCAGTAATGTCCTTGTATTTGACTTCTGGATATTTTTCCTTCACAATTCGGTACAATTTATAAGCCGAAAAGTAATTTCCATCATAATACACACCTGAAATTTTTTTGTTTATAGGTGTATTTAACTCCTCTTCTTCTACACCAATCAACTTTTTTTCATGCTGTGGAATCGTCGGTGATTCTTCTTGATATTTATCAAGCTGGATACGTCCTCCTTTCATTTATTATTTAGCTTGCAATTTTTTTCTTAGTCGTTCACGAATCGCTAAGGTTCTATAGAGTTGATCGTCGGAACTGGCAAAAAATTTACAACGTTTCGAAGCCGTTTGAATATACGAACGATTTTCATTGTAATTTTTCAACATGACACCATCTTCCACTTCTCCTTGCATATCCTCATATTTCGTCTTCCCATGAAATGTATTCATTGCTACTTTATTAACGCAAATTACCCTTAAGTATCTTTCATGAATAGTTACAAACAATGATCACATTATTATCATTGTCGATATGATGCGCAAAACCTATTTTAGTAAACGTCTTGTTGATAATCGGCGCTCTGTGAGCTGTGTCGTTAATCCATAGATTTACACACACTTTTTCTTTTAGTAAATTCTTTTTTCCCGAAGCAATATTCTGCAGAGATTTTTCTGGAATATTCCCATGATAAACAGAATTATTGTCCAATAATTCTTGGATATGAACCCACGCGTAACGGGTTAAATTTCCGTCCATTTTCAACGGATGTAACTGATACTTTTGTCTTATTTCATTATGATTCTTCAGAAATATGTTTTCGAATTTCTCCATTTTTTTATTTAATGTACTTTTATTTTATAGTGACCGTGAGCTAATGTATGGATATTATCCTCTAATATATGTCTCTTGTCATCTGTACAGTTCAACGAAATCTTATCTTGATCGATCGATCGAATCACATGATTTTCACTTTTTAGTAAATACTGCTTTGTTTTCATAACCATTTTGTTAATCTTTCCTTCGTTATTAATAAGATCTGAAAACATCTCCCTTGTAAAAGATTCACATATTGCCTTTTTAGTACCCTTACAAGTCTGTTTTGTTGTATCGTCATCAACTACTAAATGATAATTTTTCGCTCGTATACAGTATGCTTCACGAATAGGAATACCAGCACATTCATCTTTCATTTTACCATAAGCTTTCTTGTTCTTCTCCATAAAATTTTTCACATATAGATCTCCTTTCTCTTTTCTCAAATTATCAAAACAAGGGTGATCTATAGAGAAATTCGACAAATCGAATTTATCCCGAAGTTCTTCATTTTCGGCAATATCTTTGTATAGATCCTCCGTCTCGTCTATGTATACTATAAAACTGTCTGTATCGGTATACATCAATTTACAATTAGGATACTTTTTCTTAAGGACATCGTACCAAAATTGGTACATATACAATTTCGACAATCCCAATACTGCACCACCAATATAAATTGGTTTATTCAATTTGACTTCTTTTTTAACAAGATTGACCATCGCCAATTCTTCATTGATCATGACTGGTATATTTTTTAACCTCTGTGAAGAACATTTTTTGATTAATTCAGTTTCATCATTTACTAAATCGACATTCAAACGGTTCCTTGTGTTTTCATTCGATTTACCATAAATAGAATTCACACACAATTTCCAAAAATCTTTCTCGAAATCGGTTTTTCCTTCTTTTCTTTTTTCAGTACAATAATCAATATAAGGTTTTATCCAATCCTCTTCTTGAAATTTTAAGATACGATGTATTTTCGTCACTTCACAACCTAATGACTTGTAATAGTTTAGTAAACGATAGTGAATGACGTAATTTTTCTTGTCTCTCAGATTGGGGACTAATTTTTCAGTGGTTGTATTCCTCTGAATTTTTAAGTCCGATTTAAATAGTTTTTCATATTCTTCTTTTTGTTTAGGGGATAACCATTCTTCTTCTACATTTAACCTTTCAGGGAAGGGACAGTAATCATTGAAAAAATCATGTAACTCTTTAGGTATTTTAATGTCAACTTCAAGAATAGCTGGTTCATTTTCATTGTATTGATCTACATTAACCCATTCAAACCCGTCGTAAGGCATCTTATCCGAAAGGGCTGTCCCGTACAAATTATTCATGTCCATGTAAATGATAAAGGATGATTTCTTAGTTGGGTCATATTTTTTCATGTATTTATTATTCGCTTTCGCATATCTTAAAGACCCTACTGTTGAGATACCACCAACTTTTAATTTTTCTAAAAACTTGAATTTATCCATTTCCGAATTTTCTTTATTGTTTTCTTCATTGAAAAGGTATGTTTTTTTACCTAATTTCTTGAACATCATATCCCATGCCAGAGAGGGTAATGTAAAATATTGACAAGGATCCAGATTCATATCGGTATATATCAAATCTCGAAAATTCTCAAAGATGTCGGCTAACAAGAAAACGTCGGATCTCAAGTACAAATCGTGATAATCTCCCAAATTTTTACAGAGCCCTAATGTATAAACAGTTTCACCAAATTCGTAATCATCTTCCATATTTTCGATATCTTGTTCATTGGGGGTCTCTTTTTGGAATTTTAATTTACTAAAAAATTTTTCAATGGGAGGAAATTTTGTTTCCAAAAATCTCAAACGAGAATTCATATATTCGTAAGGATAAAACCCTTTTCCAATTAGCATATTTAACAATTGTTCATTATGGATAACCGTTTTCGTTAATCTGAAATCCTCTTTACTTAATCCTTTAGCCAATTTTTCAATGCTGGTGGATAAGAATTGGTAACTATCCAAAAATCGCATTTCGAACCATGTTGTTGAAACTTTTTCTTTTTCAGTTTTCTTATCGATATAGCCATTTTCATACTTGTGAAACATAGAGAAACTTAGAAATTTCTCTGGTGTTAAAGGGATGACCTTGTACTTGTCACATTGGTTCACCGATTCTTTGATAATGAGTCTACCATCGTAATTTTTCAAATTGTGGAAAAATACAGGTACCATCTTTTTGACTTGAAAATTCAGATTACAGATATTATGAGCTGACCCACGATATACTCCAGTAATATGACAATGGTCCCTAACCTTTATATCCTCATCGGTATATGCTTTTCGACAAATATGACAACATTTTGCAGTCTGGAATTTTCGTTCCTCTGTTTTCGTTAATCTCATAGGCTTGTTATTCACTAAAAATTTTTCGTAAATATTCTTGCATACACGATTTAATTCGTTTAGGAAAATCTGTACACAATTCTCTCCTCGGTATAACCATTCATAGTATATCCTTGACTTATTATTGAGTCTTTCAACCACCACAAAGGATGCACCACATGGAACATGGACGTAATCTTCTTTTGATTTACAAATACCTTTTAAATTTGTAATTTCATCTTCGATGATCTTAATATGTTCGGGATTAGTCAGTATTTTTAACTCTTCTTCAAGATCTGTAAGTCTGGAAATGATACTTTCGAAATCTGCATACACTGTATAAGGAACAAGCATTTGATTCCCAAATTGACTAAATTCATGATACTCTTTTTTGGACAATTTCTCTACAGTATTACAAACGTCTACATCGGCTGATTTTTTACAAATACTTTTATGATTTTCCAAAGCTTCTGCTGTATTAAATACTGAAATACATTGATTACATATCATCTTTTTCTCGTTATGTTTGTTGAGGTCACTTAGTAAACCTTGCACATTCCTAATATAAACATAATGCGATAGTTCATTTTTAATATACAACAAAAGGTACACTGTTTTACTATACTCATTTTTCGAAATATAATGTTTCTCTATAGTTTTTGATTCGTCTTTATAGCTCAAGATATTAATATTTCGTTTGATCAAATTTTCGTATTTTTTAATAATAGGTTCCTCGCATTGAACAGGGCAGTCATTATCATCAAATCCGTATTCCTTAAAGAATTTTTCATACATACTATAGTTTCCACGCTGTTTCGCATTTTTGAATTTTTTCAAGTTGTCGTCATATAAGAGAGAATCGACTAAGGCATAGAAGAAGCATCGATTGTCTTCATTCTTAGTATTAATACAAACCTTCTTATTTGCAATATATTTGTCGAATTCGATATATGAAGAACCTGTCTGAATTTTCACTTTGATCATACGTAACTTAGATTCGACTACCTTTACCAATCTGATATTCGAACCATTTTTTATTAGTAAATCCAGTAATTCTATTAGCAATTGATAAATTTGGTTAATAACACTACTAACTTGATGTTTATTTAATACAGTTCTTGGACTTGATTTTTCTGTAGAGTACAATACATAATCAAAAGGTTGTTGAGCATTATTTCCATCTGATTTTGTACATAAGATGTCGACATTTAGTTCCATCTTAAAGGATCCATGTTTTTTAAGAAATGACAACATTTTGGTTTCTACACGATTTCTTATAGCTTGTAGGTATTTTACGAGATTGTCATAATCATGACTCGGGACAAATTTATAAGTATCCCACTTTTTGTACTTAACCGTTTCATTGACTTTATCGATATTCAAAAAGGTATCATAGCTTATCTTGGCTCGTTTTAACTTATTCCCAGCAATTCGATTCGATTGATCCTTTGATTCAACATACTCCATTACAGTCCTTTTCCCTTCCTCTGAATCAGTATCCTCTGACATCATAATCCTCTCTACTGCATTCCACTGGGCTTCCGTTAAAGAGAACCGTCTTATAAAACTGTCTAAAGGTTCTATGACAGCTTGTTCGGGATAAAAATCCGACATAGGTACTTCAAGTAATTGTAGGTTAGGAACGAAACTGTTACGATGCTCCTGTTCTTCGATCATTTTTTTTAGTCTCTCGAGTGGTACAGTAGTCGATAGATTGTGAAATCTTGAATATTGATTTCGGGTTAACTTATATTTTCGCATCCTCTAATTTAGAATATATATATTATATTCAGATTTTCTTAAGTACCTTTCGACTCCACCGACAAAATTCCAATTTCGGGATCTCCGAATTCGCTAATATACTTTTGGTGTTTTTTTGAGCCCCAGTGTATTTGCTTATTGATTTCCTTAAATGGTTTATTATTTGAACAGGGGCAGACACAAATATTATTATGTGTTAAAATGTATTGCTTTTTGTATGCTCTCTTCTTCTCTAAATATTCAAGTCGTTTCGCTTGATCCATATACTATACTTATATAAAAATCTTTAAGTACTGATCTCTGGAAGA
>Ga0214917_10003097_pt1 | contig 19580 bp, 24 predicted proteins | sample LL_1208_BB_MetaG_FD_177983 | JGI IMG/M metagenome (GOLD analysis project Ga0214917, IMG submission 177983) | Freshwater microbial communities from Lake Lanier, Atlanta, Georgia, United States - LL_1208_BB | ecosystem: Environmental > Aquatic > Freshwater > Lake | place: USA: Georgia | collected...
TACTGTGGTGATGTAAGGTCAGCGGCTGCGAATCGCCAGAACGAACACGGCGACGAGGAGCAGGGCGAGGACAATGTGTTCAAACATGGCTACCCCTTCACAGATACCGTCATGGCGCAGGTGGTGGCACCGACGACGACGGGTGCGACGTAGGCAAATCCGAAGCAGGCATCCGGGATTGGGTGGGCGCCCACGGTCACGGCGGTCGTCAGGGCAGAACCATCGGCGTAAATGCGGACGGGGGTGTCTTCGGCCCCAGCGGAAACGTGCCAGTTGATCTGGGTGGCACCGTTGGTGTTCCCGATTAGGACGCCGCCGCCGGCATACCGCCCAAAGGGGAATCGCGGAGTGGTGGAGGCCGCAGAAGACCCGGCCGTGATGGTGGCCCCAGTGGAGAAACGCTCAATCTCGCTCATCTAAATCGTCCCTTCGCTTTGTAGGCATGCTTCTCAATGATTCGCTCCCGCACTTCCCCGGCCTTGGCGCCCGGGTTCTTGCGGAGTTCCTTCCTGACCCCTTCGGCCACGATCTTTTCGTTGATCAGCTTCCGTTTCGGCGCGGCTGGACCGGGGTCATAGTTCACCGTGCCGGACACAGACAGGCGCCGTTTGTGGGCTACCCGCAGGATGTCATCATTGGAAGACACCCACGCTTCGGGATCCTGCCACCGGCGCTTGTCGGCCAAGCCGCCGCAGTAGTACTTGCCGGAAATGTTGATCCCGGCTTCCCTGGCTTCTTTGGCCATCCACTTGGCGGATTCGGCCGGCATCGCATCCAACTGCTGGTTGTTCATGCGGCCCTCCATAAACGCTCGGTCGGTGCCCTTGGTCCCGGGAGCGATCTGTAACGCGCACATTTCCGCGAACCGCTCTCCGTACTGAAGCGCGTTCTTGTAGACCTCCACGGCCTCACGGCCGCGGCTACTGATTTGCTGGGGGATTTGCATTGGGCTGGCCTTGCGGAGGCGGTCCTGGGGGCGGCGGCGGGATCATGTACCGAGACACATCGACTTGCATGGCCTTGCCCCAGTCCTCCAAAAGAGCATTGAAGAGTTCCGGCCTGCCGGCTTGGAGCAGCCCTTGGGAGATCGGGGCAAGGATCTGCATTGCGTTCGTGATGTTTTCGATGCGGGTGGCGATGTTGGGTTTTCTGGCGGAACCGGCCTCAACGCGGTACGAATACTCCCGCACGATATTGTCCGGCGATTCGTTTTGAACGTGCATGCCCCACGCCTGCGCCGCCATCGGGCCCAGAAGAGGCTCAACGTCCTGCGGATAAATTAGCCAGCGCGCACACAGGGCCTCCTTGCGGGCGACCTCCGAGAGAGCGTCTTCCAGAATATTTGCGTAATCGTCTGGCCTGACAGAGATTTGCTCTGCCTTCACTTGGGCTTCTGCGGCCGACCGGAACTGGTTCCTGGTCATGCCGTACACCAACTCTGTCAAACCCACCCGGCGATCAAAGAGCGCCGTGACCTCCGCGATAATGTTGTACATGTCCTGGGTGACCCCAGGCACTTGGAACACTGAGATGACATCGTTGACAGAACGACCAACGGCCTCGGAAATTTCAACGATGTTAAAGCCCTTCTCGGACTTCTCCAGCAATTTGGACTTCAGGTCGGGATCTGCTGCCTTTGACACTCCGATGAGTGTCTGGGACGAGGTTGCCACGCGGGTCGCGAGGAAACTCATTGCCCAGTTGATGAACCGCAGTTCTCCGATGCCGGGCCGGATCAAGGAGACGGGCCACGAGTACCCGGGCTTGCCGTGCCACGCCAGCAGGGTGAAAGGCCAGCCGGCCGGTTCCGCCCAAAACGGAATGGGCCACTGGGCTGCCAAGAACATCTGTTGCGGAATGCCTGTTTCGTCCACCGGCTCTTGGAGCATGGTCGGCGGTATGTTCAGGGGGAACTCCACGCCCTCGGCCACCACGATGTAGCAGTTTGCCCCCAGTGAGTCGAACTTGCCACGCAAGTCCTTGTCGCCGTCTTTCAGCCGGTCTCCAAAGCCCGTCTTGGAGTAAATCTCCCAGTAGCAAATGATGTCGTTGGTCTGGCCGTTCTTGCGGCGCATTTCATACCCGCGCTCGCCTTCCTCAACGCGAGAGTCGTAGGACTCCAAATGACCCTTCAGGGCATCCCGCGTCAGGCCAAACTTGGCCGCCGCCTCATCTATCGGCTGCACCCGGCGGCGAGCGCACCAGCGGATGTCCTCAAACTCGTCGGCGTCCGGATCCCAGACCAAGTTGTCCACTGAGTCAAAGAACGAGCCGGCGAACTTCACCGCACTGCCGGGGGGCGAGAACAGTTCATGCCACCACACCCCGGCTCCCTTAATGAACGCCTCTTCCACCACCTTGCGGGAATGCTGCTTCAGGTTCAGTTCATTGGGCGTGTAGTTGAGGTACTCTTCCAGTAGCTGGGCCACGACCTTGCGGCGTTCCCCCATGAACTGCTGCTGTTGCACTCCCTGCTGGTACGCCATCATTCCCGGATCCGGCATCATCACCGGCTGTCCGTCAGGCCCGATGACCGGACCGTCAGGCCCCATCTGCGGAACCGGCGGCTGTGGCATGATGCCCAGCAGAGGAGCCGGCACGATTGGATACGCCTTCGGCGTTACGGCGCGGGTGGGGTTGCGGTGATGGATAACCGACGAGAACAGCCGGACGGCCTCCCAGACGCGGTTGACGCAGATGCGCACCGCGGGGAGGTCAATGCCCTTGGCATACGTGCGAGCCTGTTCAGGGCCCCACATGGCCTCCGGGTCGGAGGCGTAGAACCCCAGCGCCTCCTTGGCGTCATCCGTGAAAGGCTTCTTGTGCTTCTTGGCTAACTCAATTTTCTTGAGCCAAGTGGCAACAATCGGCCGCAGCGGGTTCTCTTCCATCTAGGGCTCCCTATTTCTTATTGCCCCGCTCATCCAGTTTCCGCTCCAGCAGGGACACCCTCTCGGACAGCATGGCTAACTGGCCGGCGGGGCGATGCTCCCAAAATCCGTAGCTCTTCCACGCCGGGAACTCCGCTACCCCCGGGTCCGTGACATGATGCACGGAGGGCTTTTCGGCACCGCCGTACCCGGGGCAGATAGCCCAAAGTGTCAGCGTCCGCGAGGACACCTGGGACACCAAGGCCGGGACTGGCGTGGCCCCTTCATGCACGAAGTACAGCACCCAATCGCCCAGTTCCGCTTTCGGCATTTCGTAACCGCTCACTTGTAGACTCCTTTGGGAGAGAGATAGAGAACACCTTCATTTTCCTGCTTTTGCCGACGCCGCTTGTCGGCCAGATATTTCACCCACCACGGATCCGTCCCGCGCACCTTCGGCGGCGTGTGGTACTTTGGCTCATACGCACACAGGTACTCCAAGGCTTGGCAGGCATGCACCTCGCCGCGGGTTTGCGGCTCGTCGGTCACGTACACGCGGCCGTCAATCTTGCTCGTCTTCTTGCGGTATCGTTTCAATTCCCGCAGCAGATTGGGGCACGCGCCGTCCAGCACCTTTAGCCGCGTTGTTCCGTCCCCGCGTATATGAAGCATCTGTCGCACCATCGCGGTCCGTGCCGCAATATCGTCCGACCCCGGCGTGAAACCGTACCCTGACAACTGCGACCGGAATGACCGCTTTCGCAACTCTTCCGAGTACAACTCGTGCGGCAATCGGCCGGAGCCCAAGTCACGCAACATGCCGCCGTGCATATCCATGATGAACGTGTAGAAATGTTGGTTCTGGGCCTTGCCGAAAAACTTTTCCCCAAAGATCAGCGCATTGCACTGCCGGACGTACAGTTCGTCGTAGATCAACAGAAACTTTTCGTCCGGCGGCACAGCCCCAAACAGGCACGCCATGACGGCATGCCCGGGATCGATGGACACATACCGCGTCCACTCTGGGGGCACCTGACCGTCCGGCAAGTCCGTGCGTGGAACGACATGGACTGACGTATTGAACGTCGGGTACATGAGCGTGGATTCAGTGGTGAACTCGCCCTCCGACCGCATGCGGAGTTCGTCCATCCCCAACGACGCCCACCGCTCAATGTTTTTGCGTTTTTCGGACTCATCGATGTGAGGGTTGTCCAAGAACCGCAACGTAAACTTGCGGATGATTGAGTCCTCGTCATCCGCCGATTTGTCCGCCCGCTCGCACAACCCCAAGAGAGCGTCGTTCTGCGACCACGGCATGGCCGACCAGACGAAACGCCCCTTGCGGTCCGCAAGGCGAGCCTGCATTTCGCCTACCCACTGTTCGTTGTTGATGTCCTCGTCAATGTGGACCAGATCCGCCTGGAAGCCCTGCGGCGGCTGTCCCTCAGATGAGAAACAGAAGATGGTCCACCCGTTCGCCAGTTGTACCTTGTTGAGGTAGCCGGCGTTCTTCTGCACCCATGCCATGTCCGTAATCAACCGCGGGGGAATCAGCGGCGGCGCGGGCTTGGCCAAGGCGGGATCGTCCTTGCCGGGAATGAACGCCCGCCACGCATCCCCCTCGCGGATCATTTTGAATGCCCCAGCCTTAAACAGGATGGGGTACACCACCATGCCAATGTGCTGCCAGTTCTTGCCAATGATCACCAGCACCCCGTCCTTCTCGGGGTACTTGCCGTATGGATCCTGCCCCGTGGCGGCGCGGGCGTCTTCGATGAACGTACACATGCTTTTGCCGCTGCGGTTGCCGCCAATCACGATTCGCTCGCTGGCTGCGCAACTGTGAAACTCGTCCTGCTTGGGCATCGGCTTGTACAGCCGCAGGGCCTCAATGCGGCGTTCCGCCAGTTCGACCTGGACCTCTCGCATGGAGTCCAGGGCATGCTTCGTCAGGCCCGCCAACGGAGCCTGCGGCATTGGCGGCGGGTCAACGGGCGGGTGGCGTCTCATTCAGTTCCTGTAGCACCCTCTCCACCGCCCTGACTATCGACAGGTCCGCTGGCCGCACCGTCCCCGCCGAGTACGGGAGACAGTAACGATGCAATTGGCGAAGGGTGCTGATCGCCTCCGGCAGTTCCATCGGAGGGCTTGCAGGCGATGGCGTTGATGACGGTTGCGGCTTCAATGACACGTTTGTTTAACTCCTGCTCTAGTTCGTCCTCCGACCACAGCGTCAACGGCTTCTTGGCGCCGCCCATGGCCGTGTTGTTGGTGGTCAGTCGCATGATGGTCTCCAGCATCTTCGTGCGAAAGGCTCCTCCCGGAGGCGCGTCGAAGTACTGCTTCAGCCAGATGTTCGCAAACCCCGCCGTACCGCCGAAGTAGGAGTACAACACCTCCATCAGTTCCGCGGAGTGCGGGACGTTGGAGCCGCCCAGGCGGGCTGCTGCCAAGAATGTGCGAACCGCCCCCTTCTCTATCTGACGTAGACGCGAGTCCGTGGTTGACTTGCGCTTCTTCTTCGCAATGCTGTTGCGGCAGTTGCGGCACTTGGTGTGGAACCCATCGCGGAACTTGTGCCAGTACTCTGCCGTCAGTGGGTATTTCTGCCCGCACGAGGCGCAACGCCGTTCGTCAGACACTGACCCGAAACTTCGGTTTGATGTCCATGAGTTTCACTCCCTCGTCGTGCCCGGCCTGCCAGCAAGATTTCAGTTTGCCGGAGATGTCCTTGGCTTGGATGAACTGTGGTCGGCCGACGCACTTCGGCTTCCAGTGGCCCGCCCAAGCATCCCAATTGCAAAACAGCGGATTGTATCCCAGCTTTTGCGTACCAACCAGCGAAAGATCACGGGTCTGTGTAACATCCTCAGTCGATGCCTTCTCTGCTTGGTACTTGTCGGACCACTCATAATAGAACCACGGCTTGTCTTCTTCGGTCTTAGGCTCCGTGAGTTCAAACGCCCTCATGTCGTACATGATCAGGCCCGTGGGCAAGGCGGCACATTCTTGGATGCCCGCCATCTTCACGGCTTGGGACCGCTCGTACATCTTCAGTTGAAAGTCCGGGTTGGCGTTGTTGCTCTGCATGTCACGCCATTCAAAGACGTACACGCACTCGTGCGGCGGCGGGCCGCAGTACGGGGCGCCGATGACCACCGGCCCCCTGTCGTAATGGTCGTACAGGAACGAGAAAGACGAAGGGAAGAACGGCTTGCCGCCGGGCTCGCTGTCGGGCTTCATGTCAGAGTCGATCATCACCAAAACATCCACGCCATACTCGCGAGCCTGGAGGACGGCTCGGTTGCGGGTCATGGTGATCGGCGTGTCCGCAAGGTTCCAAATGCGGATGTTCTCAATCCGCGAATCCCGGGAAGCCTCAGAGACCAGAGGCACCATCCATTCTCGGATGTCGGGGACTTCAGAAGAGATCCCGCCGTTGCCGCCGTAGGAGAATGTGACCAGACCGACGTTCAGTTTTCGCTGTTGCATAGATCACCTCGGGGGAGAGTGATAGTACCCGATTACTGTACGGATGTCAACGTCTGCCAGTCATCAGCCGGGCCATGTTGTCGTAGTGCGCCCTGCCTTCTGGGGTGGCGTAGTGGTTCTGCATTTCGCGCAGCTTGTAGTCTGCGTAGCCATCGGCAGTGCGCGGCTTGTACTGCACGTTCGACCCACGGGGCACGCCGGGGAGCCGGATATTGCCCCGCGTGGGCTTCCACTCCCAGCCGGCGGGGCGCCCAAACCGATCTCGCTTCTGCACTTGCTGCATGGTAACGGCATCAAATTCCGCAAAGGACCGGTCGGCCTCACGGTTCCTGCGGTCTGCCTCGGCCTTGGCCCTGGCCCGCGCGGACGCTTCTTGCATCTTGCGGTAGCGCTCGTCCTCGGTCTTCATCTGAGCGTCGTACTTTTCCCAAGGAGTTTGCGCCTTGGGCTGAGATGGGTACGGCTCGCCTTGTGGGCGGGTCTGGATGGGCTGGGCTTGGCCGGGCTGCGTCCATTCGCCCTTGGGTTCGGGTTTATTTGGCGCTATGAGGATGGGGAATTGGCCGGGGCCTGGTGGGGAATACGATCCTCCGCTAGGGCCACCCCACGTTCCGTACTGGTCTTGGCGAGAGTCGCGGCCAATGATTGGGCCTTCCGGCCGACCTGCTGGGCCGTATCCGCCACCGTACCGGACGTTCCCCTGCTGATCACGGTAGTAATATTCTCCGTCCATGATGCCGGTGTCTCTTTGCGCACGTTCGTAGTCGGCCCACTGCGTTTCCGTCCATGTCGCCGGATTAGTGCGAGTAAGCTCCTGAATGAAACGGCTGGCGTTTTCGTACTGCGGGCGCATGTCTCTGACTCGCCCGTCATCACGCGGCGCTACCGGAGTGTACCGCCCACTAGGAGATGCCGGTGGCGTGTACCTTGGGTCAATGGTAAGGTCGTTAGGCATGGGCGTCGGCGCGGGCGGGCGCACGGCTTGGGCCTGCGGATTATTGGCCAGCCATCGACTGTACCGCCGCCCGCCGTCGCGCAAAGGGGGCGGCTCTGGAGCGCCGGGGGCGACCATCGCATCCTCTGCCTGCTGACGCTGCCGCTGCTGCGTCATGGCGGATTCCCATGCGTCTCGCTGCGGGGTTCCCATTGGCCCCAAGTACACATCCAGTTCCTCTCCACCAAATGTCGGAGCGTTTGCTGCCGGCGGGTAAGCATTGCCGGCATCCGGCATCGGGCCAGCGCCGCCGCGAGGATACATGGACGGCGGAGCGTATTGGGCTAACTGCGGGACAGCGTCCCGCTCCTCAAAGTACCGCTGAAAAGGATTGTAGAACCCGTTGTCCACGGCCTTGTTGGCGTTCTGCAACAAGGTGTTCATGTCAAACTGGGGGGGGCCCACGTTCTGATTGAGCGAGTTCGCGAAGACGTACGGGAGATTAGCCTGCTGGAGTTGCAGGACCATGGCGTCCCTCTGTGCGTTGCGCTGCTGCATCGACACGGGGTTGCCTTGGAGATCAAAGTACTCCGCCGAAAAGCCGCCTTGCGGGGCGTACGGGTTGGTGTACTGCGGATAGCCTTGCGCGGTGGCCGGGGGCTGCATGCCATACGGAGAGCCTTGGGCCTGCGGCTGCCTCGGTTGCGCTTGGCCGGGCGCGTAAGCTGAGAAGTCGCCGCCCACCTTTGCGGGTGCCGTGGAGGTTGCCCAGTTCCCCTGCCCCCACTGCTGGTCATTCCTCTGCGTGTTGGCGGAAGATGTCGGCTTAAAGGTCTTGCTGGTCTGCGGGGCGAATGGCTGACCGCCACCGAAGCCCGTTGTCCAACTCTTGCCGTCCGGCATCATCAGGCTCATTCGTCACCCTTCTTCGTTGAGAGGGCATCCATACCCATACCCGTGCCTTGGAGCATGCGCAGTTTGACGATGTCCACAGACTCCGGCTTGCGGATCTCTGCAATCAACTGCCGAATGAAATCTAGGTTGGGGATTGCTGGGTCCATAAGGAAAACGCCGCTGGCCAGTTTCCCAGCCAGCGGCGCCCCCGATTGCCCTGTGATGGGCAGTTCCTAGTAGCGGGTCTTGACGATGGCCAGGACACTGGAGCCTGTGGTCGCACCCGCGCTGCACGCACGGCCGAGAACCCCCAGCGAGTTATCACCCGCACCCGTGGTCGCGGCAGCCACGCCACTCTTCGTCACCCGGCCAGCGGTCGTGGCGCCCGAAGTGGCGGCGGTGATCGCAGCCAGCCGGTCGCCAACCGCAACGTCCGAGCCACTGAGGGCCACGGCCATTTCGGTCGGACCCTCCACGGTGACCCAGTACACATCGTTCGCGGCCACGCCGGCCGCCGGAAGGTACTCGTCCACCACGCCCACTCGCTCTTCGTTCGTCACGGCCGAGTAGCCCTTGGTCTCGGTGAAGCCGGCGAGCCCGCCGGCCGCCACATCGAACGCCACGACACGCTTCGGCAGCAGGGCGCCGCCGGAGGTGTTGCGCACCGCCACGCAGGTCTTGACCCGGTTGCTCCGGATCACGCCCGTGATCGGATTCACATCCGGGAACTGCTTCACGACACCCACCCAGCCCTTGCCGTCAGCAGCAGAACTGACCCCCAGGGTCTGTCCGAGAGCGAACGGCGGATCAATCATAAGACTCATTGCTCTGCACCTCTTTCTGCGAGTTAGGCGATGGCGGCCAGTTTGAAGAAGTTACGCGGGCTCTTGAACTTCAGGTTGCCCAACGTAGACACAACGTAGCGGTACTGCTGGGTGATTTCGTCGTAGAAGGGGCCCTCGCTCGTGAGGAGCTGCCCTTCCATGCACAGCAATTCCATGTTGCCGATGGCGAGGCCGTAGCCCGTGTCGGCAGGCACGGAATTTTCGCTGGACACCTCAACACCGTCGAACTCAAACACATCGGTGAAGCCATAGCTGCGGAGGCCGTTGGTGCGACCAACCACAACCCGCTCCTTGGCGTCCAGCTTGTTGAGGAAGTCGATGTACCACCGCCGGTTCAGCAGGCACATGTCGATCTGGTCCTGCTTCGTGTCGTTGCGGCGAGTCTGGTGAAGCGCCTCGCGGAGAGCCTTGTCGGCGTTCGCCGCCCAGCCGCCCGCGCCGAAGTACGACGAACTCACGTTGCAGATGACCGGAGAGTAGAAGTCAAACTCCGGATCGGCCTCGCCGTTCGGCCACACGCCGGACTTCTGCGAGCCGCCGTACGCCCCCAGCACAGTCGAAATGCCGGCGTACGTGTCGGACGGATACGCAAACGGATCAGCCGGGTTGGCCGCACGCTGGGCGCCGGTGGACACGTTGATCGTGCCGTTGTAGCCCAGAAACGATTCCATGCCGTGGAAGCGCAGCTCGTTGCCGGCGCTCGCGCCGTCGATCACCCACTCCTTGGCAAGGTACTGCTCCATGCTCGTCAGGAGACGCGAGGCCATCTTGCCGGCCACGTTGACCAGCGCCTGGGCGCTGCGGTTCTCCAGCATTTCCTTCTTGTAGATCGCGTCGGTCACCTGCGCGCCGCGATACTCCAGTTCCGCGTTCTTCCAGAGGTTCTGGCGAGCGAACGAGCGGGGCGTCTCGCCGTTGTTTCCGGACGGAGTGTGGTTGCGGTACTGGATCTCCCAGTCGAAGCCGCGCCCACTCATGTTGGTGCGGATATTGCCGCTGCCTTCCAGCGCAGCAAACACCTTGTACTTCCGCAACGAGGCGACCTCTTCCTCCCGAAGGTGGTTGACAATCGTCGTTGCGATGGAACGTGCCCAATCGGTCGAACTGGCCATCAGATTACTCCGTCACTTACGAGTTGGCTTTTCAGCCGCTCTTCAAAGCTCATCCGCGGACGCGGTGCCCGCGGCTCTGTGGTTCCTGCGCTCCGGTTAGGCGCACGCACGGCGCGCTCCCGGAGGAACTGCATGTTCTGTTGTGCCACCGGGTCGGCCTGGGGGGCAGGCTGCGGAGCCGGCGGCGCGGCGGAAAACTGCTGCTGCATCTGCTGGTAGCGCAGGTCCAAGAGATCCCGCTGGAGCATGCCGGTGGCGTACTGCCAACGGGCCTTGGGATCCTGGATGCCGATCTGCTGGGCCTGCTGGATGTAGCCCTGGATGGCCTGACCTTCACGGCTGACCGATCCGTCCTGGTTGTACAGCCAGTCGGAGTTCTGCCGTTCCAGATCTTGGACGTAGTTCTGCGACTGATACTGGTTGAGATGCTGCTGGACCAGTTCTTGGGCCTTTTGCATCGCAACCTGTTCCACGAACGGCTTCAGCGTGTTCTCGGGATCCGTGACCAGCTTGCGCGCGAAGTTCGCGGTGTAGTCCTGGTACTTGCGGAGAGCCTGCTGGGCCTCAAACGGGGCGCTGGGGTCGATGACCTCCTTGCCCGTCTGGGGATCGCGGATGATGTACGACTTGTAGGTGTCTTCAATCGACGGGGGGTTCCACCACTTCGGCTGCTCGGGAGCCTTGGGGCGGCTGGCCTCCTGCTGGGCGGCGAGCCACTGCTGATACTTCTCGCGGTTCTGGACGTAGTCCGTGGTGTGCGGGATCAGCGACTGAAACTGCTGAAGCTGACGCTGCGTCTCACCGTAACCGTTGAACGCCCGGTACAGGTTCTGGGCGATGGTGAGATCGTCCTGGCCCTGGAACTCGGGGAGGTGGCGGAACGCCTCATAGGGCGAAGAGAAGCCGGCATCGCCCTGCGGCGCCGACTGGGGCGCAGACTGCGGAGCGGTATCAACGGGAGCCGAAACGGGGGCTTCGACTGGCGCTTCGTTCTGGATTACTTCGTCTGACATATGTCACCTTCGGGGGGAGGGGTTGTCCTCTAGGTGAACTAATGTCTATGTAAGCCCAAAATGAAAACCGATTTTGGGGCAATTCACTCAGTCAGACCGCGCAGCACTTGGCGAAAAGCGTCCACGCTGTAGGAATTACCCATCATTTTGTACCGCTGCGTGTTAGAGACTCCTTCTGTGTGGCCGCGCGGGAATCCGAAAAGGCCCTCAACCTCCTCGGGCGTCATCATGCGGAACGATCCGTCATCCAGCCGCACGACGTTAAACGGCATTCCCTTACTAAGGCCCGCCGTCAGCGTTCGGACTTTCGGGTCGTTGATGTCTTTGCCGTGCCGTTGCCACGGTGTTTTCCCATCGGCATGGACGCGGTACATGTACTCAGCCGCGTCCGGCTTGTAGTACCTGTCTGGAACTGTGGCATCCAAGGCGGCACGGAACAGCATGTCCGACCGGCCGTGCGGAAGCTGCGGGATGTTCGTCCAGTAGGCGCGCTCGCGCTTCATCGGGCCAAAATCGGCGGCGTTGTACACCACGGGATCAACGCCAATCATGTTGGAGATACGCTCCAAGTCGGCGTTGCGCTTGGGGACGACATTTTCAAACACCCAGTATTTTGGATTGAACTCATCCCGCAGGCGCAGCATTTGCTCCAAGCCAGGCCCTGATCGATCCCCCTGCAAGCCCTTACCAGTGGGATTAGCCCTGCTGAGTTCTTGGCAAGGAAATCCGCCGCACATTAGATCAACGGAGGAATTGCCGGAGTTGCGAAGGCTGCGCACATCTCCGTACTGTTCTATGCCCGGGAACCGCGATCTCAGCACCTGTTGGGCGGCTGGATCGATCTCTGCCGATATGTGTCGGCCTACAGGAACGCCCATTGACTCCAAGGCGACCCGTGCGCCACCTGCGCCATCAAATGGAGACAAGAGCGTGATGCCGCCCTGCCTCAGCTTGCGAATAACATCGCCGGCAGCGTCGGCGTAACGAAAGGGCTGGGCCAAGACACCTCCTGTGAACGTCCGTCCACAGGATTAATGTCCCACTAGGTCGCTTCGACCTCCGCCTCAGTCTCAATCCACACCCGGGCGCCACATGAGAGCGGGCTGTCCGGTTCGTATCGCACCACGCAGGGACCGTTGATCTTCACGGAGCGGGCGTACTGGTTGGACTTGTACGTCTTTACCGTGAGGACGGGGTCTCGTTCCCCGGTCTTCTGGTTCTTTTTGATTACGTGCTGGTTAACGTGGATGATGTGCTTCATGTGTACCAGTGTACATCATTCGTCGGCAGTTGCGCCAGCGGCAATTGGGGCCATCAGGCCGAACTTGCGCAAAATGCGGATGGAGTCTTCGGTTCCGGGGAATGCGACAATGTTGTGCGTCCCGGCCTTCGCGCCTCGCGAGTACTCGTCCAAGTACCTAATCCCCGGCACGCCCTCCATCGCGAGCAATTCCGATGCCTTTCGCGCAGCGCCGCGGGAGTTCGCCAATCTCAATTCCACCAATCGCTTGTATGCGTGCTGGCCGGTCGGCTCCCACGGAACCGAAGACGGCAACTCGGGAACGGCGTCCAAGTTTTGCAGAGCTTTTATGACGCCAGGGCCTTGCGCCGACATTGGGGCGTCGAAATCTAAGTACGCGCTTTCTGGATGCGCAATTTCTACTTCGTACGTTTTGCCGGGACGCGGACCAAAGCTCACCCCGTCGCTTTTAAATCGCATGAGCGAATCAATTATTGGCTGAACGTCTCTCCCGCCGTATTGGTCGCTCGCATCCAGCATGGCTTCGCGCACGGCCTGCACTGGATTGTCGTAGTACGGTATCGCGGATTTTTGCAGCAGACGAATGGCGCGCTCGCGAGGACTGTCAGACAGTGATCGCGAAGGCGGCAAAGGCTCGCCACCCACAAAAACCTCTGGCGCTCCGCTCAACTCGCGCCGATACCATTCTGCTACAGGTTCCGCCTCTGAAAAGTACAGCCCATGGCCATACGCCTGCGCCCCCTCGCCGGTCCCGATCTTTGACGCATCAAAACGGTCGAAGTCGTACGGGCTACCGTGGTAGGCGCGGATGACCTTGCGAACGGCATCGCCAGCTTCGTCTAGCTGGGAGAGTGGGTTAGCCATTATTCGTCACTCAATAGCCCATAGGCTATGCCCCCACCCATGACGCCACCTGCGCCCATCAGTCCTCCGACGATCTCGGGGTTCTCTTGGAGTGCCTTGCGGAAAACGACTTGCGGGGATTCTGCGGCGAGGCGGGCGATGAGGTCGTCGTTCAGTGGGAGTTTGAATACGGCTGGGAGTTGGTCGTAGACCTCGGGGTTCTGTCGGCCGCCCTCCAGGATCGCTCGGGCATTGGCCAGTCGGCGTTCCTGGCGGGCGGCTGATGCGTCATGGGGGTAGGGGCGAGGAGGATCATTCGGGACGCGAACTCCGTATCGCTTCACTCCGCCGCGCGGCGGGACGGAGACGTAATCGGCAATGCCCTTGCCGGCCGCAGCCGGGATGTCGCCATAGATGTTGGGGACTGCCGTCCGGTGCCCGCGTTGGCGGGTTTCGTAGTGATAGCCCTTGCCGTACCGCTCGGCTTCAGAGCGGGCCCATTCACTGGGGAGCGGTGTGGTGTCTACATCCGCACCACGGCGGGCCATCACCATGGCTTCCATGGCAGACTCAGGGGCTGCACGGGGAAGGCCGGAGAGGATGTCGTCGGCTACCCATGGAACGAGACCAGAGACATCTACGACGTAGCGAGTTGGGTTGGGCATTAGCGCACCGGGAGGGCAAGGCGTGGAGCGGGAGGCGAGTTACGGAGACGGCGGATGACGTTACCAGCGTCATCGACAAGATGCGTTGCAGCGCCTCGGCCGTAGCGAGCGCGGTCCATAAGGCGGATGGCCGGGACAGCAGCCACCTCCAAGCCGGGCATCATGTAATCGACAGCTAGCGCCGCTATTGGATTGGAGGCGTACATGCGTTCGTAGGCTGGGTTCACCGGGTAGCCCAAGTCCGGCATGGCCGCAGCGGGAGCAGCCATGAGCAATCTGGCGGCACGATCCGACAGCGACTTGTCTCCTGACAACGCTTCCGACGCATGCATGATCGCTTGCTCCGGAATGATCATGGCCTGATGGAAGACGTTCCGAGACTCAGGCTGGGATTCACCGTAGGCTGACAGTTCCGAAAGGCCCTTCACGGCCATTGGCAAAGCGGATCGTCCGGTCGCACCGTAGTGGTCTGCGATGTTCGCCCCAAAACGCATGGCGACATCTTGGTCTACCGGGCCGGCACGCCGCATGTCCCGCTCTGCGTATCGCTTGCCCTCCGCGATCAGCTTCAGCCGCCGCAAGTCTTGGGCCCGCATCAGCGACTCCGCGTCTAGGCCAGCCTGCACCGCGTCTTCGTACCGCTCCTTGTTGACGCGAGCGTCTTCGGGATTCAGCGGGACGCGAGATGAGAACCAGTCAGGCATTAGCAGTTCCACGCCCGCAAGGACTTATTGATCCGAGAGTCGGGGTCGTTGGCCGTCTCTGCGCTGGTGAGCTTCTCCTTCATGCCCTTCATCCTGGCACAGAAGGAATCCCGCCTGGATCCGCCTTCCGGCTGGGGGGCCTTCAGGTTCGCACCATGCTCGCGGTTGTATGCCGCCCTGCCCCGTGCATTGAGACCGCCATCGGGGTCTTGCCCTTCCTTGCGAGTCCAGAGCCCAGCCCGCAGCTTCCGGATCTTGTCACCCTCGCTGTCCACTCAACTTCCTCCACTGCTTGGGATCTGGGTAGTCCTTGTCACCCGGCTTGGCGGGCGGTTCGCCGCGTTCACGCTTGGCGTGGACGTTGGCCCATAGCCCCTTGCGGAGTTTGCGGATCTTGTCGCCTTCAGACTCCATCGTCCCAGTCGTCGTCAAAGAGGAAGTCGAACATCAGTCGATCTTGTACTTTGGGGCTTTGCGCATGTAAGGGGTGTCGGCAGCCGGCGCCTCGCTGCGCATGTTTTGGTTCTTGCGAGGCGGGCTGATGTACTTCAGCGTCTGTAGCTCGGGGGAGGACGTTCTATTGCCTTCCCACTGCCGGCGCTCATGCTCTTCGCGGCGACGGCGCTCCTCGTCCCATGCGCGGCTTTCCTCGTCACGAAACCTGCGCGCATAATCATCCTTGGCGCGCAGATCGTCTGCCCACGGATTTGGGCCAAGGCGGCGGATGAGTTCGTCTAATTTTTCAGGGTCCATGTTTTCCTCTTAGTAAATCGCCCCGCCACGGAAGACGGCCCGGGGCTGGGGTCCGGATGCCTGACGAGCCTGATCCAGGCGTGCAAGGAGAGCATCCAACTCCATCCGCTTCAGTTCCTTCTCATGCTCCATGCGGCGCATCTCACGGATTTGGGCGACACGAGAGTCGTGTTCGTCCTGCCATGCCCCGGTCGCCTGCTGGGCCATGTTGTTCAGCAACTGGCCTTGGTACTGGTGCATGTTCTGCGTGTACTGAGGAACGGACATCGTGTTGGCACCTGTGGCAAATGGGCTGGACCGGCGGGCGGCCTGTTGGGCTAGGGCACGTTCCTGAATCTGCCGCTGCCGGGCGGCCATGTGTTGCGCTTGGGCTTGCGGGCTGTTGGTCTGGGAGAGGTTGGCCCCGCCGCGGCGGCGCATCTCCTCCATGAGATCGAAGCCCTGGGCCTCCGCGAGATCCGCTTCACCGAAAAGGTCCATGTGATTCTCCTAAGAGATCACTGTCCCTTGTTGCGAGCGTTTGAAATGGCTCGCCGGATCAGGAGCTTCCCAACCGCCCGCAGGAACGGCAGATTCCTCTTGTTCGCCTCTTCTTGGAGCCAGTCGCAAATGGTTTCAATGTTCTGCTCGCACCAGCCCGGCTGATTGGACTCCATCTCGTCCATGTAGCGTGCCCGCTTAGAGCATTGGCAGTCCGGGGTGGAGCGAATACCAAACCTTGCGAGCAAAGCCTTAAGTTCCTCGCCAGGGCCCATGGAAGCCTGCTGGGGCTGCACCCCGCCGCGCTCTTTGGGGTAAGCCGCATGGGAGGTGTCGATGACCCACTGGTCGCCGTCCTGCTCCACCACGCAGGGCATCACCTCTTCCAGCGAATAGCCCCGGGCGCGGCAATGGGCCACGAGGTGGGAGTAGTGCGTTTTGACTAGGGCAGGGGATTGCATGTGACCGTCCAGTTTATGGTGACACTCCCGCCAGCACCGTTGTCTCGGCCGCCAACGTACGTCGCCTCACCTTGGGCAACTGTGGTGATGTACGTGTACTGATGCGATCCATTGACGCGGGTATCGCCGCACGGACCGGGGTTTCCCCACGGATACGGATGCTGCCCATCTTCGTAGATGGAGCCGTTGATGATGACATCGTCATTGGCCATGCCCGTGATCCGCAGGGTGGCTGTGCAGCAGCAGTCGTTCACGATCATTACCGTCCCAAGGAAGCCGCTGATTGTCTGACATGGAGCAAGCGACAGCGTGGACGAGCCGGAGGCCGGTCCGTAACACGGGACGGTGGCCGTGCAAGATCCGTTGACGCAGTACTGGCCCGGGGGGCAGCAAGTGCCGTTGCACCAGCAAGGGCCCCGCGTGCATGTCTGGCAGGGGTTTTGCGAACAGCAGCAATCACACGGCATAACGGTGATTGCCCGCGGGAACGCACGCTGGGCGTTTTAATGGGCTGTCGGCGTGTGGCACGCAAGAAACACAGCCGCCAAACGTGTGGCAGACGGGAAACATCACAGTTTTGAAAAAGTCAGGAGGGGGATTGACATGATTCCGCTGCCGTCCTGGGGGGGCATGGGGGAGGGGTTTGCCCGCGATTCATCCGGTTTGCCACGCCCCGTAAACCCTTGCCCCGCAACGGGTTGCGTGTTCCATTCGCCACGCTGCCCGAAACAGGGCGATTTCTAAAGGGGTTTAAATAATTCCGTTTCCGCCCATGGGCTGGCCGGATGCATCGCCCACTATTCCCCCGTACACTGCTGGTTTTCCGTACACTACCCGCCCTGTCCAACAAAAAACCCCCGCCACCCGTTGCAGGATGGCGGGGGAATGATCGTCCGTACACTACTCCCGGATCGGCCGCCATTCCGTCCCATCCCCGGGCGTGGCGGGAATGCCGGTTGTCGGGATCGGAGCCCGTATGAACCTACGCTTTCCAGTCCGTCCGAAAATGGCCATTGTGGCCATGGCAAGACCCACCGGATCGGAGCCCGTAGGGGCGGTCTTCGCCTTGCCGATCATGCGGTTGGCAACTGTGCCCACGTAGGGCACGTGCGGCTTGTATGTTTTCGATTTCCGATCATACTCCCCCCGTTCCGCCGTGGGGGCGACGGTTTCCCACGTAATGAGGGTGCGAGCCCCGGGATAGTACAGGGGTCGCCCGTTCTTTCCGAAGCCCGCCCGGGGCTTGCCCGCAAAGCCTGTAGCCCGGGCTTTGAACGTGGGCACGGAGTTACCCTTTACAGGGCGGCGGCGGGCTTTCCGCTGGCGGTCGGAAACGTACCGAAGCCCCTCCGCGGTGGCGGTTTCAATGGCCACTAGGATGGCAAGGGGCGACGGTTGGCGGGCGTCGTCCGATACCCCCCGATAGGGGCTTTTGTTCCGGGCCCCCTCCGATTCCGCCGATCCCGGGTCTTTCATATCGGCACGGGCCCGGGAGCGTTCTTTGCGCTTCCGTTCCCGATCCGTTTCAGTGTCACCAGCCCAACCCTTGACCCGCCATTTTCGGGCGACCCGGAACACGTAGTGTACAGGCGTTGTCCCCTCCGGAATTTCACCTGTACAGATATCCATGACGATACGGGAGCGTATCTCGTCGCGGGCTTCCGGGCTCAAAGCATTCGGGGAATCGGGCCCGGACCATTTGTAGATATATCCCGCCAGAATTCGCAGCACAGAAGCCCAGACGGCATCGGACCATTTCAGGGGGTTCCGTTCGTTCGTTTCCATTTGTCATATCCTCCGGTTGTGATTCCGGGCGACGTTGCCCGGTTGCAAACAGTATATCGGCGGTTGCAGGGGTTGCAAGTACAAAAATCCGCCACAGAAAAATTTTTCGGGAATTGTTCCGGAGCCAGTCCGCTATATATCGTCCGACCCACAATCGGACAAAATCGTACATACGGACGATTGAACAACGGACGATACGCTCCCGGAAAATTTTTCGGGAATTGTTCCGTTGTCAGTCCGTTATGTATCGACGGGCAATCATCGCCCGTGACGCGGAGGGGGTAACGTATTACTTCCTGCGCATGCGGGCAGCCAATGGAGGTTCCGATGTACTGTGACATCAACTTCCCGACGAAGAAGGCTCTGAAGGCGGCTGTTGCCAGTGGGCAGGCCGTGACGATCTTCTCGCCGGGGCCGTTTCCCGTGGATTGTTCTACGGGCAAGCACTGCGTGGAGGGGCCGCACTACCCCCAACCGCATAGGTGGTATGCGAGCGTGGTTGTGCAGGATGGCAGGATCGTGTCGGTGAAGTGACGGGATTCGATCCCGGGCAGGTGGCTGCGGCTATCGGGCGCTCGCCCAAGTAAGTCCGAATGCTGCCTGCCCGGGTTCGGTTGCCGTTTCTACGGTGTCCGAATAGCCCCCTACTGGGCTGACAGCAAGCAAGCCCCTGCAATCAGCGGCGGGGGACTACTCATGCTCTGCGGGTCAGCGGACCTCTGGCGCGTGCGTCCCGGGACCACTGTCGCCATGTTGAACCGCCAGCCGTAACCATGTGCTGCCAGCAGGGGGCTATTCGGCTGCCGTTCGGTAGCCATTCACGGAGGTGCGTATGGTCAAACGATCACGCACCGCCAAGCCGCTCGGTGTCATTCTGCACCGGGGCAAGTCTGCTTTTGATGGCAGCCCCTACGTGGTCATCATGCCACTGGGGAAGTCTTCAAACGCCAAGACGGGTTCGATGCTCCAGACCTACATCATCAGGTCACATGTGCATCCGGTTCAGGCGGTGCGAACGGGGGGCGATTCTGCCATCTGCGGTGCGGGCGATACAGCCTGCCCGCTGCAGGGGATTTTCGTCCGCAAACGCGGCAAGCGTAAATTCCGTGCGTGTTATGTGAATGTCGGGCAGGGCCCGGCCATGGTGTACGGTGCGTTCAGGCGTGGCCGTTACGTGGATTACGATCCTGTCTTACATGATCAGTACATCCAAGGTCGCAAGATACGTTTTGGGACGTACGGCGAGCCGGTGCTGATCCCCCTGGAGCTGCTGCGTCATCTGGCCAGTCTTTCGTCCGGCTGGACGGGCTACACGCATCAGTGGAGCAATCTGGCGTATGCCGGATACAAGCAGTTCCTCATGGCATCCGTCCACGGTCTTACGGGCCCGTGGTCATACGAGCATGCCAAGTCTCTCGGCTGGCGTACCTTCCGCACCATGCGTGGAGGCGAGCCTGCCGAGAGTGAG
>Ga0214917_10003098_pt1 | contig 19576 bp, 13 predicted proteins | sample LL_1208_BB_MetaG_FD_177983 | JGI IMG/M metagenome (GOLD analysis project Ga0214917, IMG submission 177983) | Freshwater microbial communities from Lake Lanier, Atlanta, Georgia, United States - LL_1208_BB | ecosystem: Environmental > Aquatic > Freshwater > Lake | place: USA: Georgia | collected...
CCGGTGGACTCGCTCCGCTCCGGCTGCAAGAGGGCCTGCGCTCCACGAGCCCACCGGCTCCCGAGGAGGTACGCGATGATCGAGTGACGCAGCGCGGGTTGACAAACCCCTACATAGTTGAACCCGGGCCGCTGCCTGCCGCTCATGGACGTCTGCCCGGGAGAGGGGAGATCTCGAAAGGAGAAACCCGCGGGCAGATTGTCTCGGAGACGACAGCCGAGGGGAAGACGTGAACAGAGCTGGAGTTCCATTTCCGCGACTTCAACGCGACGACGGGCCTACGGCCGCATCTCGCCCTGCTCCTCGACGGCCCACAGGTTGCGCTGCGACGCCACGAACAGCGTCTTGTTGGCCGCGCAGGGGATCGACCACACCGGCGAGCCGAGCTTGATCTGGGCGAGCGTCCTCTTCCGCCGGCCCGTCGAGAGCACCGTGAACGACGTGCGACCGCCGATGTACACCTTGCCGTCCACGACGAACGGCGACGACCAGATCTCGTCCTGCGTGTCGTGGAACCAGACGAGTTCCCCGCTGTCGGCGTCGAGGCAGTGCAGTTTGCCCGCGTATTCGGCCGCGTACACGAGGCCGTCGTCCACCGCCACGGTCGACAGCGCCCGCCCGATGCCGGTGTACCGCCACAGGCAGCGGGCCTCCGCGCCATCCTCGGCGCCATCCACCGTGATGCAGGAGAGCGCGCCACGTCCGGGTCCATGCACCGGGTCCTGACCGATCGCCACGTACACCCGGTTCCCCACGACGACCGGCGAGCCGATGATCTCGTTCGGGCTCACGACCAGCCCCGTGTCGTCGATCGACGTCGCCTTCCCGCGGACCAGCGCCCAGTAGTCGATCGCGATGTCCCCGCGGGCGCGATAGCCGGGCGGATTGCAATCGATCACCCAGTCGCGGTCGAGGATCGGGGTCGGCGAGCGCGGCCGGGCATCCCGCGCGAGCGGCACGAACCCGTGGCAGCGGCCGTCGCCGCCGCCGAAGATCACCCGCTGGCCCCGCGGCGAGTCGAGGATCGACGGCGACGACCACTGGCCGTGGAACACGTCGGCACTGATCGTGCCGTCGTCGCGGGCGAGGAGTTTTCCCGTCTGCTTGTCGAGGACGATGAGCGAGGCGGCCGTGGGCAGGACCACCTTCCCGTCGTACACACCGTTGGCGGTGCACACGTACAGGTGCGGGCCCACAACGAGCACCGAGCAGTTGGCCGCGTCGTGCGGGAACACCGGCAGATCGCGGATCATGTCGAGCCGCCACAGGATGTCGGCGTCGTGCGGGCCGGGCAGCACCGGCGCGGCCCCGGCCGGCACGCTGAACGTCGCCTCCTCGCGAAACGGCCCGTCGTTGCCGTCGGCCATGCCATCCACGTCGAGGCACACGACCTCGCAGCGGTTCGTGACCAGGTAGACGAATCCACCATCCACCGTGGCCGTGGAGCAGATGCCGAGGTTCATGTCGTCGAAGTCCTCGCTCACGAGCGAGCGATCGATCTCCAGACGCGGCACCACGAGCCGCCACACGAGGACGCCGGTCTGCTCGTCGAGGCACATCAGCACGCCGCCCCGCGTGGGGCGGAACCGCGGGTCGTCGAGGTCCTCGTCGTTCGTCCCGATGAACACGCGGCCCCGGGCCACGACCGGCCCGGAGTAGTTTTCGCTGCCGAGCCGCACCATCCAGCGGACGTTCTTCGCCGTGGCGGGATCGAACCCGAGCCGGTCGCGCTTCTTCTTCCCGGGGTGGAACGCCGCGGGGATACCGGTCTCGCGCGACACGAGGTTGCGCTGCTGCCCGCCGCCCCACTGCGGCCAATCAGCCGCGTGCCCGGCGGCTGCGCACCATATCACCGCGACCAGCACCCGCGCCGCCGCACCGGCCCCACGCCGACAGTTCACGTTTCCGCCCTTTCTTCGACCGGCACACCCCCGGGCTGGCCCCGTCACCGCCCGTCCACCTGGATCGCGCCCGGCGTCCTGGATTGTGGTTGGCGTCGGGGGGGCCGTCCAGAGACCGGGCGCAGGCGTGCCACGGCCGCATCGGGCGGTTTTTCGGCGGCGTTTTTATCGGGTATGGTTTAGGGAGTCGCCCGCCAGTCACCAGGAGTTCCACCCATGGCCACTGCCTCCCGTCCAGCGTCCTCGACCGGCTTCGTGTCCGGGGCCGACGTGGTCGTCGAGTCGCTGATCCGGCATGGCGTGGACGTGATCTTCGCCTATCCGGGCGGGGCGAGCATGCCGCTCCACCAGGCGCTCACGCACGCCAAGGACCGGATCCGGACGATCCTCCCGCGGCACGAGCAGGGGGGCGCGTTCGCCGCCCAGGGCTATGCCCGCACCACCGGCAAGCCCGGCGTGTGCATGGCCACGAGCGGCCCGGGCGCCCTGAACCTCGTCACCGCCATCGCCGACGCGAAGATGGACAGCGTCCCGATGATCGCCCTCACCGGCCAGGTGGGCACGAGCGTGATCGGCACCGACGCCTTCCAGGAGACGCCGATCGTCGAGGTCTGCCGCGGGATCACGAAGCACCACTATCTCGTGACCGACGCCGGCGACATCGCCCGCGTGATGAAGGAGGCCTTCCACATCGCGACGACGGGCCGCCCCGGCCCGGTGCTCGTGGACCTGCCGAAGAACATCCAGGTCACGCAGCTCGTGCCCGATTACGACGCGCCGATGAACCTTCCCGGTTACCGCCCCGAGCCGCGGGCCGTGCAGCCCGAGCAGATCGCCCAGGTCGCGGCCGCGATCAAGCGGGCCAAGCGGCCGGTGATCTACGCCGGCGGCGGCGTGATCACGGGCAACGCGTCGGACGAACTCCGGGAGCTCGTCCGCAAGACCGGGATTCCCGTCACGATGACGCTCATGGGCCTCGGGGCCTACCCCGGCGACGACCCGCTCTCGCTCGACATGCTCGGCATGCACGGGAGCGTGTACGCCAACTACGCCGTCGATCAGGCCGACCTGCTGCTGGCCATCGGCGTGCGGTTCGACGACCGTGTCACGGGCAAGGTGAGCGAGTTCGCCCAGCACGGGTTCATCGTGCACATCGACATCGACCCGTCGGAGATCAACAAGAACAAGCTCGTCCACATCCCGATCGTGGCCGACGTCGAGGACGCGCTGCACGCCCTCAACAAGATCGTCGAGAAGCCGGCCGCCAGCCTCGCCCCGTGGCACGCGCAGATCGCCGAGTGGAAGAAGGAAGACCCGTTCTCGTTCGACGAGACGTATCCGGGCATCCTCGCCCAGGAGGCGATCCAGGCGCTGTCGCGGCTCACGGCCGACCGCGACACGGTGGTCACCGTCGGCGTGGGACAGCACCAGATGTGGGCCGCCCAGTTCTACAAGTTCCGCGAGCCCCGCACCTGGCTGTCGTCGAGCGGCCTGGGCACGATGGGCTTCGGCCTGCCCGCGGCGATGGGGGCGAAGGTGGGCCGGCCGGATTCTCTGGTCGTGGACATCGACGGCGACGGCAGCATCCTGATGAACATCCAGGAGTTCGCCACCTGCAAGACCGAGAACATCCCCGTCAAGGTGCTGCTGCTCAACAACCAGCACCTCGGGATGGTGGTGCAGTGGGAGGACCGGTTCTTCAAGGGCAACCGCGCCCACACCTACCTCGGGCCGGTCGATCACCCGGAGGCCTCGGGCCGCGGCGACGGCATCTCCCCCGGCGACCGCTACCCCGACTTCATCGCGATCGCCAAGGGCTTCGGCTGGCAGGCCGAGACGATCTCGGCGAAGAAGGATCTCGAGCCCGCCCTCAAGAGGCTGATCGACGCGCGGGGTCCGGCGATCCTCGACGTGCAGGTCCCCTACCAGGAGCACGTGCTGCCGATGATCCCGAGCGGCATGACCGTCCGCGACCTGATCAAGAAGTAGCACCGGCTTCGGGCTCCCCGTATTCCGGGAGCCGGCGTTTGTGACCAGCGCCGCCAGGAGGGCAATCCTGTTCGGCACGGCACTGGCCGTCCTGTGGGGCAAGCGTCTCGCTTGCCGTACGACAGGCTCCAGCCTGTCATGCTTTCCCTCAACGCGCCCAATCCGGCTCGGGGTCACCCCGTACCGTCTCGCCGGACGTTCGCTGCGGGCCTCCAGCCCTCCGCTCACTCGACTCCGACTGCGCTTCGCCATCCTGGCTCCGCTTGTCTGCGTACGCCGGCTCCACGGTAGGGGTGACCCCGAGCCTCCCCCGTCGTGCCGACTGCACGGTGGCGAACTCAGCGAGGGGCTGCCGGTGCCCCGTCGCCGGGCTCTGGAAGCAAGCGCAGCCAGGATGGCGAAGCGCAGCGGACAGGCAGCGAGCGATGGCCACGATGGCCACCGCGAACGTCCGGCGACGGAATACGGGGAGCCCGAAGCCGGTGGTCCGCCACGCAAAACATCGGCAGGAGCCGATGTTTTGCGTGTTCACGGAAACGGGTTGTCGAACGGCGAGGCGTTCGGGTTGGCCGGCTTGGGCTCGGCGGGCCGGGGTGCCTCGGGTTCGGGCTTCTGCTCCGCCGCGTCCGGCTGTCGCGCCGGTCGCTCGTCGCCCGGTTCCGGCGGCCTGAGCACGTCGAGCGCGTCGAGCAGCGCGTCCTCGTCGGGCGTTTGATCGATCCGCATGCCCTCCTCGACGAGTTGCTTCGCGAGTTCCTGCGCCGGGTTGCCGGCGTCGCCGAGGAGCGTCGCCAGCCCCTGCTTGCCGTCGGCCGACAGGATCGCCGTGCCGAGCGTGTACAGCCTCCAGGCGGCCTGCCGGCAGGCCTGTTCCGAAGGCGCCGCCGGATCGAGCGCGGGCAGGGGCAGACCGTCGGCCCCCAGGACCGGAGGGGCCGCGGCCGCCAGCGCCCCGCCACGTCGATACTGTTCCTCGAATCGCATCTCCTCAGACCGCTTTTCCTCCGTCTCGAGCGCCGTGAGGGCGAGTTTCCGGATCCACTCCACGACGGCGGCCACATCCACCCCCGACGAGGCGTCCGCGGCGGCACCGAGCGCCGCGGCCGCCCGCACCCGCAGTTCGACCGGCAGCGTCTCGTCGGCCACCAGCCCCATGACCGTCGCCGCGAGCTTCGCGGGCAGCGGCTTCACGAGCGTTGGCAGGAGCTGTAGCGCCCGCGACACGAGCCACTCCTGCTCGACACTCCGCGGCGCCGCTGCGGCCTGTTCCAGAATCGACGTCACCGCAGGCCGGAGCGGCTCCCCGCCCTCGCCACCGGCAACCTTCTCGGCGTGCCGGGCCACGCCCGCGAGCGCGGCGATCCGCACCGCGTCGGGCAGCGTCTTGTCGGCGGCCGCGGCGACGATCGCCGCGACGGCGCCGGGCCACGGCCGGCCGTCCCTCGTCTTCAGTTCGCCGACGAGGAGCATGGCATTGACCCGCACCACCGCGTCCGCGTCGTCATTGCGGGCGAGGGCGTTCATGAACTGCGACACGGCCGCGGCCATCTCGTCGTACACCTTCTCGTCGCCCACGTCGGCGAGGACCACTTCGCGGATCCGCCTGCGCGTGAACTCGATCAGCGACCGATTCTCCTGGAGGCCCAACTGCGGCAGCACCGTCGTCTCGAGAAACGCCCGGGCGCCCGCATCGAGCGGCCCGCCCTCCCGCACTTTCTCCTTGAGTTCACGGATCTCGCGACAGGCCTCGACCTTGGTCCAGCCGACATACTTGGGCTCGGCCAGCGCCGCGTCGTCCGCCGCGACGACGAGCACCAACGCCAGGAGCGGAATGACAATCGGTGACGGGTGTCCACGGAGCATGCTGATCAGCGCCCGAACGGGGCTCCAAAGGGATTTTCAGGGGCGTTCAGCGCCGGCTTGTCACGGCCCGCCTTCGGGTCCTCGGCGACCGGCAGCGTGCCGATGTGGCGATCGACCCTGGCCTGGGACTCGGCGGCCGAGGCGACGGTGAACGACCCGTCGGGCTGGAGGAACAGCATGGCCAGCGGCTCCGGTGGCGGCGACCCCTTGCCGGAGCGGGTTTCCGCACGGTCCTCCTGCCGGCCGCGCACATCGACGAGCACCGCCTCCGTCGCGATGTCCTCTCCCCGCGACCGCGCGTTGCCGGGCTTGTTCAGCCGCTTGTCCACGTTGACCAGCCCGCCTGGCTCGGTGGTCAGGCTGCGCAGCGCATAGCCGCCCGTCTCGGAACCCTTGTCGAGGACGAGCACCTCGACCATGCCGGGCTTGAACCGTTTCGATTCGGCCTTCCGCAGGGCACGGACGAGCAGTGTGCTCGTGCCGGGCACGGAGACCGGATCGGTGACGTTGCTCGGCACCGACGGCAGCTTGACGTCCTTGGCCAGGGATGCGTCGGACAGGTGGCGGGGCTCCAGGTCGCGGTTCGGGTTCCAGAGCGAAAGGCGCACTCGGTAGCGGTATGTCTTTCCGGGCTCGACGCTCGTGTCCACGAAACGAAACAGGCTGTAATCGACGCTGGGGATCGGCCTGCCCGTGGCATCCAACTGCATGCCCTGCGGCATCATCTCGGGCGTGCCGGGGACGAACCCCGGCCCTCCGGGGGCGAACTCCCCACCGGGCGCCCCGAACCCGGGCGCGGCGCCGGGCTGCTGGCCCGGCAGGATCGTCGCCGCCTGCTCTGCCTGCTCCGCCGCGAGCCGCTGCTGCTCCTCCATCTGCTCCTTCAACTTGGCGACGAACCACGGGTGGAGTGCGTCGAAGCCCCATGCCTCGCCGGCGAGAAGCGGCAAGGGACTGCAGTACCCGAATGCCGCGCCGGGGTTTTGCTCCGCCGAGAGCATGAAGCCGGGCGGGAGTTGCTCCGGTTGCAAGCCGGCCCACTGCTTCGCCGCCTCGCCATAGAACTGCTTGAGGTCGATCCGCTTCCAATCTTCGCGGCCATCGGGCGTGACGACCATCCGTTCGACGAGGTAGTCGCTCCAGTACGGGATGTCGCGCTGCGGATCCCGCAGCCCTGCCTGGGCGAAACGCTGCGTGTACTCGCCGGACTGTTTCGCCACGGGGATCAGCCCGGTGACCACGCAGTACGGCACCAGCCGCCCCTTCACCGTCGCGGCCATGCCGGGCGGCATCATCTCGGGTGGCATCATGCCCGGCCCGAACTCGCTGAACCCGGGCGGCATTCCGGGTGGCATACCGGGAACTCCGCCCGGTCCGCCGGGATTGCGTTCCTTCCGCCGCCGCTTGCCGCTGCCCTTCCCATCGGCATCCTCCGGAGCATCAAGATCCGGACTCCGTCCCACGGCCACGTCGGCGGGACGCTCGGGCATGAACGCGATGCCGGCGACGGCCCGCAACTCCTCGATCGGAAACACCTCCGGCTTCGAGCGGCGGGTTCTCTCCTCGAACAGCGGCTTGTTGAACAGCGCCACCGGCGGAGGCTGCTGGACCTCCGGCTTCCGCCACGGCTCGATCAGCGTCGTCAGGCTGGTGCGACGCACTTCCTCCGCGGGCGGTTGCTTCACGGCCTGGATGTGGGTCGCCGCGCGGCCGGCCTGCTCCTCGATGATGGCCGGCTGCAACTCGCGGCCGGCGGTCTTCGTGCGGGCCGCGTTCACCCCCTGCCAGACGAGCATCCCGGCGACCGCCGCCACGATCGCCACGCCGATCTTCTCGCCGTGATCGAGAAGCAGTTGCACCAGGGATTCCTTGTCGAACCGGATGCTGGGACGCTTCATGGCTGGGCGGCTCCGCGAGGTTCGGCGGAGGCATCATCGGCCGGGGCCTCCTCCGCGTCGGCCGCCGGCTCGAGACCGAGCACCTGCGGGTCGGGAGGCGTCGCCAGGCCGATGGTGCCACGCAGTTCGATCGTCACGTCGTTCGGCCTGCTGCCCGCCGGCGCCTGGCCACCGATCTCCGACGGTCCGGGACCAAAACCACCGGCAGGTCCCAGGCCACCGGCGGCGGCGTTGATCCGTACCTGCCGCACGTCGATCGGCACCGGCCCCGAGGCCAGATCGACGAGCAACGCGTCGATCTTCCGCTCGTCCACGACCGCCCGAAGGACGAACGGCACGAGGTGCACGAGCCGGGCATCCGGCGACGCGGCGAGTTCGGCGGCCGTGAGCGGCTTGCCGGCGAAATCGACGTAGATCCAATTGCGCAGGAGGTCGTCGGGCGACCCGGTCTCGGGGGGCGGCGCATCCATCGGCTGCCCCGGCATCGGCCCCTGCGCTCCGGCGCCGAACCGCGGATGCGGGGGTCTGACGGGGCCACCGGCCCCGTCGGGCGAGGCCATCATGTCGGGCGGCGGCGAGAACTCACCGCCCGGCGCCGCATTCGCGGCCATCGGCGTCGCGATCCTGCCGCCGCGGGAGGCGCCGGGGTCGTCCTCCGCGGCCGGGTAACCGACCAGGATCGATTCCACGACGGGGATCGCCGCGTTGAACGGACCGGCGGCTGACTTGTTCGCCTTGGCGATCGTGTCGGCGAGCACGCCGTAAACCCACAGTTCCTCCTGGGCGAGCAGGACCTGCGTGGTGGACGGCGGCTTCTCCCAGTTGAAGCTCGCATACAGCCGCTGTTGATCGGTCGGGTTCCACTGCACCACCGCGACAGGCTTCTCGGCAGCCCCCGGACGACCGCGGGGCACGCCCGGTTCGATCATCGACGGCTGCCCCATGGCGACCGCCTCGGCCTCCACCATCATCTCGTCGGCCCCCATCCTCGCCGGCAGCGTCCGCACGATCGACCGCACGCCGTTCTGATACCGCTCGAGCAGCGGCCGCGGGAGTTTGCCGCCCGGCTTGAGCGCCGTCACCCGCTGGAGAAAGTCGGGGCCGAGCGACGCCGGCCACACCCGCAGCGGCTGCTGCCCCGCCCACAGTTTCTGCCACTCGGCGAGCGTCTCGCGCTTCACGCGCCGCGCCGCCTTGTCGATCTCCCCCGACCACGCCTCGTTGGGGTGCGGCTGGATGCCGACCACGCTCTTGATCGCCGTCAGCCGGCTCTCGACCTGCCCGCGGGCGGCGTCGATCTCCGTGGCGAGCATTCCCCGGGCACCGAACAACACCGGCAGCACGACGAGCGGCACCAGCGCGAGCAGAAGCCAGAAGTGGTGCTTGACCACCGCGTCGACGTACGGCCTCACGTTGTCGGGAATCTGGATCATGCTGTCCTGGACGGCCTGGGATTCATGCGCTTCATGCGGGGATGGGCTGCGGCCCTCAGCCGCCGTCGGGGGCGACAGGGGCGGCCGCCGGCTGCGGCACACCGGGCGAAACCGGCTGCCATGCGAACTGGAGCACGAAATCGAACCGCCGCAGCTTGATGTCGGGATCCTCCTGCGGCGCGGCTCCCGGAAACAGATCGGGCCGCGGCAGCGAAGCCTCGCCCGGCACGGCGGCGCCCTCCCTCGGAACCCGTACCGTCCTCACCGGCGAGGAGGCCACGATCACCGGGAAGCCGATGCCGAGCTCCTTCACCGGCACCGACTGGCCCGCGAGAGGCCCGGCCGAGACGGAAACCTTCCCGGCCTCGCCGAGCAGCCCCTTCACGATCGTCGACCGCACGAACTGCGCCGCCTCGTCGGGCTTGTGGTGGTCCTCGTTGTGGTAGTGGTAGCCGGTCAACTGCACGACCCAGCCCGGCCCCGTCGGCGCGGCGGCGGGTGCCGCTCCAGCCGGCGTCTCGGGCGGCGCGACGGCCTCGCCCGCGGGCGGAGCCGCGGCCTCTTCGGCGACGGCTTCGTCGGTGGCGTGCGTCTCGTTCCATTGCTGCTGAACACGGTCGAACCAGGTCTTCAGATCGGGGAAGTACTGGCAATCGACCGCCGTGATGTGGAGCTCGTTGCGGTCGGCGGGGTTCAGCGCCGCCTGGCCGGGCGGGTCGCGGGGCAGCAGCGACTGCACGGCCCGGAGCATGTCGAGCGACTGGAACCGGCGGTCCTCGACCTGCACGAGCGACCGCTGCTGGGCGATGGCGGCGTCGCGTTTCTGTTTGGCCTCCTCGAGCGCGCTGAGGGCGGCCTGCGACTGGGTCTTCACGCCATCGGCACGGGCAAACGCCCCGGCGTACTGGTTCGGGGCGAACGAATTCCACGCGAAGTACATGCCCATGAAACTGATGGCCGCGGCGCCGAGCAGGCCCACGCCCGCGGCCAGCCCCCAGGGCTTCTTGGACTCGATCACCCGTTCGTGGACGATCTCGCGCGGCAGCAGGTTCGTGCGGATGCCCGGCCCGCCGACGCCCTCGAGTGCGAGGCCGTACGCGGTGCCGAACGCCAGCCGATTCTCGCGGAAGGCCGGCGCGTTGAGCACGCCCGGACCCTCGAGCCCGCGAAACGTCTCCAGCCGCTGCACATCGAGCCCCAGCTGCTTGCCTACGAAATCGGAAAGGCCGCGGAGCTTCGTGGCGTTGCCCAGCAGGAGCACCTTGCCGATCGTGGCGGTGCGGTCGGTGCCGGCGAAGTAGTTGAGCGAACGCTGCAGTTCGGCCGCGAACTCCGTGAACACCGGCCGCATCACCTTGAACACCATCTTCGGGTCCTCGGCCCGGACGGCGTTCCGCTTGAGGTGCTCGGCCTTGGCGAACGTCAGCTTCATGCCCTGCACGAGCGCCTTGGTGAAGCTGCTGCCGCCGATCGGGATGCTGCGCTGCCAGATCCGCAGGCCGTTGGTCACCACCAGATCGGTCGTGTCCACGCCCATCGACACGAGCACGATCGAGGCCGGCGGCTGGTCGGGGTCGACCGTGGCCGGATCGGGCAGCTGGTCGAACATGACCATGTTGGCCAACGCCGTGGGGGCGAGCTGCAGCACGTCCACCTCGATGCCCGCCTGCGTCAGCGGCGTGAGCGCCTTGTAGACCTGCTCGCGCTTCATCGCGAACAGCGCCACCTCCGCGTCGATGACGAACCCGCCCTCCTCCATGCCGCCGGCGAGCCGCTGCCAGTCCCACACGACCTGTTCGAGCGGAAACGGAATCTGCTGCCGCGCCTCGTACTTGACGATGTCGGGAATCTTCTTCGCTTCGATCGGCGGCAGCTTGATGAACTTCACCAGGCCCGACTGGCCCGGCACCGACACGGCCACCCGGTCGCCCTTGAGGTCATTGCGGCCGAGAAACTCCCGCAGCGCGTCGCGCACCAACTCCACCGGATCCGCCTCGGGCTGCGTGAGCAGCATCGGGTACTCGACGTAGTCGAATGCCTCGGCCGTGAGCTTCCGCGGCTCGTCGGAAAGACGGCAGCGCACCGCCTTCAGGGCGCATTTGCCGATATCGATGCCCCAGCAGAACGGGCTGCGTGCCATGGGCCGTGCCAGAAGGGAGCGAACGGACGGGCCGGTCGATCCAGCAACTGCCGCTCTCACAACACTTTACGAACGGTCACGGGCGGGTGTCAATTTCCCGTCCGCGGAATGGCCATGCCCGGAGGAGGTCCCTCGGCAGCATCCGTGCTCGTGGGGCCCGTTCCGTGGCGTTCATTTTTCCTGACCGGATGACACCGACAGGTCAAACCGTTCCTCTCATCCGGGCATGGCCGAAACCGTCAGGCCGTGAGCTCGTCGATCCGTCGGCGAAACTCCGGCATCGCACCCGTCACGAAGGCTGACCACGCGGCCGGCTGCCACAGCTCCACGCACACAGCCGCCCCCACCACGAACAGGTCGCCCCCCGGCTCGACGCCGAGGAACTCCCGGAATCCTTCCGGGATCACGAGCCGATCGCGGGCCGCGAGCGACACCACCTTGTGCCGCGTCGACAGCAGTCGCCCCAGATCCTGCAACTGACCGACCCGCTGGGTGAGCAGGCCGGCCTGGTATTTCGTGCGCACCACGTCGAGCGCCGCATCGATCCGCGGCTTCCACACGGCTGCCGGCCACAGCGACAGGCACCCCGCCCGCTCCTTGGCGAGCACGAGCCTGGAGCCCGTGGCGAGCAGCGACGCGGAGAGTTCGGGCGGGATCGCCAGGCGGAACCGCTCGTCGAGCGTCCGCGCGAACTCGCCGATCAGCAATTCCGCGTTGGCGGTCATCGGTCGTTCGCAGGGGCCGATCCATGCGTGGGAAAGCAGCTCGTGGAAAAGCGGCTATTCGGGACAACAACCCACGAGTCATTGATTTTGACTCACTGAAAAGGGCTGTCAACCCACGAGCGATGAGTCTAGCGAGGCCGCCGAAAAGTGCAACTTGGGCCATCGATTCGGGCCGCCGCCGCCCCGGCCCGTTCAGTCGCAGCCGGCCATTTCGTTCTTGTAGGCCTTCAGCGCGGCGGCTTCCTTCGCGAGTTTGAACTCGGGGCCGGCCGGGAAGTACTGGATGTCGTCCTGCAGGTAGTAGGCGCTCGGCAGCGTCTGGCCGCCGACATCCACTTGGCAACCGGTGAGCGACAGGCCCACGACACCGAGGGCGGCGAAGCCGAGGATTCGAACCGTGACGGCGGGGATCGTGGACTGACGCATGGCGTTGATTCCTACGTGGGACTCGCAGGTGGTATCGGCCGTCACCACCGGAAAACTTTGAGAAACCGGCACAACCGGACGGAGGACTCCGCCCAGATTGCGCAGCCTGCCCGCGACCGGCCCCACCGCAACGTCCGGCCCCGGGGCTTTGCTGTACAACGTACGGCCGATGCAACGTCGCCCCACCATGCCCAGCGTCGTGTCGGCAGCGATCGGGCTCGCCTGGGCGGCCATCGCCACCGCGCAGGTGGTGCTTCCACCAACGATCGGCGGCCTGCAGGTCGGGCAGACCGTGCCCACTCCCGCGTATGACGCGGCGCTCGCCGCGCTCGCGGCCGGCGACTTCGCTTCAGGCCTCGAGATCGCGGCGCGGGAATACCGCGGCGGCATCCGGGCGGGCACCCAGCGGTGGATCGATTCGATCGCCGCGGCGATGGCGGTGGGGGAGGCACACTACGAACTCGGTCAGCTCCGCGAGGCGGTGGCCGCCTATGACGAGGCGCTCCTCCTGTGGGCGACCCACGGCGACTGGCTGCTGGCCGTGCAGTTCACCGCCCAGCCGCTGCGCCCGATCGCCCAACCGCGGGTGGCCGCATGGGGCAAGAGCCGTCGGCCCACGTCCCCCGCCGCGATCCCCGGCCAGCTCTCGATCCGGCAGGGGACCGCCGATCCGCAGCAGGTGATGAACAAAGGCGGCGTCCTCGCGGCGCCCGTCAACTATCCGGTGCGTCCGGACGAGATCGTGCGGGCGCTCGTGATCTCGCTCTATCGTCGCGCGGAAATCCTGGGCGATCTGTCCCGCGATGGCGCCGCGCTCGACGAGGCGGCCAAGGCTCTGCTGCGTCGCCCGGCGCCGCCCAACCACTGGTCGCAGTCGTGGATCGACGTCGCCCTCGGGGTGGCCTCGTGGTCGCAGGGCAAGACGGAGCAGGCCGTGCCACTGCTCAACCGGGGGCTGATCGCCGCCAACCAGTTCGACCATCCGCTCACCGCATGGGCCCTGATCGTGCTGGGACGGATCGCGCTCGATGCCGATCAGTACGCCGCGGCGAAGGGGTATTTCGAGGAGGCCGGCTACTCGGCCGCCGACTACGGCGACGCGCGGGCGCTCGAGGAGGCGTTTCGACTCGCCTTCGCCGCCCACATGGCGGCGGGCACCGGCGGCGCCCCGCCGGCCTTCGGTGCGGCGGCGGACTGGGCGCGGAACACGCTGCCCGCGCTCCGCGCGCGATTGCTGGCGATGCAGGCGGAGGCGCTGGCCGTGGCGGGCGGCTTTCAGGCAGCATCGGCGGCGCTCGACGCCCTCGACGGCCGCCTGATGCGGGGCGACTTCGGCCGGGGCGCATGCGGCATCCAGGCGGCGTACGCCGCGGCGCTCGTGGCCTACGGCATGGGCGACATCGCCGCCGGCGACGCCGACCTCGATCGCGCGCTCGCCCTCGCCCAGCCGCGCACGCCGCGGCTCTACCAGACGTCGCGGCTGGTGGAACTCGTGATGGGGGGCGCGACGACCATCTCCGACCGCCAGGCCGACGCACTGTTCGCGAAGCTGCTCGGCGACCCGGCGCCGCGCGAATTCACGGTCGATCCCGTGGCCACCCTGGCGACCGTGTCGGCGCCGCGGCGCGAGGCGTTCGAGGCCTGGCTGGGGCCCGCGTCCCGACGGGGCCACGACGCCTTCCTCGCCGCCGGCGAGGCGCGGCTCCGCAGCCGCTGGCTCACGTCGCGTCCGCTGGGGGGCCGGCGGGCCGCGATCGAGGCGCTCGTCGGCTCCGATCCGGAGGCGCTGCCGCGGGCCGAGGCGGCCCGCCGCGCCGCCATCCTCGCCCGCCACGGCGACCTGGGCCGCGTGCTCGACGAAATCGCGAAACTGCGGCCGGGGTTGATCGCGGGGCTGACGGCTCCCGCAGACGGCGCCGCGGCCCGGCGCGCCGACTGGGAGGCCTTCGCGGCCCGATCCCGACAGCAGCGGCAGTTCGTCGCGGCCCTCGCCGCCAGCCGCGAGCCCACCACCTTCGACTTCCCGCCGATCGAGCCGCCCGCGGACGTCCGGCAGCGGCTCCCCGCGCGGCATCTCATGCTGTCGTTTCACTGGACGGCGGCGGGCCTCAACGGCGTGCTCGAATCGAATGCCCGCGTCGCGACGTGGCCGGTCAAACGCCCCGCGGCGTTGGCCAAGGAAATCCAGTCGCTCGCCCGGGAGGTCGGCATCGTCGATGCCGTCGCGCCGGTCTCGACGGCGCGGCTGGCGGAGAGCGAGTGGCCCGCGGCGGCGGAGCGGGTTGAACGGCTGCTGTTCGAAAATTCGAAGATCGAACTCGGAGCCGGCGTGGAGGAATTGGTGATCGTGCCGGACGGGCTTCTCTGGTATCTGCCGTTCGAACTGCTGCCGGTCGGCTCGGCCCGCGAGGCGGGGGCGGGCGCCGTCGCGGCCGGCCCGGGGGCGCCGCCCCGCCGCACGCTCCGCGAGGCTTGCAGGATCCGCTACGCACCGACCCGAGGACTTGCGCTGCGACGGTTCCGGCCTGGCGGGGCCGATGGGCTGCTCGGCATCCACGCCTCGCGGCTCCACCGCGGCGACCGCCCGGAAATCGGAGCGGCGGTCGTGACCCGGTTCGCAGAGGCCTTCGACCGGGTCGTCGCACTGGGGGCGGAGTCGAGCCCGGCCCTCGAGGCATCGCTCTGCGATCGGCTCGTGCTGTTCGACGAACTTGGCGGCGACGGCCCGATCGCCGGCCGGCCTCTCGCCGTGGGCGTCGCCGGCAAGCCGGTGCTCACGTTCGGCGAGTGGTCCGCCCCGCCACCCAAGCGGCCGCACGTCGTGGTCGTTGCCGGACTGCAGACCGACATGGCCGACGGGCTGGCCAAGCTGCCGGCCAGGCCCGGCGAAGACGTGTTTCTCGCCGCGACCGATCTGCTCTCGGCCGGCGCCCGCTCGGTCCTCCTCAGCCGGTGGCGTGTGGGGGGCGAGATGAGCGTCGATCTCGTCGAGGAGTTTCTCCGTGACCTCGCCGCAGGGGATGCCGAGGAGGGCGATGCGTCACCCGCGGAGTGCTGGCAGCGGGCCGTGGATGTCGTCGCTGCGGAGGAGCCCGACATCGCGCGCGAGCCCCGTTTGAAGCAGTCGGCCGACGCGGTCCTCGCCGACGGCACGCATCCCTTCCTGTGGGCCGGATATCTGCTGGTCGATAGCGGAGCCGGCAGCTACCCCGAAGCCGCCGCTCCGAATCCCGCCGCCGCTCCGAATCCCGCCGCCGCTCCCGTGCAACCGGCTGCGCCGCCCGTCGCGCCCGCCCAGCCCGTCGCGCCTGCCCAGCCGGCGGCCGCCAACCCGTTGGCTGCGCCATGATGGCCGATGCGTTGTTCGCGGCGCTGGCCGGCGCATCCGGTTCCGGGGCCGGTGGCCTCGGTGGAGGACTCGTGGTGCTGGCCGCGGTCACGTTCGTGGCGGCGGCGGTCAATTCCGTCGCCGGTGGAGGCACGATCCTGACATTCCCGGTCCTGGCAGCGATCCTGCCGCCCGGCCCCGACCGGCTCGTCGTCGCGAATGCGACGAGCACGATCGGGCTGTGGCCCGGTTCGCTGGCGGCGGCTTGGGCGTACCGCGGCGAGCGGACCGGCCAGCCGCCGCTGACCCGCTGGCTCGCGGTGCCGAGCCTGCTCGGCGCGGCGCTCGGCGCGGCGCTCGTGGTCGTGATGCCTCCGGCGTGGTTCGACGTCCTCGTGCCGTGGCTGATCCTCGCCGCCGCGGTGCTGTTCGCCGCACAACCGCGGATCACGAGACTCGCGTCGGCCCCCGGGGCGACGCCGCGTCCTGGGCTCGCCTGCGGGCTCCAATTCCTCGTGGCGGTCTACGGGGGATACTTCGGCGCCGGCATCGGCATCCTCATGCTCGCGATGCTGGGGCTGCTCGGCCTCGGCGACATCCATCGGCTCAACGCCGTGAAGAACGTGCTCGGCACCCTGATCAACGGCACCGCCGCCGCGCTGTTCACCGCGGGATCGCTGGCCGGATCGCAGACCGTCTCGTGGTCGCATGCCGGCGTGATGGCCGCCAGCGCGGTGGCCGGAGGACTGGCGGGCTCGGCGGTGGCCCGGAGACTGCCCGCGAAAATCGTGCGGCGCTGCGTGGCCCTCATCGCCTTCGCGCTCGCGGGCTACTATTTCGTCACCTGAACCGATGCTCATCGAAACCCGCGACCTGACGAAGCGATACGGGGCGTTCACCGCTCTCGACGCGTGCTCGTTGGCCGTGCGCGAGGGGGACATCTTCGGGCTGCTCGGCCCGAACGGCGCGGGCAAGACGACGCTCCTGCGGCTGCTGCTGGGCTTCATCCGTCCGACGAGCGGCTCGGCCCGCGTGGCCGGTTTCGACTGCGTCGCGCAGTCGCTCGCCGTCCGCGATGCGACGGCCTACCTGCCCGGCGAGGCCCGGCTGTTCCGCCGCATGAACGGCCTCGAGACGCTCGCGTTTTTCTCCCGGCTGCGGCCCGCCTGCCGGCCCGAGCGGGCGGCCGAGGTGGCGCGGCGGCTCGATCTCGACTGTACCCGGCAGGTGGCGCGGATGAGCACCGGCATGCGGCAAAAGCTCGCGCTGGCGGTCGTGCTCGCCACCGAGGCGCGGCTCACGATCCTCGACGAGCCGACGGCCAACCTCGACCCCACCGCCCGCGCGGAAGTGCTCGCGCTGGTGCGCGAGGCCCGCGCGGCCGGCCGCACGGTCGTCTTCTCGTCGCACGTCCTCTCGGAGGTGGAGAGCACGTGCGATCGCGTGGCCGTCGTGCGCGGCGGCAGGCTGGTGCACGAGCAGTGCCTGGCGGAACTGCGGCGCAACCACCGGATCACGGCCCGGCTCGCCGGTGCGTGGAGCGACATTCCGGCCGACCTCACCGCGCATGCGACGCTCGTCGAGCACCGGGGCGATCGCGTGGTGATCGAGTCGGGTGACTCGCTCGCCCCGCTCCTCGGATGGCTGGCGACGCTGCCGCTCGACGAGGTGCAGATCGAGCCCGTGGGGCTCGGCGCCGTGTACGATCGCTTTCACCGGGGGCCCGCCTCGGGCTGAAGCATGTTCGACACCGCGATCTGGCGAAAGACCTGGGGCGACCAGCGGGTGCTCGTGCTCTCGCTCGTCGCGCTGTGGACGGCGTTTCCCTGGATCTACATCTGGCTCTCCGCCCAGATCCCGATGCCGGCCTTCCAGGACGTGCTCCTGCGGGCGATTCCCCAGGACTGGCAGCGGCTCTCGGGCGTGCCGTTCTCCGAGGTGGCGACGCACGCGGGCCGCGTCGCGCTGGCGTTCGTCGATCCCGTCGTGGTGCTCGCCGCGACGGTGTTCGGCATCACCCGCGGCAGCGACGCCGTGTCGGGGCCGCTCGAGCGGGGCACGATGGAAATGGTGCTCGCGCAGCCGGTCACCCGGTGGGCGGTGTTCATCTCCCAGGCGCTGGCGACGGTGGCGGCGGCGGCGGTCCTCGCCGCGGTGCTCGGCGGCGCCGCCGCTTCGGCGGTCGCGCTGGGGCCCTGGTCCGGGAAGGTCGATCCCCTGCGGCTCGTGCCGGCGGCACTCAACGTGTTCGGGCTGATGGTCTGCATGGCGGGCATCTCGGCCTGCGTGTCGGCGGCCGACAGCTACCGTTGGCGGACGATCGGCATCATGTGCGGGTTCTACGTGTTCTCGATCCTCGCGAAGCTCGTCGGCCGCCTGTCGAGCACGCTCGCCTGGTGCGGCTACCTGTCGATCCTCAACGCCTACGAGCCGCAGCGGCTGGTGGGGGATCCGGCCACCGCGTGGCGGCTGTTGCTGGCGTACGACGCGGTGCTGCTGGGGCTCGGGCTGGCCGCCTACGTGGTGGGCGGATGGATCTTCGCCCGGCGCGACCTGCCGGCGCCGCTGTAGGCTGGCGTAGCCCGCCCACCGGGGATTTCCCATACTGGTCGTCGTCCCGAGGAGCCCGCCCGATGCGTCTGCGATCACTGCTTCTGCTCGCCTTCTGCCTGGCCGGAGGCCGCGGCCTGGCCGACCAGCCCGGTCAGGCCGACCTCGACGCCGCGATCGACGCCAAGCTCTCGGCCGATGGCCTCGACGACTTCGGCACGGTCCTCGACCTGTGCCGCAAGGCGATCGACAAGGGCCTCGACGAGGAGGGGAAGAAGTTCGCGGGCGACCTGTACACGGGCACGCTCATGGACCGCGCCGGCATGGTGGTCGAGGCGATTTTCGACAGCCCGACCCCCGACCCGCAGTGGCCGCGGATGCGGCAGTTCGCGATGCGCGACCTCGACGAGGCGATCGACCGTGATCCGGCGCTCGGCCCGGCGTGGCTGATGATCGCCCGCCTCGAAAGCCTGCCCGGGGGCGACCGCAAGCGGGCCGACGAGGCGTCCCGCAAGGCGATCGAACTCGGGGGCGACGACAAGTTGCTCGTCGCCCAGGCCCACGTGATCCGTGGCAACCTGCGTGACGACGACCAGGCGGCCCGCGGCGCCGACTACGACAAGGCGGTTGAACTGGCCCCGCGCGACAAGGACGTCCGGCGCACGCGCGGCCTGTTCCACCTGCTCAACGACGACTTCGACGAGGCCCGGGCCGACCTCGAGGTGGCCATCGAGGAGGATCCCGAAGACGTCTCGCTCCTCGAGGCGCTGGGCATGGCGTTCATGATGGAGAACAAGCTCGACGAGGCGGAGAAGGCGTTCGACAAGGCGATCGACATCGACCCGGACGCCGCCGGGGCCCTGCTCCAACGGGCCCGGGTGCTGGCCCTCCAGGGGGAACAGCCGAAGGCGATCGCCGACCTCGACAAGGCGATCGAGATCGACCCCGACGACGCGATTCCGCTCGTGCTCCGGGCCCGCATCCACCAGCAGGCGGGCAACACCGACCAGGCCCAGGCCGACCTCGAGAGTGTGCTCCGCCGCAAGCCCGACCATCCGGCGGCGCTCGAACTGCGGGGGCTGATCGCCGCCGAACGCAACGACTACCCGGCGGCGATCCGCGACTTCCGCAAGCTGGTGGCGCGGCACTCCGACGACGCACTGCTCGTGGGCCAGTTGGGGATGCTGTACCTCGCGGCGAAGCAGCCCCGGGAGGCGATCAAGCGGTTCACGCGGGCGCTCGAACTCGACGACAAGCAGTTTTTGAGCCGGCGCGGCCGCAGCGACGCCGAGATTTCCATCGGCGATCACAAGTCGGCGCTCG
>Ga0214917_10003099_pt1 | contig 19570 bp, 21 predicted proteins | sample LL_1208_BB_MetaG_FD_177983 | JGI IMG/M metagenome (GOLD analysis project Ga0214917, IMG submission 177983) | Freshwater microbial communities from Lake Lanier, Atlanta, Georgia, United States - LL_1208_BB | ecosystem: Environmental > Aquatic > Freshwater > Lake | place: USA: Georgia | collected...
ATCCTTTACCGAACTGACGCTCGATTTGGGCAAGGGCGGTATCTAGGGATTTAGAACGATCACTAGATCGTTTATCTTCTTTCTTATCATCTTGTGGTTCTCTATTTGCAGAGGCCATAGTGATTTATTTCCTTTCTTCTCCTTGACCAGCTCTAGGGATTTCAACTCCTACTAGCGAGGTCATCTTTCGGTCCAGAAGGTACGGAACATCACTGACGGCTGGCACGGTGTACCAGCGGAACTGTGGAACCGCTCTGGTTGGGCAAGATAAGTGTATCGAACAACTGTTCGAAAGGCTAAAAGGTGGCTAAGACACGCCGTTATCTGTATTTGTCTGGCATCGAAGGGTTATGGCGAACTACCGCCTTCCAAATCTCATCTGGCTCCATCCCCAGCTCAATTGCACCGTTGACACTAATCCCACCCAATTCGCTATGGATGATGTCGCGGGCATAGGTGTCGGCATCTGGAAAGAAATTGTTTAAGCGCGCGCGAAGTTCTGAGATTCTCATCCTAGTTAAATAGCGAATTAGCCAATCGTTTTGATTGAGCTAAAGACTCCTCTTGAGTAATCGGTGAGGCGATCTGACCAATTAACCATCTAAGGATCACACCACATGCAGCTGAATCTGCACCAAAGATTTTGGCAATCCCTTGGTGAGCAAGCACCCAAGTTGGATGATTTGAGATTGTCACCAGCTTTGCAATATCACTTGGATCTGATTGGGTTAATTTGCGAAGCGCTTCATCTTGAGAGATCGCCGTTGAGAGTGCGTATAAAGCCTCTTGCCTAGAGGATGCTGCGAGCGCCAAATCAGTCAACCTGATTACCTCAGATTCAACCAAGCACTCCATCATCTCTGCCTTATCAGCAAATTGATTGTAAATAGTTGCTTTTGAAACTTGAGAACGAAGTGCGATATCAGCAATATTAGATTGGTAGTTGCCAACTTCGGCAATAATTAATTTAGCACCACTAAAGATAGCTGCGCGAGATTTATTACTGGTAGCACTTTGGCGGGCGTATATTGAAACCGCCGGCTGAGCAGACAACTTAAGCTGCGGTCTCTACCACTTGCAAAGTTGAGATTGTCAGTACTGGGGATTCGTGGGTTTTAACCACAGTTACAACATCAACCAAGATTGTGGAAAGAGATAGATCTAGGGCTGAACAGATTGCATTTAATAATTCACTTGATGCCTCTTTATGGCCACGCTCGACCTCAGAAAGATAGCCAAGTGAGACCTTTGCACACTTTGCAACATCTCTTAAGGTGCGCCCTTGCTCAATCCGAGCAGCACGAAGGGAGCTTCCGATGTGGGTACGTAACAGGATCACGGATTAAGAATACGCTCTAAGGCTGCTAATGCGCTGGTAATAATCGCATGTCGGATCACATCTCGCTTGCCAGGCAAGGAAAGGTTGATCGCAAAGGCCTCTTTTTTACTTGCCACACCAATCCAGGCAGTACCAGCCTTTTGGCCATAAGCAGGACCAGGGCCGGCCACTCCAGTAGTTGCAACTGCGAAATCGGTTTTAAATTTTTTAAGCGCACCTTTTGCCATCGATATTGCTACCTCTTCAGAGACAGCGGTATATTTTTTTAAATCAGCTTTACTTACACCCAGTTCAGAGACCTTTAAATCATCACTATAAGCAATTACTCCCCCAACAAAAACTTTTGATGCGCCCGGAATTTGGGTTAGCACCTGCCCTAACCCGCCGCCAGTAATTGATTCGGCAACGCAGATACTTTTCTTCTGCTTTGTTAGCGCTTTAATTACTGATTTTGCAATTAATAGCTCACTCACTTTTTAAGGACCTTTCTAAAGTAATCAACCCCAGTTGAAATTGTTAGATAGATCGCAACTGCCATAAATAATGCCCGTGGGATATCTAAGTAGGAAGGAAGTGGCAGAATATAAAATCCAACTCCAAAGCTTTGGAAAAAGCTCTTAATCTTTCCGCCCTTACTTGCCGGGATCACGCCTTTTTTAATCACCGCAAAGCGCAGGATAGTTACTGCAACCTCTCTTATTAGAAATACTGCTGTTACCCACCAAGAGAGCATGCCAAGGTATGAAGCACCGATAGTGGCGGTAGCAAGCATCGCCTTATCTGCGATTGGATCTAATAATTTTCCAAACTCAGTGATCTGATTTCGATCTCTTGCTAATTTTCCATCTAACACATCACTTAAGCCCACAATAAAGAAGAGGGTGAAGGCAATTATTCGCCAATTATCATCTGTGCCATTGTTTTTAAATAAGGCATATGCGCAAAACGGTAGCGCCAGAATTCGAAAAATAGTAAGTGAGTTGGGTAGATTTGGGCGATCAACTCGTTTCATAAAACTTGCGCAATCAGATCGACACCCGATACATCACTTACCACCGCATCAACATACTCGCCCACCCGATACTTATTTCGAGATTTAATAAATGTCGAACCATCCACATCAGGTCCTTGATGTTCAGCTCTTCCTTCCTGTTCTACTTCATCCTCAATTAAGACTGTGACCTTCTGGCCAATTCTTGCCTCTGCCCGTTGTGTGATTAACTCATCAACTAAGGTTGAAAGTTCATTCACTCGCTCAGTAATCAACTCTGGTGCTACTTTATTTTCTAGAGTTTTACCCTCAGTTTTATCCTCATCTGAGTAACCAAATACGCCAATCGCATCTAATTGGGCTTGGGTTAAGAATTCAATTAAATCCATAAACTGCGCATCACTCTCACCAGGAAAGCCAACAATAAAGTTCGATCTAATTCCAGCCTCTGGATTTAAAGCTCTAATCTGTGTGATTAGGTGTAAAAATTTTTCGCCATCTCCGAATCTGCGCATACTTCTAAGTAGATCACCATTTGCATGTTGGAAGGAGAGATCAAAGTATGGAACTACTTTATCCACTGAAACTATGGCCTGAAGTAGTGATGGCCTTACCTCAGCAGGTTGAAGGTATGAGAGCCGGATTCTTTTAATGCCATCAATTTTTGATAGATCAGGCAGCATTTTTTCCATTAACTTTAAGTCGCCAAAATCTTTACCGTATGAGGTGGTGTTCTCACTTACGAGATAGATCTCTGAAACACCATTATCTGCCAGCCACTTTGCCTCTTCAATGATCTCAGTTGGCCGGCGAGAAACAAATGAACCGCGAAAGTATGGAATCGCGCAAAATGAGCACCGGCGGTCACAACCGCTTGCGATCTTAAGTGGTGAGATTGGTGCGTTATCTAACCTTTTGCGAAGTACGGTGCCAAGAGGCGAATGGCTATCCATTTGCACTGCTGCCTTCTTATCAGCCCGATCAGCCGGAGCAATTGGCAGTAGAGTTCTTCGATCCTTTGGTGTGTGAGTCTTAATTTTTCCACCATCAATAATTGTGGAAAGCCGGGCCGAAATATCTTGATAATCATCAAAACCTAAAATTGCATCTGCCTCAGGAAGTGCTGAAGCCAACTCATTTCCATATCGCTCTGCCATGCACCCAACCGCAACTACTGCTTTAGTAATTCCATTTTCTTTGAGTGAGTGGGCTTCAAGCAATGCATCTACCGAATCTTTCTTAGCGCTTTCAATAAATCCACAAGTATTAATTACGGCAATCTCAGCTTTGGCTGGATCAGAAACTAATACCCAACCATCAGCGGCTAATCGGCCAGCTAACTCTTCGGAATCAGTTTCATTTCGCGCACAGCCCAAGGTAACCAGCGCAACCGTGCGTGGAGTTTTTTGATTTATTGTTTGAGAACTCACTATGCGCTAAGGATACCGCGCACCTACCGATAAATTTCTACTTTATTGAATTACAACTGCCCATTTGGATCAAAATCTAACCGAACTACCTGACCCTCGGCGCCCGCAACTCCTAAATCAGAGCCATTTACATTTACCTTGATTGCGCCTGCATTTCCAATAACAGCCTTAATCATCTTTGGATCATTAAATGTTACAACTTGCCCAGCAGAAATTTGGCCATTAAAAACACTCGCACCATCGGCATTGGTAAGTCCTACCCAGCTATGGCCGTTCACACCAGTTAAAACTAAATTTACGCCCGCTGGTAAAGAGATTGTTGAGGTGCTCTCTTGAGTAGAGGGAGATTTGACAGATACATTATTAATGCCATCACTTATCGCAGAAACATTGTTTACCGCTATTTGAGCAACAAAGCCGATACTAAGAACTGCAGCTGAGATTGAAGCAAGGGTACCAAACTTCATTCTCTTCTTTTCTTTTTGCTTATCAGCAACATTATTCTCAGCAAGGCGATCAATAATTGGGCGGTCATCTGAATTTTGAATTGCTTCCATCTCTGCCACTAAGAGATCTGCGTCAACTTTTGTAGATTTACCAGTTTTAGAATTAATTGCTTTGGCAATTGATCGAATGTGTCCACGGGCATATGCGATGCCGCCGCAAACCTCTACCGAATTATTTTCTAAACCTCTAATTACGGCACTTGGAATATTTGTAAGAGATGAAATTTGTTCAACAGTTAAGCCAGCAGCCTCTCGGGCTTGCTGAAGAGATGAAATATCTGACATCTGCTTAACCTGTCTTCTTTTGGGGAGGTCCAATGGTAGAACTGAGGGCAGGCCTAAGGCAATATTTCTTGAAATCCGTTTTGGGGACATCGCGCCTAGGAATCGCAGTTCTAAGATCTCACCCGTTTTTTTCACCCCAGAGGTGAACGACTAATTACCCCTGAGTGATTCCAAGACATCTGGCATTTGCTCAGCGTTAATCAAAACTGCTCGAGCTTTAGATCCTTCAGTTGGGCCAACAATTCCGCGAGTTTCCATGAGATCCATTAGTCGACCAGCTTTTGCAAATCCAATTCGTAATTTACGTTGCAACATTGATGTAGAACCAAATTGGGTAGATACAACCAATTGAACTGCTTGCAGAAGTAGATCTAAATCATCACCAACATCATCAGTTACTGCATTTGATTTAATAGGGGCATTTAAATCAATTCGATAAACCGGTTGTAGTTGGCCTTTAACATGATTAACAATTGCCTCGATCTCGCGCTCTGAAACATAAGCACCTTGAATACGAACTGCTTTACTTGCTCCCATTGGTAGAAATAAACCATCGCCTTGGCCGACTAATTTTTCTGCACCCGGAGTATCTAGAATTACCCGCGAATCGGCCAGGCTACTAGTTGCAAAAGATAATCTTGAAGGCACATTTGCTTTGATTAAACCGGTGACAATATCAACACTTGGCCGTTGCGTTGCAAGTACTAAATGAATTCCAGCTGCTCTGGCTAATTGAGTAATACGAACAATCGAATCTTCAACTTCACGGGCAGCTACCATCATCAAATCTGCTAACTCATCGACAATAACTAATAAATATGGATAAGGTTCTAATATTCGGTCAGTGCCAGCAGGTGGTGTTACCTTTCCAGCCTTTACCGCCTTATTAAAATCATCTATATGTCTGAACCCAAAGACAGCAAGATCGTCATAACGCATCTCCATCTCACGCACCACCCAAGCCAAAACATCTGCTGCTTTTTTCGGGTTAGTAATAATTGGCGCAATTAAATGAGGAACGCCTTCATAATTTGTTAATTCCACTCGCTTAGGATCAATCAACACCAGGCGAACCTCGTCAGGTGTTGCCCTCATTAAAATTGAAACAACTAATGAGTTAATCATCGATGATTTACCTGCACCTGTTGCACCTGCTACAAGTAAATGTGGCATCTTAGCTAAATTTGCACACAAGAATGAACCTTCAACATCTTTTCCTAAAGCAATTAACATTGGGTGTGGATCATTTGAAGAAACTGAGGATCTAAGCACGTCCCCTAATGCCACAATCTCTCGATCTGAGTTTGGAATCTCAATTCCGACCGCAGATTTACCAGGAATTGGCGAGAGAATTCTGATCTCACCACTTGCAACTGCATATGCAATATTTTTCGAGAGCGCTGAAATCGCCTCTACCTTTACACCATTTCCTAGTTCGATTTCATATCGTGTCACAGTAGGACCACGCATAAATCCGGTAACTTGGGCATCAACATCAAACTGTTCAAAAACCTGCTTAAGTGCTGCCACAACAGTGTCGTTCGCCTTTGATTTACCTTTCGCCGCCGGCCCACCTCTTAATAATTCAGCCGGAGGCAATTCATACTTTGAATCTGAAGTCAGAAGTAGCTGCATTGGCCTAGAGTGTTCTACTTTGTTTGATTTAGTTGTAGTTGGAACAGCTTGAGTAATCTCCTCAAAATCCTCTAATTCAACCTCGTAATCCAATTGTTGCGGCTCAAACTCCTGCACAAGATCCTTCACTAATGGAGTTTCAAATGGTGGGCTTTCGCTAACCTCAAAATCTTCATCGACTAATCTCTCAGCCCTGCGCGCTCTAGCATTACTAATGCCAGCACCACCTATTTTAAATAACTTACTAATCTGGCCAATTACCTTTGAAAATGGGGTTTTAGTAATAACTAAAAGACCAAAGATAAAAAATATTATTAAGATTGGAATTGCTAAAATTTCAGTAACTAGAGCAACTAATCCAGTTGATACTCCATAGCCAACCCAGCCACCACCTTGACGCATTGCAGTCGTGCCGGTTCCAGTTGAGCCATTAATAATATGAATTAATGCGGTCGTGCTAGTTAGTAGTAATAACGTGCCTATTGTTATCCGGCCAAGTTCATTTGACTCATCTGGAGTTTTAAAGAGTCGGTACGCAAAATAAACAAAAATTACTGGCACAATGTAAGCCAGTCGGCCGATACCGCCCAGCAAAAATGAATGTACCGCTCTGCCTAACAGATTGTCTAACTTGAACCATGTGCCTGCCATTGCTATTAATGCCACTATAAATACAAAGAACGCTATTCCATCTCGCTGATGCGCAGGATCTAACTCCTTAGAAGATCGAAAAACAAATCGTATTGAGTTACCTAATATCTTCGAAATCAAACGCCATGCCCAACTCAGACCACGCAGGACTGGAGCAAAAACAAAACTGCCCTTTGAGTTTTTTTTCTTCTTCGCCATAAGAAGATAAGCCTAAAGAATAAGTTAATTACTTAGCGTAATCGGCACGCACTTTACTGAGAAAGTTAACGTAATTTGTTTTCCTAAACCTCAATTACTAGCGGAATGATCATCGGTTTACGACGATGCTCCTCCCCAACCCAGCTGCCAATTGTTCGGCGAACAACTTGAGAAAGTTGATGTGTGCCATTAAATCCACCGGCAACCGCTTTGCTCAATGCCTTTTCAATATCTCCCTTAACATCATCAAATAAAGTTTTGTCTTCCGTAAAGCCTCTGGCATGAATATCTGGGCCTGCAACGATTTTGCCGCTTTGTGAATCAATTACAACCACAACTGAGATAAATCCTTCATCACCTAGAATTCTTCGATCCTTAAGAGAGCTTTCAGTTATTTCGCCAACACTCTGTCCATCAACATAAACATAACCGCAAGGAACTGAACCTGAGATATCCGCATGACCATTTGCTACATCAATAGTTATGCCATTTTCTGCAATAACAACATTGTGTTCTGATAATCCAGATTTGATTGCAAGGTCAGCATTGGCTCTCATATGTCGCCATTCACCATGAACCGGTAATACATTTTTTGGTTTTACTACTTCATAGCAATGTAGTAACTCACCAGCAGAGGCATGGCCAGAAACATGCACCATTGCGTTTCCTTTATGAACTACATGTGCGCCGAACCTTGTCAGCTCATTTATCACTCGGTAAACCGATTTCTCATTACCAGGAATCAAAGATGATGCCAGCACTACTGTGTCACCTTTTCCTACTTGAATCTCATGATCACCATTTGCAATTCGAGATAAGGCAGCAAGCGGTTCACCCTGTGAGCCAGTGCAAACTAATACAATTTTGTCCCCAAAGCTATCAATATCTTTGTAGTCAACAACTAGACCGGTTGGAACTTTTAAATATCCTAAATCTTCTGCCAATTTCATATTTCTTACCATTGATCTACCTACATAAGCCACTTTGCGGTTTGCCTCTTGCGCGGCATTTAATACCTGCTGAATTCGATGAACATGAGAAGCAAACGAGGTAACTACTACTCGCCGAGGCGTTTTCGCAATCGCTTCTTTTAGGGCCGGATAAATATCTTTCTCGGCCACAGTAAGCCCTGGAACATCCGCATTTGTTGAATCGACTAAAAATAGATCCACACCATCTTTACCCAACCTTGCAAAGGTCTCTAGATCGGTAACTTTGCCATCAAGTGGCATCTTGTCCATCTTAAAATCGCCAGTGTGTAAAACAACTCCAGCATCTGTTTTGATTGCTACTGCAAGTGAATCTGGAATTGAGTGATTAACAGTTACAAACTCAAGTGTAAATGGACCAACTTTTTCTACCTGCCCGGCTTTAACCTGAGTCATTGGCGCAGTAATTCGACGCTCTTTTAATTTTGGGGTTACAAATGCCAGCGTTAATTGAGAGCCAATAATACGAATATCGCTTCGCTCTCTAAGTAGATATGGCACCGCCCCGATGTGATCTTCATGGCCATGGGTTAAGAAGATTGCCTCAATATCATTCATGCGATCTTTAAGGTAAGAAAAATCGGGCAAAATCAAATCAATTCCAGGCTGGTCGTCGCCCGGAAATAAAACACCGCAATCAACGATAAGTAATCTTCCCTCATATTCAAAGACGGTCATATTTCGACCGATTTCACCTAAGCCGCCTAGGGCAACAATACGTAGAGTTTTTTTAGCTAACTTTGAAGGATAAGGCAGACCTGGATGGGGATGATTCATTAAGTTACTTTATTTTAACGCCACCAGCTTGTAGATCAACCTTTAACTGCGCAATTTGCGCATCAGTTGCATCAACAAGTGGCAATCTTGTAAACCCGCCTGGAAGTCCCATCAAATTTAAAGCCGCTTTAGTAAGAATCGCACCTTGCGTGCGGAATGTTCCAGTAAATACTGGAAGTAATTGCTGATGAATTTCAAGCGCTTTATTTGAATTACCAGCAAACCATGCATCTAGCATTGCTCTTAACTCTGCACCGACAGTGTGTCCACAAACCGATACAAAACCAACTGCACCGACTGAAAGTAGTGGCAAATTCAAAATATCATCACCGGAATAAACTGGAATTGATGATCTTTTGATTACCCAAGAAGTAGCAGCTGGATTTCCCTTTGCATCTTTTAAAGCTGCAATATTTTTATGCTCTGCTAATTTAACAATCGTATCTGACTCAATTTCTACGCCAGTTCTTCCTGGGATGTCATACATCATTACTGGTAGATCAGTGGCGTCAGCCATTGCTCGAAAATGGGCCTCAATTCCGGCTTGTGGTGGTTTGTTGTAATAAGGAGTAACAACTAATAAACCATCAGCTCCGGCTTTTGCTGCTCGCCGTGCTTGCTCTACTGAGTGAGAGGTTTCATTATTGCCAGCCCCGGCAACAATTTTAATCTTATCGCCAACGACTTTTCTTACCGCTTTAATTATTTGATCTTTTTCATCATCTGAGGTGGTTGGTGCCTCACCGGTTGTGCCATTAACTGCAATTCCATCATGACCAGTTGAAACCAGGTGAGCTGCGATTTTTTCTAATCCAGCCCAATCAATCTCGCCATTCTTTGAAAAGGGAGTAACCATCGCAGTAATTAATCTGCCAAATGGTGGAGTGATTTGCATGGCTTAAGGCTACCGCTTATTTATGGCGCTATGCGGCCAGATTTTTGGAATGCTCCGTAGGTAATAGGCATTAGTTTGGCGAACTCGGCTTCCATCTTCTCTGCCACCATCTCGATCTCCCGTTGTGGATATGAAGGGAAATGTGAACCTTCGCGCGAAGTTCTAAGGGAAAGAAAATTCATCAAGGCCCTAGCATTCATAGTCACATACATGGATGAGTACAAAGTTACTGGCAAAACTGCTCTGGCAACCTCTCGTGCAACTCCTGCATCTAACATCTTCTGATAATTCTGATAAGCCAAAGTACAAGTTTCTTTAATTGATTTAACGGTAATTTCATACTGCTCTGGTGTGCCATCAACAAATGTATAGGAGCCAGCTTTGCCGATCTGTACTAGTTTTCTTTCCTTGCTAGGAATATAAAAAACTGGTTTTAACTCTCGGTATCTTCCACTTTCTTCATTATAAGAAGCTATTCGATGCCTCATAAACTCTCTAAATACAAAAATAGGTGCTGAAACAAAGAAAGTCATTGATGTGTGCTCAAAAGGTGAGCCATGACGCTCTCGGGCTAAATAATTAATTAGTCCTTCAGATTTTGAAGCATCACTTCCAACATCCTCTAGTGATTTATCACCTGCAGTTGAAACCCGAGCAGCCCAAATAACATCTGCATCGCTTGCGCTAGATTTAACTAACTCAACCGACATATCCTCGCGAAAAACGATCTCATCACTCATGGTTGCGACCCTATCTTTGGTAATTGGTGAATGGCTGGATTAAAGTGTCGGCGTGTCAATAAATCCAAGGTCAAACCCGATAGATCGCACCTCATTAAGCGTTGCTTTCACTGTGGGACTTTATGGTGCTGCCTTTGGCGCTGCCGGAGTGACCGCTGGTTTTTCAATTATCCAAACCTGCTTACTTTCTCTGCTTCTATTCTCAGGCGCATCGCAATTTGCTGTCGTTGGCATTATGGGAGCCGGCGGTTCAGCAGTTAGTGCAATTGCAACCGCAACATTACTTGGTTTTCGTAATGCGCTTTATGGCCTTCAAATGGCACCAATTTTAAAAGTTAAAGGTATTAAAAGAATTCTCGCTGCACAAATCACAATTGACGAATCAACTGCTGTTGCAACGTTGCAAGAAAATGACACAGATAGAAAACGTGGTTTCTACGCTACTGGTATCGGTGTTTACGTATTTTGGAACATGTTTACTTTCCTTGGCGCTCTAGGTGCAAGTGCTATCGGTAACCCATCTGTTTGGGGATTAGACGCAGCAGTACCCGCTGCATTTTGTGGTTTGGTTTGGCCAAGACTTAAGAATAAAACTCACTTTATTGTCTCGGCTGCATCAATCTCTTTGGCTTTAATTCTTACCCCACTTACCCCCGCCGGAATTCCAATTATTACCACTGTTCTCCTTGCAGTCATATTTGGGTGGAAAAAATGAGCCAAATATGGATAGCAGTTATTGGCGCAAGCTTTACCGCGTTTTTAAATAAGTATTTTGGTCACAGTGTTCCAGAAAAATGGCTAGATCGACCTAGATTTAAACGCATAAATACTTTAGTTCCAATTGTTCTACTTAGTGCATTAGTTGGCGTTCAAACATTTGCAGATAAAAAAGATTTAGTAATAGATCAACGTTTGGCTGGCGTAGGTGTAGCACTTGTTGCTCTAAAATTTAAAGCACCGTTCCCAGTTGTAGTGATATCAGCAGCCATAACCTCGGCCGCAATTTATAACTGGTTTTAAAGTACTTTCAAAGCCTCTAGTTTCTCTTTAAGAGCTATATCTGAAGGCTCAGTTAAGTGCGTGCCATCTGAAAACATAATTACAGGTATTGATCGCATGCCACCATTAATTTCAATTACTTTATCACTTGCCGCTGCATCAGCTTCTACATCAATGTAGTTGTACTTAACATTATTTGAATCTAAAAACCTCTTAGAACGGCGGCAATCTCCGCACCATTCAGCCCCATACACTGTTATATCGCTCATTTCATTCCCTCCATGTAATTTTCAAGACCAACTGTTAGTCCTGGATGTTTTGCAACATTTCTTACTCCAATTAATACTCCTGGCATAAATCCAGTGCGATTAATTGAATCATGTCTAATGGTTAAAGTTTCACCTGAATCACCAAAAATTACCTCTTGATGAGCAACATATCCGTGAGAGCGAACGGAGTGAATTGGTACATCGCCTACCTTTGCTCCTCTGGCTCCAGGAATAATTGTTTTACTTGCGTCTGGCATCTCTCCTTTTTTACTTTGCTTTCTGGCATCTGTGATCAGTTCAGCAGTTCTAATTGCGGTTCCAGATGGGGCATCAACTTTATTTGCATGATGTAATTCAATTATCTCAACACTTTCAAAGTACTGGGCAGCTTTTTGGGAGAACTGCATCATCAGCACTGCGCCAAGGCCAAAATTAGGAGCAATTAGCGCGCCAACCTTTGGATTCTTTGAAAGTAGATTTTTTAATTCAGAAAGCTTTTTATCATCAAATCCTGTCGTACCAACCACAACATGAATACCGTTGTTTATTGCAAACTCAAGATTTTTCATTACTGAATCAGGGTGCGTAAAATCAATAACTACCTCAGTACCGGTTTTTATAAGCTGATCTAATGAATCACCCAGATCTAATGCAGAACTAAGTGTTAAGTCGCTTGTATTCTCAATAGCTGCAACTGTTTCTGCGCCCATTCTTCCTTTGGCGCCAAGCACTGCAACCTTCATGAGATTAACCTTTCAAATTTACTACTTGACCTAAATGGTCCCACTACCGCAAGGGTAGGAGATGTCGGCAGGATTTGGCGGGCAATTTCCATAATTTGCTCATGTGTTACATTGGAAATCTCGCGCAAAATTTCATCAAAGCTTAAAACCTGTCCATAAACCAACTCGCTTTTGCCAATTCTGGTCATTCTCGAACCAGTGTCCTCTTGGCTTAGTACCAGTGATCCAGAAACTGCTCCCTTTGCCCGATTAATCTCCTCCGCCGTTAAACCACTCACTGCAACATCGTGCAATATTGATTGGATAATTTTGATTGATTCTTCTGCCTTATCTGGCTTACAGCCAACATAAAAAGATAAAACTCCGCTGCCAGCAAATTGCTGGCCATATGCATAGGTTGAATAGGCAAGGCCGCGCTTTTCTCTAATCTCTTGAAACAATCTTGAAGACATTCCCCCACCTAAAGCTGAGGATAAAATACTAAGTGCAAACCTGCGCTTATCATCTCTGGCAACACCTGGTACGCCGTAAACAATATGCGCCTGTTCAGTTTTGCGATCAAGCAGCGTTACTTCACCTTTGCCAGGAACCTTTATTGCAGGTGACTTTCTTACTTTAAAATCTGTTTTTGATTGATCTAGAAAATCATCCTTTGAAAGTGCATCTTCAACCAGTTCAACTACTTTTTTATGCTTAATATTTCCAGCAACTGAAACAACTAAATCCTCTGGCTTATATCTATTTTGATAGTAATTAAAAACGGTACTCCGGCTCATGCCTTTAATTGATTCAACAGTTCCTAAAATTGGCCGACCAAGTGGTGTATCACCGTAATACTTCTCTAAAAAAAGATCATGGATTAGATCACTTGGATCATCATCGCGCATTGCAATCTCTTCTAGAACAACTTTGCGCTCAGCATCAACATCATCTGCCTTAACTACCGATGAAGTGATCAAATCACTAATCACATCAACTGCAAGGGGTAGATCTTTATCAATTACCCGGGCATAGAAGCAGGTGTACTCCTTTGAAGTAAATGCATTTGTTTCGCCACCAACTGCTTCAATTGCGGAAGAAATTTCAAGGGATGAGCGTTTTTTTGTTCCCTTGAATAATAAATGCTCTAGAAAATGTGAAGCTCCCGCAGTTGAAACTGATTCATCGCGGGAGCCAACATTAACCCAAATACCAAAAGCTGCAGAGCGAACAGATCTTTCCTCTTCCGTGACTATTCGTAAGCCACTAGGTAAGACCGTTCTTGCCAAATTACTCGCTCTTTGCTTCTTCTGGAAGATTTGCTGGAACTAATGAGTATTTACCCTTTGGATCAATCTCATTAATTACAACTTCAATCTTCTCGCCAACCTTCATAACCTCTTCAAGGTTTTCAATGCGCTTTCCACCATGCATCTTGCGAATTTGCGAGATGTGTAGCAAGCCATCTTTACCTGGAGCTAGGTTTACGAAAGCACCAAATGTTGCAAGTTTTACAACAGAACCATTGAACTTATCGCCCACAGAAAGCTGTACTGGATTTGCGATCGCATTAATTTGCGCCTTCGCAGCCTCAGCGGCAGAACCTTCAGTTGCGCCGATATAAATAGTTCCATCATCTTCAATGGTGATATCTGCACCTGTCTCATCTTGAATCTGATTAATCATCTTGCCCTTAGGCCCGATAACTGCACCGATCATGTCAACAGGTACCTTGATTGAAATAATGCGAGGAGCAAGCAGTGACATTTCATCTGGAGATGAAATTGCTTGATTCATAACATCAAGGATGGCAAGACGAGCTTCCTTTGCTTGCAGCAATGCGGCTGAAAGAACGGATGCTGGAATACCATCAAGTTTTGTATCTAATTGAAGTGCGGTCACAAACTCTTTTGTACCAGCAACTTTAAAGTCCATATCTCCGAATGCATCCTCTGCACCCAAAATATCGGTAAGTGCCACGTACTCAGTTTTACCATCAACATCATCAGAGATAAGTCCCATTGCAATACCAGCTACAGCTGCCTTAAGTGGCACACCTGCATTTAGTAATGACATTGTTGAAGCACAAACTGATCCCATAGATGTTGATCCATTTGAACCTAAGGCTTCTGAAACCTGACGAATTGCATAAGGAAACTCTTCGCGAGTTGGTAGAACTGGAAGCAATGCACGCTCAGCGAGCGCACCATGTCCAATTTCACGACGCTTAGGAGATCCAACTCGACCAGTTTCACCAACAGAGTAAGGCGGGAAGTTGTAGTTATGCATGTAACGCTTGTGATCCTCTGGAGAAAGAGTGTCTAACTGTTGCTCCATCTTAAGCATATTTAAAGTTGTAATACCCAGAATCTGAGTCTCACCTCTTTCAAATATTGCCGAACCATGAACGCGAGGAATTACTTCAACCTCTGCGGTTAATGCGCGGATATCGCGTAGACCGCGACCATCAATACGGATCTTCTCGCGTAATACTCGTTGACGTACTAATTTCTTAGTAACTGAGCGAAGTGAAGCTGAGATCTCTTTAACGCGCTCTGGAAAATCAACTGTGATCTTCTCAGTAACAGCCTTATTAATCTCATCAAGCTTTGTTTCGCGTTCTTGCTTACCAGCAATTGTTAATGCCTTTGCTAGATCATCTTTTGCAGCCTTTTCAACAACTGCATAAATATCATCTTGGTAATCAAGGAATACTGGGAACTCGCCTGTTGGCTTTGCCGCCTGTTTAGCAAGCGCCAATTGTGCTTCACATAGCGTGCGGATAAATGGCTTTGCTGCCTCTAATCCTTGGCCAACAATCTCTTCAGTTGGCACAGTTGCGCCAGACTTAATTAGATCAATGGTCTTAGATGTAGCTTCTGCTTCAACCATCATGATTGCAACATCACCATCTGAAATTCGACCGGCAACTACCATGTCAAAAACAGCTTTTTCCAAATCAGAGTGATTTGGGAACGCAACCCATTGACCTTCGATAAGTGCAACCCGCACACCACCGATTGGACCAGAGAATGGCAAGCCAGCTAATTGAGTAGACATTGATGCTGCGTTGATCGCAATTACGTCATACATATGATCTGGATTTAAAGCCATCACAGTTACAACGATTTGAACCTCATTACGTAACCCTTTAATAAAGGATGGACGTAGTGGACGGTCAATTAATCGACAGGTAAGGATTGCATCCTCGGAAGGACGACCTTCTCTGCGGAAAAATGATCCAGGAATTTTGCCAGCGGCATACATCCGCTCTTCCACATCTACAGTTAGTGGGAAGAAATCAAATTGATCCTTAGGATTTTTTGATGCAGTAGTTGCAGATAGCAACATGCTGTCATCATCTAAATAAACAACAGCGGTTCCTGCTGCTTGCCGAGCTAATCGCCCAGTTTCAAAGCGGATCTCCCGCTTTCCGAATTTACCGTTGTCTATTTTTGCAACGGTTGATTGCACATCTTGACCCTCCATGGGTCATCTCCATTTCTCAACACTTCATATAAAGAGAATGGATCTTCGATCGAAGTTCACGGAAAATCATTTTCCGGAAACCACTACCGAGGACCAAATCTCCTCTATATAAAGTTTTTGCTGATTTTTAATTAACGGCGAAGATCGAGCTTTTCGATAATCGCTCTATAGCGCTCAATATCTGTCTTGGCGAGGTACTGCAAAATCCGACGACGCTTACCGACCATCAATAACAAACCACGACGGTTGTGATGATCCTTTTTATTTGTCTGCAAATGTTGTGTTATCTCATCAATACGCTTTGAAAGAAGTGCTACCTGTGCTTCTGGGCTACCTGTGTCAGTTGCAGATGAGCCGTACTTGGTAATGATTTCCTTTTTAACCTCTGGCGTTAATGCCATTTGTATTGCTCCTTCTGTCTGTCACGAGGGCCTCGGTGTGATTCACGAAGGCGCACCTTCTCGCTTTAGTGGCGCAAGATTACCAGCGCAGTAGGTGATACTTAAAATCGGGCGAAAATTGAGCGTTATTTACTAGTTAATTCTCGTGCCTGATCACAATCTTTTTTCATCTGCTCAAGTAGTGGTGGCAAGCCATCAAACTTTAAGGTGTCACGCAATCTGTAGCCGAATTCAGTTTTTGCCTCTTGATCATATAAATCTAAACCAACTTGATCTAATGCGTAAGCTTCAACTTGTCTTCCTCTAACGCCAGGAAATGTTGGGTTAGTACCAATTGAAATCGCAGCTGCCCATCTATCTTCACCAACACTTAACCAGCCGGCGTAAACACCATCTGCTGGAATTGTGGCGAGTGAATTCAAGCCAATGTTTGCAGTTGGATATCCAATCTCACGTCCTCGTTTTTCACCATGAACAACTGGGCCCTTTAAATAAAAATTGCGGGTTAACAACTCATTTGCTCGTTCAATCTGCCCATCGATAATTAGATTTCTAATTCTAGAAGAAGAGATAGTTGAACCCCGGTCTTCATGTAATTTAACAATTGATACGCCAAACCCATACTTAGGACCTACCTCAGTTAGATACTTTGGTGTTCCTTGAGCTTTAAAGCCAAAATTAAAATTCTCACCAATTACTACATGCTCGGCTGAAAATCTGCCAACTAAAACATCTTCGATAAATTGATCTGGTGAGAGTTGAGAAAAATCCTTATTAAAATTGACTACTTCAACTGCGGTTGCCCCTGCCTGTTTAAGTAGTTCAATCCGATCTTTGATGTTTACTAACTGGGTGGGTGTGCGCTCTGGCGCAATTACAGATGTTGGATGCGGATCAAAGGTCATAACTGTTACATCACCTTGATGTTTTGCCGTAGCAATAATTTGTTGATGGCCAGCGTGAACACCATCAAAGATGCCAATCGCAACAACCTTCTTCATCTGCTTATTCTTTCATACATGGCTATTGGCCGGATCCAGAGACCAAGATCGGGGCAGCAACCACAAGATTGCCTTGTAATTTATTTTGTAGCAGCGCTACAAAATTGCCCAGATTATCGATAGCTGCAAAGACCTCTTCACTTGAATTTTGTTCAATTACTCGCCCAAATGAGATCTCTCTACTTTGCGATAATTCAAGTTTTCTAATTGGAAATAGTTTTTCAATTACTTCACCAACTGGAATTAACTCTGCATCCTTAACCGTCTGGCACTGCTCAATTGAGAATGGAGAAACCAAGGTCCTTCTAAGTGAGGTTAAATGTCCACCAATCTTTAAATTGTTACCAAGATCTCTGGCGATGGCTCTGATATATGTTCCGGCTGAACAAGTAACGGTAATTTCCACCTCAATTGCATCAGATGTGTGGCGAATTTCTTTGGTAATTAACTCATAAATTGTTATCTCACGCTCTGCAATCTCAACACTCTCTCCCGCCCTTACTCTGGCATGAGCTGTTTTTCCATCTATTTTGATTGCTGAAACTGAGCTTGGTCGTTGTTTAATCTTTCCAATAAATTTTACTAACTCATCTTTTATTTGATCATCACTAATCTTTGAAACAACCGCTTGATCAGCAGTAAATATTAAATCGCCCTCTTTATCATCGGTATGTGTTGATTTCCCAAGTGAAATTGTTGCGTCATAGGTTTTCTTACCATCAGTTATGTAGGTAAGCAGCCGAGTGGCAATCCCAACTCCTAGTACTAAAACCCCAGTTGCCATTGGATCTAATGTGCCAGCATGACCAACTTTTTTTGTATCTAATTTCTTTCTTGTCATTGCCACTACATCATGGCTGGTCATGCCACCGGCTTTATCAATTAATAAAAAGCCATTCATTTACTTCACCAATTAGTCGTGCTTTTTATATGGGTCTTCAGCAACCGGCTTTGCTCCTGCGCGCAATTTTGCAAGCTCGGCATCTGCTTTATGCATTTGATCGATTAGATCATTCATCGCCGAAGCAGATTCATTCATACCATCTAAAAAGAATTCCAGCGATGGAGTGATTCGCAGTCCAAGCGCGCGACCAACCTCTGATCTAAGCATTCCCTTTGCACTACTTAAAGCTGCGCCAGTTGCTTCGCGAGATGCAGTATCACCAAGCACAGTGTAAAAAATAGATGCTTGTTGTAAATCACCAGTCACGCGCACATCAGTAATGGTCACAAAACCAAGACGCGGATCTTTTACTCTCGATTCAAGCGCGTTGGCAATGATTTCTTTTATGCGATCTGCAACTTGTAATGGACGTTTACTTGGCATAATTTAAGCCCGCTTTTTCTCACGGATCTCATAGACCTGAATAACATCGCCGACTTGCAGATCCTTAAATGATCCAAGTCCAATTCCGCACTCAAATCCTTCACGGACCTCAGTTGCATCATCTTTGAATCTACGAAGTGATTCGATGCTCAAGTTTTCACCAATTACAACACCAGCTCGCATTGTGCGAACCTTGGCATTTCGTCTAATGTTTCCATCAGAGACTATGCAGCCTGCAATATTTCCAAACTTGCTGGATTTAAAGATATCTCGTACTTCGGCATTACCAAGTACGGCCTCTTCAAACTCTGGCTTAAGTAATCCCTTAAGTGATGCTTGGATCTCTTCAATAGCCTTATAGATAACGGTGTAGAACTTAACTTCAACACCTTCATGTTCGGCAAAGATGGCAGTTTGTGGCTCTGGCTTAACATTGAAGCCAATAATTACTGCAGTAGAAGCTGATGCCAAAGTAACATCGTTCTTAGTAATTGCACCAACACCACGGTGAATAACTCTTAGATCAACCTCAGCACCCATATCTAATTGCAATAACGCATCTTCTAACGCTTCTACCGAACCAGAAACATCTCCCTTTAAGATCAAGTTCAAAGTATTTACCTTTGATTGTTCTAGGAAATCTTCAAGTGAAACCTTCTTGCGTGCTTTAGCAAGAGATGCATTACGTGAAGCAAGTTGGCGCTTCTCGGCAATCTGACGTGCAGTGCGATCATCTTCTGCAACGATAAATGAATCACCAGCACCTGGTACAGATGTAAAGCCAAGGACCTGCACCGGACGAGATGGTCCAGCCTCCTCCATTGACTCACCATGTTCATCTAACATCGCACGAACTCGACCATAAGCACCGCCAGCAACAATTGCATCTCCGACATGAAGTGTTCCGCGTTGCACCAACACAGTTG
>Ga0214917_10003100_pt1 | contig 19567 bp, 16 predicted proteins | sample LL_1208_BB_MetaG_FD_177983 | JGI IMG/M metagenome (GOLD analysis project Ga0214917, IMG submission 177983) | Freshwater microbial communities from Lake Lanier, Atlanta, Georgia, United States - LL_1208_BB | ecosystem: Environmental > Aquatic > Freshwater > Lake | place: USA: Georgia | collected...
GGTTCCCGAAAAAAGGCAAAGATCTCCTCCGCCACTTTCCCGCCCACATCCTTCACCTGCACAAGATCCGCCACTTTCGCGTGTTGCAGATTTTCCATGGAGGTGAAGTGCCGGGCGAGGGCCTCGGCGAGCACCGCCCCCACCTGGGGAATGCCCAGGCCGAAAATCAGGCGCCCAAGGGGACGCTTTTTGCTGGCTTCGATCCCGGCGAGGAGATTGGCAGCCGATTTTTCGCCCATCCGCTCCAACCCGGCCAACTCGGCCTCGGTCAGGTCATAAATTTGTTCGAGATGCTGGACGATCCCCGCATCAATCAGCTGACCCACCATGACCTCGCCCATGCCCTCGATATCCATGGCTCCACGATGGGCGAAGTGTTGCAGCCGGCGTTTCAGCTGGCCGATGCAGTCCCGCGAGGTGCAACGCAAAAAGACCTCCTCCTTGCGGAGAGGGCCGCCGCAAACCGGGCATTGGGAGGGTGGGCGAATGGGTTTGGAATCCTTGGGCCGTTTTTTCAGATTCACCGAAACGACGGCCGGGATGATTTCCCCGGCTTTCTCCACGGTGACGAGATCCCCCATGCGGATATCCTTGCGGGCGATTTCCTCAAAATTGTGCAGGGTGGCGCGCGCAACGGTGGTGCCGCTGAGTTGGACCGGATCCAGCTCCGCCACCGGCGTGACCACCCCGGTGCGCCCCACCTGGAACGTCACGGCGTGGAGACGGGTCTCCGCCTGTTCGGGCGCGTATTTGTAGGCGATGGCCCAGCGGGGTGCCTTGTCGGTCGAGCCGAGCACCTTTTGCTGGTCGAAACGACTGACCTTGATGACGGCGCCGTCCGTAGCAAAAGGAAACTTAACACGATCCCGATCCAGATCGCGGACGGCGGCCAACACCTCTTCCGCCCCTTTCACGTGGCGGAACCAAGCGTGGCCCGGTAGGCCCCATTTCTCGATTTGCCGGTGAAGCTCGACCTGGGATTCCGTCTTCGCGCCCACCGCTTCGCCGAGACCGTAAAAAACCACCGCCAGCGGTCGCCGGGCCACTTCCCGGGAGTCGAGAAGTTTGAGCGTGCCGGCGGCGGCGTTGCGGGGATTGGCGAAAAGGGTTTCGCCGGCCTTTTCCCGCGCCCGGTTGAGCGCGGCAAAGGCGGGTTCCGGAAGATAGACTTCCCCCCTGAACTCAAGGATCTTGGGCAGTCCCTCCACGGCCAAGGGAAGATTCCGGATGGTCTTGAGGTTTTCCGTGATGTCGTCGCCCTGTTCGCCGTCCCCGCGGGTGAGGCCTTGAACCAGGCGCCCGTGCTCATAGCGGACGCTGACAGCCACCCCGTCGACCTTGGGCTCGATGGCGAACTCGGCCGACTGGCCGTGGAGATTTTTGGCGACCCGGGCAAGAAATTCCACCAACTCCTCCTCGCTGTAGGTGTTGTTGAGGCTTTGCATCGGCACGGTGTGGCGGACCGCGCGAAAGGATTCGAGCGGGCTTCCCCCCACTTTTTTTGTGGGCGAGTTTTCGTCGATCAGACCCGGATGGGCCTTTTCCAAATCCTGCAGTTCACGGTAAAGGCGGTCGTACTCCGCATCGGAAATTTCCGGCTGGGCCTCGACGTAATAAAGACGGTCATGGCGGCGGACTTCCTGCAGCAGTCTGGCGTAACGTTGCGCGGCGGAAGGGCTCATCGGCGGGGGCGACGGCGCAAAGCCAGGCCAAGGGAAATTCCCAAAATATCCGCCAGCCAGTCTCTCACGGAGACGTCCCGGCCCGGAGCCAGCCGCTGGGTCTGTTCGTCGAGGGCTCCCAGCAACGATCCCGCCATGCCCAGCGCCGCCGGGGAGTAGGGCAGGCCTCCCAGGATGAACCCGAACCCCGAGTACACCCCCAGGTGCATGAGTTTGTCGTTTGGCAGAGGCAACTTTTCGACCTCACTCCGGGGCAGCAGGGAAACGCTGAGGATGGCGAGATAGTAAACCGCCGGAAGCAGGAAGTTTTTCCATCGCAGCTTTTTCATCGGCAGGGCATTTTGGGCGTGGCGTGAAGCAGGGCAACGTGAAAGAAAGCGGTCCGGTGCTGGGGATCGAGGCCGGTGGCACCAAGACCCGATGGATTTTGCTGGATGCAAAGGGGCGCCGGTTGGCCCATGGCGTGGAAGGCCCCGGGAACGTCCTGCTGGTGGGGCGGACGGGGCTTCGAAACATTTTTATGCGTATCTCCCGCCATCTTCCCCGGCCGCCAAGCGCGATCGGTGCGGGTATGGCGGGGGCCCGGGGGCGTCAGGATTATTCCATCGTGGAGGCGGCGCTGCGCTCTGTCTGGCCCGGAGCCAAAAAGATCCGGGTGGGACAGGACACGGATTCGGCCTTGGCGGCCGCCTGGGGCAAGGAAGACGGATTTTTGGTGATTGCAGGCACGGGCAGCAATGTGGTGGGGCGGGTGGCGGGAAAAAAACACTCGGTCGGCGGGCACGGGCATCTCTTGGGGGATGCCGGGAGCGGATATGACCTTGCCGCACGGGCCCTGCGGGCCGTGTACCGGGAAAGGGATCGTCAGGGACATCCGCCCCGGTTGGCGGCCGGGCTGCTGGCCCACGCCGGGGCGGCGGATTTGGACCGGTTGTTGCGTGAGGTGTATCGGCCCCGCGGCAAGGAGTGGCTGGCGGGCTTTGCCCCGGCCGTTCTCCGGGCTGCGGCGCGGGGGGACCGTTTGGCAAAAACCGTCGTGGCGGCGGCGACCGGGGATTTGGCGGACCGGTTGGCCGAACTGGTCCGAAGGCTCCGGGTGCGTCAACCGCGGGTGGCCCTGACCGGGGGACTGTTCGACGACGTTTTCTATCGTCGCCAATTCCAGACTGCGACGGCGGTTCGTCTGCCCAAGGCAAGCGCCCGGCTTTTGCAAACTCCGGGGGAGATCGGGGCAGCCCAAATGGCCGGCGGGGTGGCTTCCTCTGCTCCAGGGGCGACCGGGAAAAAATTCGTGGATGTGGAAGCCTTGCCAACCGAACGTGCCAACCCTCGCTCCCGGGGGTTGCACAAAAAATCCGTGGGGCAGTTGGTTCGCCTGTTTGTCTCCGAGGAAAAGGAGACAGCCCGGGCCCTGCAAAAAGCAGCGGGAGCCCTCGGCAAGGCCGCCGGGCTGGTGGCCACGGCACTCCAGCGGAAGGGACGGCTTATTTATGTGGGGGCGGGCACGAGCGGGCGGTTGGGGGTGTTGGACGCGAGCGAAATGCCGCCAACGTTCCACGCAGATCCGGAGGAAGTGCAGGCGATTTTGGCCGGAGGACCTGAGGCGATCTTCCGGGCCCAGGAGGGTGCGGAGGACGATGCCGAGGCCGGGAAAAAGGCGATCCAAGAAAGAAGGGTCGGACGAAAGGACGTGGTGGTGGGTCTGACGGCCAGCGGGAGAACACCCTTTGTCCATGGGGCTCTGCGGGCAGCCGAACGGGGAGGGGCCAAAACCGTGCTGGTTACCGCCCATCCCGGCTGGCGGCCGGAGCCGGGAGGAATTCGACCTGCGGCGGTGGTGCGTCTGGAGGTTGGACCGGAGCTGATCGCGGGGTCGACCCGACTGAAAGCCGGCACGGCCACAAAGGTGGTCTGCAACATCCTGAGTTCCGTGGCGATGATTCGGCTGGGCCGGGTGCACGACAATTTGATGGTCCATGTGGTCCCCTCCAACGAAAAGCTCCGGGCCCGGGCGGTGTGGTTGGTGCGTTGGCTCACCGGGGCGGATGCGGACACCGCGGTCCGTGCCTTGCAAAAGACGGGAGGGAGAGTGATGGAAGCCGCTCGGCACTTAAAAAAATCCAAGGGCGTGAAAGCCCGGAGATACGTCTTGCGGGCCGCGAGGCGCAAGACACGATCGCGCGCATGAGAACGTTCTTTCTTCTGGGGTGGCTGGCGGCGGGAGGTTGGGCTTGGGCGGAGCAGGCGCAGCTGGCCGGTTTATGGAAAAACACGGCGGTGGGGATTGGGCAGTCGGCCGTGATCATTTCCCAGGAGGGCGCAACCATTCATGTGGCTGGATATGGGGTTTGGGCCGGGGGTGGCCCGGGCGTGTGGCACAGCAAAGGCGCAAAGATTGAGGGAGCCAGAGTGAAGATTCCCATCAATTACACGACCTTGCCCAAGCCCGGATTTGATCCAAAGGTGGAATTGGATCTCGGCATTTCGGCCGACTCGAAAACCTTGGAAGGAACCTGGAAGAACAGCTTGGGCCGAAAAGGGCCCGTGAAGTTTGTGAAAGTTGAAGCCGAGGCGGCGCCCAAAATGTCGGCCGAACAGGCTCCGTCGGCGGAAGGTCCGGTGGCGGAGCCGGAAGCGAAACCGTAGAGAGTAGGAAACTAGCCGTAGGCCTGAAGCAGGGGAAAGGCCCGACCGAGGATGGGGTCGGATTTCACGCCAAGATGTTTTTCCAGGACGGTGGCGTAGACGGATCGGAAATCGACGTTGAATTTCACATCGCCGTCGTCCAGATCGCGGGTGGCCAGGGACGGCATTTTTCCAAGGAGCCCCGCCTGGATGCCGCCTCCGGCTAGAAAAAGGGGGGCCGCGGCCCCGTGGTCGGTTCCGCCACTGGCGTTTTCCCTTACCCTCCGGCCGAATTCGCTGAAAGTCATGAGGGTCACCCGCCCGAGATTTCCCTGGGTCTTGAGGTCGTCGAGAAAAGCGGTCACGGCATCCCCCATTTCCCGAAGCAACCGCTCCTGGGCGTTGGCTTGGCCGGTGTGGGTGTCGTATCCGCCCTGAGAAACGTAGTAGACACGGGTTTTCATGCCGCCGGCGATCAGGCGTGAAATCAGGGCAAACTGGTTGCCCAGCCAGGAACCCGGATAGGGAACCCCGTTTTTTCCCCGCCTGGAGGCAGCCGCGATTTCCTTTTGGGTCACCTGAACATCCATCTCGGTCCGCTCGAGAAAATCCAGGGCGTTGATCTTTCCGGAGGAACCGGCGATGTCCCCGATGGAGCCGCCGGCGGGTCCTTCTTCAACCTCCGCGTCCATCGCCATGCTCATGGAGCCATCCGCCTCCGGCTCGCCATCGGCGCCCAGCCTGCGCCGTTTGCCACCGCCAGCCTCATAGAGGACTCCCTTCGGGGATTGGGCGGAAAAAGCCTGGGGGGTTTGGGATCCCAGAGTGATGCCGGCGGCGGCATCGCAACCGGCACAGGCATTGTCGAAATAGCGGCCGATCCAACCCGTGGAGGATGACTTGTTCTCATCCGTGGCCGTCGCCCAAATTTCGGTGGATCGAAAATGGGAACGGTTGGGGTTCGGATATCCCACGCCTTGGACGACCGCCAAGGTGCCCGCCTCGTAGGATTTGGCCAGTCCGGCCAGGGCGGGATGAAAACCGACTTTTTCCTTTTGCCCCAGCTTCAGCACCCGGTCCTCCCGCAGTCCGAGAGTGGGGCGGGCGCGGCGATAGTCGTCGTCCCCCAAGGGCACGACGGTGTTCAGCCCGTCGTTGCCCCCGGCCAACTGAAGCACCACCAGAATGTTCCCATCCTTGCCGGTGACCCCCTGCACCCTTTGCCCGTCCGCGGCGGCGTGCAGGGAACGCATGGTGTTCTGCAGGAAGGTGGGCACGGTCCAGCAAAGGGAACTCCCCAGCAGACCGGTGCGCAGGAATTCCCGCCGTGTTTTCAGACCGGGTTCGCGCATGGGACGGCTCCTTTCATCCGAGTTGGTAAACGGGGCTTTGCACGATTGCCAGGATCGTTTGGCGGACGGCCGCGTCCTTCAACGGCGTGGTCTCCCCGGCGGCTTTGCGGTAGCGGGCCTGCAGCTCGGGCGGAGTCGTCTCGCCGGGAAGCAGCCGCGCGCTCAACCGGGCCACCAACCTTTCGGGATCCTGGCGCTCCTCTGCGCCGGCCAAGGGGGCCAGGGGAGTCGGGGAGAGGGCCAAAAGTTCCTTGGCCCGGCGGGCCGCCGCTTTGCGTTTGTCGGCGAATTCTTTTTTCAGGTTGGGGTCATCGGTCATGTTTCCCTCAATCATCGGGGCGGGGATTTCCAGTAAACCGCTTTGAATGGCAAGCCGGGACAGATCCATTCCGCTGAACCGTTTCATACCGAGGGTGCCCCCGACCAGCCAGGAGCCGTACTCATAACGCTTTTCCAGGCTGGTCGTGTTGATCCAGGTGATGCCGCCGTCCCATCCTTTCACGTTGGGAGGCGCAAACAGCTTTTGCCCAAGTTGGGCGGTCATTTCCGAGGCCAGCGCGGGGGCCGGCAAGGGGCGACCCAGCTGCCGGCACAGCCCCACGAGCCACTCGACCGGTGATTTCACCCGGTTCCGGGCCAGCTCCGGGTTGTAAAACTCCGCGGAAGTCCACATGGCCTGGAGGAACGGGCGAAGTTGTCCCTTGCTCTCCTCCCAAAGCGAGACCAGTTGCCGCTGGATTTCTTCCGAGGGCGGACTGCCCGTGTAAAAGCGCCAAAGCTTGCCGCTGATCCAGCGCGGAGCCGCCGGCTGCTGCAGGGCCAGACGGACAACGTCCTCCCCGTCAAAACCCCCGGTTTTTCCAAAAATCCTTTTGGATTTGGCATCATGCCATTTGCGATGGTTCACAAAATAGGGCTCGGTCGTTTCCTCATCCATGGCTTCCCCGGGTTTTTTCGTCATCCGGATCGTCCAACCGGTGAAAGCCCGGGCCGACTCCTGGATGTCCTTTTCCGTGTAGTTTCCCTCCCCAAGGGTAAAGAGCTCGAAAAGCTCGCGTGCGAAATTTTCGTTGGGGTGCTCCGGGCGGCTTTTGGCTCCGTCCAGGTAGATCAGCATGGCCGGATCCCGGGCGATCCCGAGCACCAGATCCGACCACGGTCCCAACGCCCGCTCCCGGAACATCTGGTTTTGGCGGTATAAGAGAACCGGGTTGCGCACTTTTTCCTCGCTGGTGGCAAAATGGCCGTGGAGGAAGAGGACAATTTTTTCCCGCGCGGCGGTGGCGGGAGCGGCCATGCGCTCGAACCACCACCCCCGCAAATCTGTGAGCCGTTTTTCCTGTTCCGCGCGGACGGCACGGCCCAGTTCCTGGGCTTTTTTTTCGCGATCCTTGGGCGTGAGAAGGTTCAACCGTCGGCGGATGAGGCGCTGTTGGTCGGTCAACCCCGGAAGGGTGATGGATGCGGGGGGGGACGCTTGGGCGGACTCCGGTGCCCCCAGGAGAAAATCCGCCGCCTGCCAGGGTTGCATCCTGGCGAGAGCCTCCACTTCCTCGGGCGTCCCCCCAAAGGCTGCCCTCTGCAACAACACCCCGGCTTTCTCCGTGTCCCAAGCCGAGTCAGGCAGGGAGGCCATCGCCATGGGGAATTAAACCATATTCTCGTGGAAAAGGTGCGGAAAATTTCCGGGAACCAAGGCCTGACCGGTCTCAGACCCCGTGCACCCGGCCCCAATGCACGTCGAGCTGGCGGCTGAGGCAAAGTTTCAGGGCGCGCAAAAGGCAGGAGGATTCCAGCATTTGGCCGCGGGCGATGATGCTTTCAAGCGGCTCATGGGGCCGGAGGCGCAAAGCGTCCTGACAAAGGATCGGGCCCTGGTCGAGATCGGGCGTCACAAAATGGGCGGTCACGCCGACGATTTTGACTCCCTTGTCGTAGGCTTGCCGGTAGGCCGAGGCCCCGGGAAAGGCGGGCAGCAGGGAGGGGTGGATGTTGAGGATCCGGTTCTTCCAGTGCCAGACGAAGTCGGGGGAAAGGATTTTCATGAAGCGCGCGAGCACCACGAGATCCGCGCCGGACTTTTCGAGGTGATCCTGCAAGGTTTGCTCCGCCCCGTGACGATCGCGGTAATCGATGTGGCGGAACGGAAGTTTGTATCGACGGGCGATCTGGCCAAGGTGCGGGTGGTTGCCGGCGACAAGCACCGGATCGGCCCGCAGGCGGCCCCGTTTCCATTCCCGCAGGATCCTTTCCAGCACGTGGGGTTCTTTGGAGACAAGGAGGGCGAGTTTGCGGCGGGAGCGCCCGCCATCGGCGATCCTCAGGGTCAATTTCATCTGCAACTGCTGCGCCACCCGGGCGAGGCCTTGGCGAACCGAGGCCTCGTTGATATTCGCCGCGGGCCAAGATGCCAGCAGGGTCATCCGAAATTTGCCCCGGGCCACCTGCTCCTCAAGGGATTCGATGTTGGCCCCGATGCGGAACAGGTGCTGGGTGACGGCGGCGATGGCTCCGGAGCGATCCGGTCCGACCAGCCCGATGGTGACAAAGGATCGGCTTTTCATTGGTTCAGTCTCCCCGGTAGGTGCAGGAGGCCCGGGCGGTTTCGTGCAGGGTGATCTCGGAAAGTCCGGGCAGGAGGTCGGACAATTTGTCCCAAAACCATTTGGCCATGATTTCCAAGGTGGGATTCTCCAGTCCCGGGGTTTCGTTCAGGCAGGTGTGGTCGAGTTTGTCCACGATGGGCCGCACGGCATCCGCGATTTTGGCGTGGTCGTAAAAAAGACCGGACCGGGGATCGACCGGGCCCGTCACCACCACTTCCAACTGGAAGCTATGTCCGTGCATCCGCCGGCATTTGTGACCCTCCGGAAAGGAGGGTAGGTGTTGGGCCGCCTCAAAATCAAAATTTCTTCGCAGGGAAATCCGCATGCATTGGTTCTAGGGGCGGGACGTCTTTTGGGCAACCGGTCCCGCGAGCCATCGTGTCAGGACCTTTTCCAGCAGACCTCCCCAAAGGGCCAGACCCAGGACGAGCAAAAAGAGGAGGGGTACGGCCCGCCCAGCCGCTTGACCTTGCAGAAAGGAGCCGAAGTGAATCGCGTAGGGCTGGTGAACGAGATAGATCCCGTAGGACAAAGAGCCCGCCAAGGCGAGCCAGCGGCCCAGGTGGGGAATGGACGCCCAAAATCCGGAGGCTCCGGCGACAGTCAGGAAACAGGCCACCCCGGTGAGGAGATCCACGGCCACATAACCTCTGGGCATCTGGTAGGTGGCGAGAGCCAACGGATAAAGAAGAAGTCCGGTGACAAAGCCCGGTCCGCGGAGGAGCCAGGATTCAAAGCGATCCGGTTGTTTTGCATAGAGGGCGCCCAGCACCATCCCGAACGCGAACTCCGGCATCCGGCTGAGCCCGCATCCACCCAGCACGAACTGGCCGCTGACCGGATGCACGAAGAGCATGAAGTAACGGGCGGAAAAGCCGACCAAGGTTGCCAGAAGAAAAAAAGGTGCCGGGCCGAGGCGACGCAAGGCCCAGAACAACAGAGGGAACAGGGCGAACAGCTGAAGGATCAGGCAGAAGTACCACCAAGCGGCGTTGAGGTAGTAAAAGTTCCAATCGATCCAAAGAAACCGGAGTCCGCTCAAGCTCACCCAAAAACGCCAGTCTACCGGTTCCATCCGCGCCTCGAACGGACTGATCAGATAGATGAGGTGGGCAAACCAATACATCGGGTAAAGCCGCGCGAGCCGACTGCCGATCCAGGGGCCCCAGGCCACACCGCCCTTCTGCTCGGCCCGCACGGCGGACTGGGCCAGGACAAACCCGCTGGCGACCACAAACAAGCCGACCGCGTGGAATCCCAGTTGCGAAACTCCCATGCCCACCAGGCGACCCATGCCTTCCAAAAACGGGAGCAACCCGGTCCATGTTTCCGGGCGTCCAACCTCCCGGAAAAAACCGCGACCGATGGGGGAGGGAGGCTTGATCCAGCAGGTGAAGGAATGAAAGTAAACGACCCACAGGATGGCCCAGCCCTTGGTCACATCGAGCCACGCCATCCGACCTTGGGCCATGGCGTCAAGGTAGGGACGCTCGGCGGCTAGGCCAGTTCGGATCGAAGCAGGTCCAAGATCCTCCGCATGCGGGGCTGGTGTTCGATTTCGGGAACGCGCCCGTTGAGGAAAATCGCGGCGGTGATGCCGAATGCGGGATCGGCAAAGGCGATGGAAGAGCGGGCACCCCCGTGGCCGAACGCCCCGGCCCCGGCCTGGGTGCCAAACCCGTAGGGAACGGTGGCGGCTCCATACGCGTTGCTGTTGAGAATCACCCCAAGACCGAAGTCGACCACGTGGCCCAAGGTTGCGTCCCTCTGCCCTTTCCTGACGGGATGAAGCATTTTTTTCAGCGAACCCCGACTCAGCAGCTCTCCCTGGCTCAGTTTTTCATAAAAAAGCGCGAGGGCCGCGGCGGGGCCGGTCAGACCCGCGCCGGGACCGGTTCCCGGTTCCGCCTGAATCCATTTTCCCGCCCGCCGTTCCATCATGGGAACGGCGGCAGGATCGAAACGGAGTTCGCCGAGACCGGCCGGGGCGAGGACCTCCGTTTGCAAAAAACTCGGCCAGGGTTTTCCCGCCCGGCGTTCGAGCCAGTGGCCGAGGAGCCACCAGCCTCCGGCGGGGTCATACGAGGCCTGACCGGGCGCGAGCTGAAAATCGGAAGGCCGGACATTGGCCAGAGCCGTGAGAATCTTTTTCGTGTCACCCCGGAGTTGGGACTCAACGATTCTGAGGCCGGTTTGGTGGCTGAGAATCGCCTCGAGGGTTAGATCACCGGTATGGGAGCCGGCCAATTCGGGAAAAGTTGTCGAAAGCGGTTCCGAGCCAAGCCCGGGCGCCGTTTCAAGGACCCGGAGAACCCCGACCGCGGTGACCGGTTTGCCGGCGGAAAACCAGGGGACGCGGCCGGAAGAGGGGGGCACATCCCCGCCGGCAAGACACAGCAGGCGGTTCTTCGCCCGCACCGCAAGGGAGTAGCCGGTCCAACGGTCTTCCCCGAGCCCCCGTTCAAGGTGGGCGTGGGTGCGGGGAAGGTCAGGCATCCGGTTCGGGAGGAGTGCCCCGCGGCTCATGGCGGAGAGCCACGTGGGTGACGCCGGGGAATTTTTTCCGAAGGGCCTCGTTGACCTGGTTTTCGATTTCGAAGACCTGCCGGGTGCTGAGCTGTTCCTCGACCTGGATGTGGAGGTCGATGTGGATGTCATTGGTCATGCCATGGGAACGGATGGCATGGGCGCCGCGGACTCCCTCGACGCTTTCCGCCACGGTGCGGATTTGCTCCGGATCCAGACGGGTGGCATCGGAAACCACCTTGACTCCTTCCAGCAGAATTTCGTACACGGCCCGGGCCAGCAGGATGACGATGCCGATGGCGAATAACGGGTCGAGCCACGGCAATCCAAGCTGGCTGCCGGCAAGGGCGGCGATGGCGAGGATGGAGGAAAACACATCGGTCCGGGTGTGGGCGGCGTCAGCCAACAGCAGGGGGCTCGAAACCTCCAGTCCCGCTTTCCGCTCCCAGCGAGAGAGGAAAAGATTGGCAACCACGCCCACCGCCAGCAGGGCCATGCCCGTTCCGCTGAATTCCGGAGCGGCCGCGTGGCGCCACAGACGGTGGACCGCGGCGCCAAGAATCTCCCACGCGCTGAGAAAAAGCAGACCGGCCACGACGATGGTGGTGAGGATTTCGAATTTGCGGTGCCCGTAGGGATGGTTCGCATCCGGCGGCCGGGCGGCCGCGGTGATGCCGATCAGGGCAATCACGCTGGCCCCGCCATCCAGAAGGGAGTGAACGGCATCGGAAAGAACGCTGAGACTGTTCAGGGACCAGCCAATGAAAAATTTCACCGCCGCCAGGGTGGCATTGACGGCGAGGGCGGTGAGCAGAACCCGGCGAATCCGGGCGGCGCGCGCGGCCTCGCTCACGGGCGGCGGTCGGCGATCCCGCCGGCGCGTGGAGCCAGGTAGGCGGCCAGCCCGGCGGCGAGCGGGCCGGGCCGGAAACCGAGAATTTCCCTGGCCGGGGTCGAATCACCGGACTGTCCCTCCTCCAGCATGGCCACCTGATCGGTGGTAAGGGGAGGAGATGGCAGCAGCCGCTCGGCGAGCGCGGCGGCGATCCGGCAAAGGGGAAGCGGCACGGGATGGAGAACGGGCTTGGAAGCGGTCAGCCAAAGCCAAGGAGCCATGCCGAGGAGGACATCGGGCGGCTGTTCCACCCAAGTGGGACGGAGACCCATGGCGCGGGCGATTTCCAGGGAAAGCTCTTTGAAGGAGACCGGCGACCCGGCGAGGTCAAATGTTTCTCCGACGGAACCCTGTTGCCCCAGAGACCGGACAGCGGCTTCCGCAATCTCGCCCACCGAGGCAGGGCAAAGCTGGACGGAGTCGCCCCCGGGGATGCCAAGGAATCCTCCGGTGAGCCAAGAAAGGGGGGGGCGCATCCAGGCGGCAAGCAAGTTGGTGAACTGGTCTCCCGGGCCGTAGATCACCGGAGGACGCAGGATGGTATGGGCCAATTCGCTTTGCCGGACGAGCTGTTCCCCCGCCCATTTGGTTTGGTGGTACCGGGAAGAAGCGGTGGGGCGGGTACCGAGGGCGGAGATCAGGACAAAACGGGTCACCCCGGCGCGATGGGTGGCGGCCAAGGTTTCGGCGACGGCCTGGCGATGAATCCGGTCGAAGGTGGATGTCCCTGTTTCGCGGATGATGCCGACGCAGTGAATGACCGCCTTGGCGCCCGCCAGCGCCTCCCGCAGGGAGATGGCGCGGGTGACATCCGCCGGAAAGAAGGTAACGCCTTCGGGCAGGGGCTGAGCTGGGGCATGGCGGGCAACGGCCCGGACAGGCATGCCCTGGCCGGCCAACCGGCGGCAAATTTCCCGCCCGACAAAACCCGTTCCTCCTGTTACCACGATCATATGGCCGGTCCTTGGGAAGAAGTTGTCATTGGCACACGGAGCCATACCGAATTTGTGCCCCTGACACAATCATTGGAGGAGGCAGCCGCCCGGCGGGGTTGGCGGGACGGTTTGTTGCATGTCTTTGTTCCCCACACCACCGCGGCGGTGACGATCCAGGAGGGAGCCGACCCGGACGTGCAACGGGATCTGGCGGCGGCTTTGGAGAGGGCGGTGCCGTGGGAAAGCCGGGAGTACCGGCATGGGGAGGGAAACTCCGCCGCCCATGTGAAGGCGGCGATGTTGGGCAACCACCTGACTTGGCCGATGGAGAAGGGGCGTTTTAAATTCGGAACGTGGCAGACAGTTTATTTCGCGGAGTTTGACGGGCCGCGAACCAGAAAGGTTTGGCTGGGATTTCAACCGGTCGGTTAACGGAGGTTCGGCGGATCCAGCAGTTCGTGGATGGCTGAGGCGGGGAACAGTCGACCGGGGCACTCCGTCGGCCGGGTGTTGATTTCCCGGTGCAGGCGGAATTTTAATTCCCGGTTTGGCATCATCTGACGGAGATATTTCACCAGTTCGATCAGGGCGGCGGTCTGCCGGGGTCCGAGCCGGGATCGGCTGAAATCGCCGACAAGGCAGATGCCGATGGCGATTTCATTCAGGCTCTCGCTGGCGAGGTGTCCTCCCTGGAGCTGTTTGAGCCATCGGCGGCCCACCTCGATCTGGCCGTCGCCGGAATCCGTTCCGTTGCCGATGACGAAATGGTAGGCCAAGCCGTTTTCCATGCCGCGTTCCTGGGAATGGTAGTAGTCGAAGACTTTGGCGCTGCCCCCGCTGGTGCCGCTGTGGTGCACGACGATGTATTCCCACTCGCGCAGGTCGTCCTTGGGTGCGTCAATTTGACGACGGGCGGCCTCCACGAATTTCCATTCGGGGGTGGCCGGTTTTTTGGCGGGTGGAGAAGGAGCCGGGGCCGGGGCGGCTTTTGCCGCCGGAGCCAATGGGGTGGGCCCCGATGGAGGTGGGGCTACGCGGAGCAAGTTGCCTGGGCGAATCGGTTCTTGGCCGAGTTTGTTCCATTTGCGGAGGTTTTCGACTGTGGCCTTGTTTTCACGGGCGATTTTGGAAAGGGTGTCGCCCTTTTGAACCTTGACCCACTCCTTGGTCTGGGGCGCCTTGGAGGCGGTCGATGCCGGCTCGGACGCTGACGGGGCAGCTTTGGCGGCAGGCAGTCGGAGTGTGTCGCCCACCTGCAGACGGGCCGGGTTCAGACCGGGATTATTTTTGAGAATTTGCTCCGCGGTGGTGCCGTACTTTTTTGCGATCGCGTAGACGGTTTCTCCTTTTTGGACGGTATGGAACGCCGGCGTTTGTGCCCACACGGAGATAAAAGCCCAACAGACCACCCATCCCACTAGCTGGATTTTCCGCATGGGAGGAGGAATTAGCTCCGGGGTGCGCGAAGGGCGCGAATCAGGTCGCGTTCCTCGGGTTTGAGCCGATCCCAGTGGATCGAAAGAGCGAGTGTCCTGGCTTCCGCGTCCCGGCCGTTGGCCGCCAACACCGCCGCCCGAACGGCCTGCCAACCCGGCAGGGCATTGGACCAGTTGATTTCGGCCTGATCGTAGGCGGCCAAAGCCTCCTTGGGCTGGTTTTTGCGAAGGTAGGCCAGGGCCAAGGTGGTGCGGTAGGCGGCACGGTCGGGAATGGCGGCAACCAATTCCCTTGCGGCTTGCAGGGACTCATCGACTTTTTCCTGGAAGAGAAGGTTGAGATAGGCGAGGTCGTTTTTGGGGGCGGGATCCTGGGGCAGTTGGCGGGCCAGATCGGCGATGATATCGCGAAGTTGACGCATATCCGCCCGTTTTTCCGCCACACGGATCAGCCCCAAATAGCCGGGCACGGCGGCCGCGGGATACTTGACCATGGCCCGGTACGCTTCCGTTGCCATGGCAAGATTGCCGGATTTTTCCGCAAAATTTCCGAGGAACTCCAGCTTCTGCGGGTTTCCGGCAGCCTTGGCCATGGCCTGTTTCCAGCGCAAATCCGCCATGGAAAGCTCGCGCAGCTCCGTGGAGACGCGCGCCTGAAACACCTCAAGAAAGAACGGATCGAGGGAATCCTTTTCCCCGGCAGCCTTGCTCAGCTCCTCGCGGATGGCGGTCCATCGGCCCAACCGGGCCAGAGCATCCAGCCGGAGAAGGAAGGGGCGCCCTTTCCGTGCGAAGGGCAGTTGCAAAACTCCCTCCGCATCCCCAAAGCGAAGCAGAAATTCGGCGAGGGCAAGCCGCTCCTCCTCCGTGCCTCCGGCATAAAGTTTTTTGACCTCTTCCAGCACCGCACCCCGCCAATCCGGATGAATCTCCAGCAGGAGGGATTTGGCGAGGAGGCGGTCCGTGGCGCCGGCTTTCGGGTCACTTTCCAGAAGTTTCACCAACTCCTGTGTCTCCTTCTCCGTCCGGTCCGAGGAGGCCGCGATCAGCCGCATCGCATCCCGGGCCTCCGCCTGGCGGGTTTTGGCCAGACCGAACAGGTCGGCCCGCGCGGCGGCGCGGACGGCGGGGTCGGGTGAATCCAGCATCCCGCGGGCTTGGATCAGCGTGGCTTTGCCTTTCTGTCCGGCTTGGGCGGCGGCGGCGGACTCGGCTTCGAGTTGACGGGCTTTTTCCGGTTCGCCGCGTAGACGGAGAAGGTCGGCGGCAATCGCCGCCACTTCGGGGTCGCTGCGTCCCGCCATGCCGATCTTTTTCAGAAAATCGTCGGCCCAATCGAGACGACCCGCCCGGATGGCGGTGCGCAGGTAAGCCGCCCGGTCCGCCGCCGTGGCTTGGCCGCTTTCCGCCAGGGCCCGGCGGTACGCCAGGGTTTCGGCGGCGCCGGAACCCTCGTACATGTCCGCCAACATCCGCAGGGCCCGGACGTTGGAGGGGTTGAGCCCGTAGGCGGCCCGGGCTGCCTGGAAAGCGTCGACCAAGGCCCCTTGGCGGACGGATTTTTCCGCGCCGTCCATGAGTTGGTCCGCGCGCCAGCGCTTCATGGCCCGATAGGCGGGCAGGGCCGCCAAGCCCGCGAGCGCGAGGACAACCAGCAGGAGAAACCCAAGGGCCAGACGGCCCTTCAGGCGCGCGCTGCGCGCTTCCTGTTCGCGGATGCCCATGGAGCCATCGTAGACCTCCGGCCCGCTGTTCCCAAGCTCCCGCGGGGGCTTGGCGGGAAAAAGTTCCGGGGCTAGAAGGAAATGCTCCGGCAGTGTAGCTCAGCCTGGTAGAGCAAGGGACTCATAAGCCTTGGGTCGGGGGTTCAAATCCCTCCACTGCCACCGCAGGCTCGATCGGCGGGGCCAAAGACCCTAACAAGGATGCATGTTTCTGACGTTGTTACTGGTCCTTTTCGCTGCGGGGATGTTCGGGGGAATCTCCGCGTTGCTCCTCAAGAGGAGGGGGGCCAAAACTTCCTGGCTTTGTCTCGGGGGAACGTTTGCGGGGGGCGCTTTTCTGGCCTCCGCTTTTTTTGAGCTGATTCCCGAGGCGGTCTGCGATCTGGGTTGGCTCAAAGCCTCCCTGCTTGGCGGGGGTCTCATCCTGGTTCTGGGCTGGCTGGACCGCCGGGCCCACCATGCCCATGCGGAAATCCACGGCCATCATCCCCACGGTGGATCGGCGGCCTCCGCCTGGGTGCTGGGGGGCATGCTCGGGTTACATTCGCTCCTCGAAGGTCTGGCGTTGGGCTCCATCCAGGCGGCCGCGGTTCAGCAGGCCTTGGCGCTGGCCATCCTCCTGCACAAAGCGACCGACACATTTGCCCTGGCCGTGACCATGGGCCGACAGGGGGTTTCCACCGGCGGGACGTTGGCGGTGACCGTTTTGCTCAGCCTGGCCACTCCGGCCGGGGCATGGATGGCCTCGCTTGCGGATCTTTCTTCGACCCATCTTCTGCACGGAGCGCTTTCCGCGGCCACCGCCGGAACATTTCTTTATCTGGCCTATTCCGACCTGTTGCTTCCCGAACTCCGGGAAAAAGAGGGAAGATTTTGGAAACTGGCTTCCGCCACGATGGGCTTTGCCCTGATTGCAATCTTCGCGCACGGACACTCCCATTAGTTGTTTGTCCGGCGACTCCCTGCGCCGCAACGATTTCAGGCGCGGGACTTGGAGTTCGTGAACAGTTTCCGGATCACTTCCTCCAAGGGAACGGACTCAATCCGGATATCCTCCAGGCCCGGAAGATCCAGGGCCCGGCGGCTGACCTCCGTGACACGGCCTGGCTCCACGCGCAGACGGATTCCCGCTTCGTCGCGCGTGAGAATTTCTCCCCATTCCGACCCCTGCAAGCGGGGGGCACGGCCGGAAAACCGCAGCTCGATCTGTTTGTGGTCCGAAAAGCCTTTCACCACCGCGGCCAGCGAGCCGTCATGGATGATCCGGCCCCGGTCGATGATCACCACGCGCCGACAGAGCGCCTCGATGTCCTGAAGATAATGGCTGGTGAGGATGGTGGTGATTTTTTTCTCCGCCACCACGCGCCGGAGGAAATCCCGGATCCGGTGTTGGGAAACAATGTCCAGGCCCAGGGTCGGCTCGTCCAAGAAGAGAACCTTGGGCTGATGCAGGAGGGCGGCGATCAGCTCCATTTTCATCCGTTCGCCCAGGGAGAGTTCCCGGACCGGTTTGTCCAGCAGACTCCCCACTTCCAATAGGGAAGAAAGTTCGTCGATCGTCTGCCAAGCGGTGGTTCGGTCGATCCCGTAGATGGCGCGGTTAAGTTCAAAGCTTTCCCGGGCCGGCAGGTCCCAGGAGAGCTGGTTTTTTTGTCCAAGCAGAAGGGAAATTTGCCGGCGGAATTCCGTTTCCCGCTCCCAAGGGGTGAATCCCAGCACCCGGGCGGAACCGCCGCTGGGATGAAGAAGTCCCGCCAACATCTTCAGGGTGGTGGTTTTGCCGGCACCATTGGGTCCGAGAAAGCCGACCAGCTCCCCCGCGCCGATCTCCAGATCGATGCCGTCCACCGCGGCCACTTCGCGGTGCCGCCGGGAGACCAGTCCCCGCAGGGCCCCCAGAAAACCCGGCTGCTTTTCGAAGACGCGGTAAATCCTGCGGAGGCCGCGTGCGACAATGACGGGCTCCATCCTACGTCAGCAGGGCGGCGACCTCATCCGCCCGAAGCCGGCCGCGGGCCGTGAGAAGGAAGCGCCCGTCCTCGCGGCGGGCCCAGCCTTTGCGCACAAGGATTTCCAGGCACTCCTCGCGCCCGGCCAGTCCGTGCTCCGCCAGGCCGGCGCGAGTCCGGAGGCCCAGCAGGATTTTTTCCGTGCGCACCTGCTCCGGCGTGCGCGTCTCTTCCTCCTGGCGCCGGGGCCCGGAACCGAGGAGCCAACTTTGGGCGTAGGATCCGGTATCGCGCAGGTTACGCCAACGTCGGCCGCCGATAGTGGAGACCGCTCCCGGTCCCAGGCCCAGATAATCCTCCCCGGCCCAGACGGCCTGATGGTGGCGGCATTCGTGTCCGGGCCGGGCGAAATTCGAGACTTCGTAGCTTTGATACCCCCGGGCTTCCAGAAAACGGCAGGTCAGAAGAAAAAGGACGGCTTCGCGGTCCTCCTCCGGATTCCACTCGCCGCGTGCGATTCGTTGGGCCAATTCCGTTCCCTCCTCGGGCGTGATGGCGTAGGCGGAAATGCTGTCGGGTCCGAGGGCACAGGCCTCCGCCAGGGTCTCCTGCCATTCCGCCGGTCCCTGATCCGGCAAACCATAGATCAGATCCAGGTTCAGGCTGCGGATGCCGGCCACGCGCGCGCTCTGAACCGCCTGGCGAATCGCGGCGCGGTCGTGCTTTCGGCCCAGCCACGACAGGTCGGAAGGCCGAAACGCCTGCACTCCCAGGCTCAGGCGGGTCACGCCGGCCTCGGCGAGTTGGCGGGCCTTGGTTTCGCCAAATCCATCCGGGTTGGCCTCCACGCTCCACTCTTCCGCATCTCCCCATGGCGCCACCGAGAGCAGGTGTTCCATCAGGGCTGGCGAGAGGGCGGTCGGCGTGCCGCCCCCGAAAAAGACGCGGCGGGGACGGAGTGCAAACTCCTCCGCGGACGCCGCCCACTCCGCCCGCAGTCCGGCGAGAAAATCCCGCATGCGGTTTCCGGCCAGGCGTTCCTTGGGGAAGTCGCAGTACGGACAAAGATGCGTGCAGAAGGGCACATGCACATAGAGGTTCTCGACCAGGGGTTTCATGGTTCAGGAAAAAAGGTCGGCCTGTTTTGGTTTTTGGGCGGCCAGACGGGCCTCCGCTTCGCGGGTGAACCGCTTGAATTCCAGCCGGCGGAACAGCTCCACCTGTTTTTCCGGATCGGGCACGATCTTCAGTTCCCGGATGGGCACAGGAAGGGACAGGGCCGTGCGGAGTTCGACCATTTTGCGGTTGCGGCGGACGATGTCCGCCGAATCTTTCAGGATGGGGCGGAAACGCTCCGGCTTGATTTGGTCCGCGGCGGCGAGAACGCCTTCGGCCGTTTGGAATTCCAGGATCCATTTGGCGGCCGTTTTGGGGCCGACGCCGGCGATGCCCGGGAAGTTGTCTGAGGCGTCCCCGGTGAGGGCAAGAAGTTCCGGGACTTTGTCCGGCGGCACTCCCCATTTCGCCTCCACCTCGGCCGGGCCGAGAAGCTCAAACCCTTCGGACTTCGGTTGGTAAATTTTCACCCCGCCGGCCGCCAGCACCATCAGATCCTTGTCGTTGGTGGCGACAATGCACGCATCGCCGTCCGCCGCCCGGCAATAGGTGGCGATGACATCATCCGCCTCCTCGCCTTCCACCGAAATGGTTTTCCATCCGAGGGCTTGGGCGACTTCGTGGAGAAGGGGAATCTGCTTTTCCAGCGCCTCGGGGGTTTCCTTCCGGTTGGCTTTGTATTCGGGATGGGTCTCGAGCCTTTCCCGCGGCACGCCGCCGT
>Ga0214917_10003102_pt1 | contig 19551 bp, 12 predicted proteins | sample LL_1208_BB_MetaG_FD_177983 | JGI IMG/M metagenome (GOLD analysis project Ga0214917, IMG submission 177983) | Freshwater microbial communities from Lake Lanier, Atlanta, Georgia, United States - LL_1208_BB | ecosystem: Environmental > Aquatic > Freshwater > Lake | place: USA: Georgia | collected...
CTCGTCCGCAGTTGAGGCAAATAGTTCCTTCCAATTTTCATGAACTCGAGAGTGAGAATGAACTCCTGCCGTTAGAGCTGATGGTATAATGAGAGCAGCGATAATTGCAGACAAAAATCTCATCAAATGTTAAACTAAGAGTATATAGGCTTTGATTATAGCGAGAAACGCAGCCGGCTCTGAACTGCTGGGTATCAAATAGAACTCGGAAACACTATGACGCACCGGTTGATTGGATGACCTCATGGTATACACATAGAAGAGATGATGAGTGACTATACGCAGCTTACAGATCGACCCGGGACTACTGAGACAAAGGTAGGATTGTTTATCATGGGACCAGGATCAACTCGCACCCTCAAGGCCGCCTTCGGAGCCTTTGGAATATTTCCATAGGGTTTCATTCGACGTTTTTGAATAGTTAACAGTTGAGATTTCGGTAACGGACCCAAAAATGTAGATCGGACGAGGTGGGCCTGTGACAAAGCTTTATCACTGCACGCCCGAGTCCAACAAAAATCAGTGGGCCTTTTAATTAGAGATGGTCGTTTTGGAATTCCACCGCATGTAGTAAACCTTCATGAATTTTTTTCTTGGCACTTAAAATATCGTATTATATGTACAGTGTCACACCCGTAGATGAATCGGATTCACGAAGGTGTCTACAATTCATACCTCTAAACGAGAATTCTGACATCTGTACGCACGACGGTCCGGCAAATCGGACAAGGAATATCCTTCTGTTGGTTATGGAAAATGAATGCTTTCATACATTCGCGATGAAATACGTTATGACAGCACTTGGAATATCTTGCTTCTCCCGAGACGCTATTGATACAAATCACACAATTAGCAGCATCTTCCTGGGTAGGACTCTCTTTTTGGTCCCAGAAGGTGTCATCATCAACCTGATCTATTGATTGGAAGACTTTTTCTTCCGTCGGGGTTTTGAGTGGGATAACAACAGTGACTCGATGAGCAGACTGCCATCTTCGCTTTACAACTGTTAGCAGGACAACAATAGCCATACATGCTACGGAAACACACAGAAGGATAGTTGCGCCTCCACCAATTAAATGGAGTGGTAAAAACGCACAGCATACAATTATGGCAAGAATGACAGTAACATCAAAACGAGTCCCTCTGCGCATTTGCCTTTCCTAGGAGGGGATTGAATCACTCGAAAGAACAACACGAGTCTGTTTGGTCGTCATAAAATTTATTTTATTCTTCTGAAGTTCTATACTGGTGGAGGGGATGTAGAGGACGATATCAAACTGTTATCACCGGTGGTTGGAGGTGTGGAATGTCTACACAAAGGACACTGAACTCGCTGTACAACGTTGAAGTATTTCTGAGCACACTTTACATGAATGCGTCGCCTGCAGCAATTAGACACTCCCGTGTTGATCGTTGTATCGAGATCGCACAAACATATAGCGCAAACATCCTTTTGTGATTCAGTGCGAATCATAGGAGGAGGTGTTAGATTCCAGTAACCATCATCAGGGACAATTTTTTCCTCTTCTTGTCGATGAATGGTTTCGAGGAAGTAGAAGACTGGGACTTGAGGTAATGGATTGTCGTTATTGATAGCTGTCGAGACAGCTATTGGAGAGGAAGCAGCGGTAGCAGCTGTTGCATGAAAAGTTCCTCCAGCAGATTTAGCTAGGGCAACTAGAGCAAAAAAGAAGCACATAAATACGAGCGATCCGGCGATGATAATGATGAAGAATGCAACTGATCCAATTTCAACAATCCGGGAAACTCCAACAATTATAAATACGCAAATGATGATGAATAAAAGTGATACCAAAATAATAAGTTTGTTTTTTCGAATAGAATTCTCGTGAGCCGATGCAGACGGCGATGGCGACAGACAGATACACCGGGACATGGAAAAGGACTGGGGATAGGAGGGGTTTGAGGAAGAAGAGGGGGAGAAGGTGTTATGTTGAAAAAAATTTATACTACTATGTGACCAGCTTGTTGTGAACATTCACTTCGTTGCCAGAGGATCGCAACACCAATGATACAACATAGAGCACCACAAACTCCGACAATCAAGAAAATCTTATCAGTTATACCCCAATTAATAAGGATGAGAAATCCGATAAAAAGAAAAAAGAGGATAACAGTGGGGACAATTCGACGGTAATTGATCTGAGACGTAACGGTACTAGGAAGAGGTGGTATGAGGGAAAAGGGGAGAGAAGAATTGTTCTAGCTAGACATCTCTGTTCGATCGTGACGACAGTTTGGACATATAACGTTGCCGTCGTTTGATTGCCAATACTGTAAAACGCAGTACTTGTGGAACCAACTGTTACAGCACGCTGCTTGGCCAGCACCAAGAGCTCCAGGTCTAGCGAGATCTACCGTCGCAAGACAAACCGAACAAATTCGGTCGTCGGGGTGTGAACATGTGGTGTCTGGATTTGGTCTCCAAAATGATAACTCGACGCTGGGATCGACGGCCTTAACAACGGTTGAATCAGCTCTAATGTACTCCGGGGATGCTGATATCACAATAAACCGGCGATTCATTGAAAAGCGACTGTTTCGTGATTTCGAGTAGAGATACATACCAAGCGCCAAAATAGAAACGACCGATATTATAACCAATACTTTTGCGATAAATCGAAGGGTGTAGTCGGTTCTCGCTGAATATGCAGATATAAAGAAAGTCACCATCGCTGCTACCGAGAGCAAGAGTATCCCAACAATGACGGCTTTTTTGAGTGTTTCTTTGCGATCCGATGTGGACCGGCCGATTTCAGGACTGGTCACTGTGCTCATTATAACTAGAAGTTAGATGTGATAAGTGTGCTAGCATTCGTTGTGGTGACCACGATTTCAATTTTTTTTTGTCCCCTTGATCGAATAACTCATATGCTAACTGATGAATTAATTTACGTCTGAAGCACCCAATATCGGGCAGCGATCGTTATGTTGATCACATTTCCGACACTTTGCCTGAGATATATTCGCAGTTTCGTTGGAGTCTGGTCTTTCAAGTACCAGTTATTCCTCCATTAGCTGCGTAAAGAAGAACTTGTCAGATGACATCAATCCCTTCATTCATGGTGGCGATTGAACTGAGTCTGCTGGACAGTCCCAACCGCTTTACCGTAAAAACAGAAACACAGGATTCTTACCCTATCGAGCTCAGATCACTCTATATACTTTTTGTGTGTTGTTAATTAAGCTCTTTGGACAAGTCCTTTCAGTAGCTCAGTGAGGGTTGGACACTGCGTAATCGTCCCGACATGGGGCGTCAGTAGGAATATCTTGATTGCACATAGGGAGACTATGGCTCCGAGACCCGCCGCCGATAAAGCCCGGGCCTTACCGTACCATTCAGGCTTGTATCTCTCAGGCATCTCTGAGATAAGGATTGCGGCTAGGAACCCTGCCAAGGCTCCTCCGAGATGTCCAAAAATATCAATATTAGAGGCAACAGAAGACATCATAATCACAGAGGATAACATGAAGAGGATCCATGTTAAGGTTCGATCCCTGTTAGGTCCCATCACTTCCCATGAGAGTAAAATTTCAGCCATCCAAACACCTATCAGACCAAAGCCCGCTGTAGATGCTCCTACGGCTAATTTGAAGGGATCAATAGCAACGGAGATCATGTTTCCGATCACTCCACATAGCAAGTAGAGGAGTATGAACTTCTTCTTTCCAAACTGCTTTTCCATCCCGAAACCGATCCGGAGCTGAAAGAATATATTGAAGAAGAGGTGCATCATGTTGGCATGCAGTGTCATAGGGAACACTAGTCGCCAAATATGACCCGAGGCGATGGATGGACCCCAAGATGCACCAAGATCATAGAGGGTACAAACGGAGGGCATCCCGTTAATCTGACCGAGGGCCAGGGAGAAACAAAACTCAGCTATTTGGAACAATGACATCTTCCAGATGAATGTGTCTGAGTCAAACCCTGGGAATATCAACTCCGCGAATGAATCGTCTGGAGCCGACGGCACCGCACGGCGAACGGTGGTTACGGGCGGTGGAGGCACCGACATGAACATGTACGGCGAGAATGATCCGAACGAAGTTGTAAAAGCAAGTGCATTCACAGCAGTAAGAGTGTTTGCAATTGATTCGATCACGAACGCTGCGTTCGATTCTGTAATGCAAAGTGATTGAAATATAGCTTCGAAGACATACTAGCATTATCGAAAAGAAGAACTTCGCCGTCGCAACCCTTGTGACACGTCTTCCGATCCACGGAATATGTCATCTCATGTATCGCGAGGTCATCAGTCACTGGCCTGACGGACGGAGTCGTTTCTGCTGTGCATTCGACAAACCATGAACAGTCCATCACAAAATTTTTCCACGTTGAAAGCGATGTTGTCATGCAAACATTGGGTTCGGGCGTTACACACAAATCTATCATCGAGATCTAATTACAATCCCGCGTTCAAGCGGACGTTCGGCACAATCGCAAATGATTTTTGGTCTGTTGAATTGCTGAGGATCGACCGTCCTTCCGCAGCTAACCTAATTCCGAAGTTGGCAACAGACAACGCCTTGGGTTATGCAGGTGCCAGAGATCCCAGTGTTTTACCGAAATCGAAATCGTGTTCGGGGTCGATCCGCGTGGTTGACATGGCTTGTGGTTGGAAACGAAACCATCCCGAGAGCGTTCTCTTGGTACGCATGGGTGATTTCTACGAAGCGTGGGGAATCGATGCAGTTATGCTTGTGCAGTACGCGGGACTCAATCCTATGGGCGATTCGTGTCGAGCTGGCTGCCCGAAGGCCAACATTCAGCAAACCCTCAATGCGCTTACAGATGCGGGTCTATCGGTTGCTGTGTATGAAGAGGCCAACCTTGTTGGATCACGGTCGAAGAAAATCAAAAAGGAGCGGTACTTGTCTCAAGTGGTGACTCCTGGTAGACCAATATACCTTCATGACACCTGCCTCAAGGACGGTGAGCTCCCATACCGTTCGGCTCGGCCATACGCGGCCATTCAATGCTCCAGCGGAGACAACGGTTGTTCTCTAGCATTGTTCTCAGTGGACTCTCGAGAATTACGAATACACGAGAGCACGACTATTGAGGCTATAGGATCGATATTGGAAGGCGTTGGAGGTGTTTCCAGCCCAATGTGGGTATCAGCGGATTCACCGGCGAGATTGTCCCGGCTTAACGTTACCGCGACGACCCCCACCCGACGTTTCCCAATCAGTCTGACTTTTGAGTCATTCCTTGCCGCTGTCTCTTCGGACCTGACACGAATGTTGGCTTTGGATAAACCGTTTGTTCGTACATACAATCCTCCAGCTTCTCGGTCGCTACAACCTCTGCATTTCGTTGCAGCTCAGTTTTTGGGAGTGACAAAGAATTCCCACAATGCATCCCCTGATTTAGTTCGAAATTTGCTGCCACCCAACGCCCCTTTCCATTGCGAATATTTTTTGCGTAATTGGTTGCTATGTCCACCGGCCGACGCCGGTGTACACATGCACGCATTACTGGCGTCTATCATACACATGCGGGATCCGATTCCGTCAACGCGAGTTGTGCCCGTTGACAAACTGGTGAGACTGCTTGAGACACGAAACGGTAATTTTAATTTCTTTCTCGATTTGTATCACAGTTGCGACACGTTTGTGAATACCCCGAAAGTTCTCACCAAACAGAATCACGATTTACTCACGATTGTTAATAGAGTGTCTGGACTGAGGCCGAGGTCGATGGAAGAACTCGAGCAGGTTGCCAAGACTGTTCAGAGTAGGATAAGAGCAGTCATTGTCATCACAGACAATCCGGAAGCATCTCAGTGGACGGGGCAACAGTGTGAGTCTTTGGACCGGTTTTCCCGTAGCAAAGAGGGCGATTTATTCAAACAAGTTCGCGGAGATTATGCACTATTGAATTTGGCGAGAGATCGGTTAGAGAACGCTGTTTCGCGGTCACTGACTTCGCCCGACAAGTCTCTCAAATATGACGCCCTTTCTGACAAACTCTATGTGAAGGATATAGAGATGTCTATTAGGCAAACAGGTGACGCGAAGAAGAGATTGATCCCAGAAGATACCACGAGGAAGCGTTGGTCGACAGACGTGATTCTGAAGGCAGAGGGAGAGTACAGAGATTGCGTTGAGCAGGCAAGAGAGGGAGTGAGAAAGAAACTTCAGGACTTGTGCGATTCGATCAGTTCAGATATGAATTTGAAGGAAGGATTGATATTGTTTTCGCATTGGGCGGTTGTGTTGTCATCGGCGGTCAATCATGCAACGCACGCGACACGTCGTGGTTGGGTTCTACCCAAGATGGGCTCGAATTCGTCACACTTGGCAAATGTATGGCCTTACTGGTTAGATCCAGGCCCAATCGGTCCAGGGGTCGGAAACGATGTGACATTGGATTGTGGGAAGACATCCGTGTTAACGGCACCGAATATGAGCGGTAAGAGCACGCTCATTCGGTCAGTAGGTGCCGCTGCGCTCCTGGGTAACAGCGGACTGATGATCCCGGCTAAATCTGACAGTGTTGTAGGACAGTTTAAGAGTATTCTCATAGTTTCTCCGAACGGCGACAAACCTGTTGAGGGAATGAGTGCATTCGGAGCTGAAGCTGAGGCAATGAGTGTATCGTTGCGGGAAGTGGCTTTAGCAGACAAGATCCTGCTCCTAGTTGACGAGTTCGGTCGGGGAACGTCGGGAAGGGACGCCAGTAGTCTTTCGGGAGCAGTTTTAGAATTTCTAAGTAAGCGTGAGAATGTTGCATGCATTTGGGCAACGCATTTGCATGAGTTGTTTGAAATGAAGAGTTTGAATGGGTTGGTGGACTGGGTACAAATGGACGGCTTCAAGCTGTTATCTGGGAAGTGCACTGACTCGAAAGGTATAGAAACGGCAAGAGAACGCGGGTTCCCGGAAGGGATAGTGAAAGAAGCGTTTCGGCTGAGGGATGGGGGGAGTCTGGCGGATCGCGATGACGTAGTGGATGATGCGATAGATGTATGCCCTGTAAAACGAATACATGCGCGGTTATTCACGTCGCATGATGGACTGATTGAAATTCCAAAAGGACACAACCCTCCACCTTCCATAAGTAGTTCTCCTCTGGTCTACATATTGCGATTCTCGGATCAATTCTATATCGGGGAGACGGAGAACTTTAATCAACGATTGAAGGCGCATCGAGCACGTTTTGATGGGATACCTGATCAAATTTGGATCCTCAAGCAGTCAAACCGGAGTCGGGCCCGGGCTGTCGAGTCTGCTCTCATTCGAGCATATCTAGAGGAAGGTGTCGCGCTACTGAGTACAGTTGACGGGTTTCATAATCATAGTGTAGCCGCTAATTAGGGGTACGTAATATTTTTGAACTGTCGCATTAAGCGTACATGCTAAAAAATTTTAACCGATCACATGCGATTTGTAGCTTTGAGGTTTCATGGCTTCTCAAAAAAGAAAGGTCCTCGTAATCGGAGGAGGTTTCTCTGGCCTCTTCGCCGCGAAAGATCTCGCGAAGAACTTTGACGTCACTTTGGTCGATGCTAAGGAGTATTTCGAATATACTCCGGGTGTTTTAAGAGCATTCGTCCAACCTGAGCATTTCGACGCTCTTTCATTCACTTACCAACAAGTTCTCGAGAGAAAGATGGGAATTAAGTTCCTTTGGGGTGAAGTTAAGCAATTGGATGGCGATAAGAGAATCGCTCATATCAAGCCTATGTTTTCGCAAACCGTCGACGAAGTTAGTTTTGACTTCTGCATTATCGCTTCTGGATGCAACTTTGGTGTGTTCCACAAGTGGGGCGAGAGTTTGTGGTTCCCAACAGTCCATGAGGCTGCCCGACCGGAATCCAGCTGGAGCCATATTGATGAGCGTTTCATTGAGGGTCGTAGACGTCATATTTTTGAGACCCGAGATAAGCTCCGTCAATTGAATCAAAAGAGAGCCACTGTTTTGGTTGTTGGTGCAGGTTTCATTGGTGTTGAATGGGCCACTGAGCTTCAACATTTCTTCCCCAATTTGAAGCTGCACATTATTGATTTCCTCCAAAAGTGTCTTGGCCCACTCCCTGACTCTGCCGCTTCCTATTGCGACAATTACATGAAGGAGAATGGTATCAAGGCGACCTATGGTGTTAAGTATGCTCCAAAGGAGCCAGGATTCTTTGAGAAGATTGGACTCAATGGACCACCAGATGAGACATTTGTTTGCATTGGTGTTAAGGCTAGCAATTATTTCATGCCCAAGGAGACCTTGTCGGGATACAATCCTCTTGAGGCTGATCAAAAGGAGAAGGATATGAAGAAGGTCGGCCCAGGTGGAGGTGGCTGGATCAGAGTCAACAAGAAACTCCAGGTTTTGAAGAAGGATCAAAATGGTAATGATCTCATTTGGGGTGGTGGACGAATTTTTGCCATTGGTGATTGCAACATGGTTTTGGACGTGCCACCAATTCCAAAGATTTCGTATCCATCAGAGGAACAAGCTGCTCATGCCGTCAAGAACATTCAAATCATTGACTATGTCGAAAACAATGGAAGCAGAGTCTCTTCATGCTGTGGTGCCATTTCCACCACCAAGCTCGTTGAGACATGGTGGCCATGGGGCGCCGGTATGTTTGCCACTTCCCTCGGTCCAGAGGATGCATGCTTTGTGTGCAACGCCAAGCATACCCCCGGCACTGGTATGCTGACCTTGTGGGGAAAGCCCAGCGCTATTCAAAAGGAGCTTATTGAGAGCACCAAGGTGAGCGAATGTAAAGGCGGTATTGGCGAATGGATGTGGCACTTTGTACACCACACTCCCTTCTACAACTAGAGTGCGAATGTAGTAGTGAAGCAAGTGATAATCATCAGTGTGAGGCGAATTTTTTTCCTCTTTTCCGTGATACAGTAGTATTGTTGACTCAGGCCGTGACACTCTATGTGAATGAATATCTTGTGCTACAGGTAACGGTATTACCCAAGCATACAGTGGGCCATGTCCATTTGGCGATACTCTCGGTGGATCCAGGGGAGTCTATTAACCAATTGGTCTGGCAACGAACTTGACGCGTTACGATGGTGGACCACAAGGTTGTGTTGGAAAGAGCCCGACAAGCGCCATGTACGAGTGTTTCCACAGTCACGATTCCCGTGAGCCTGTTTCGAAGAGCGATACGAATGTAGCCTCCATTGTCTAGAATAGCGACTGCTCCCAAGTCAGTGTTAACTCCCATAGATGCGGGTGATGAGAAGAGAGCTTTACGACCATCCCCATCTTGCTTGCCTGGACTGCCACACACGCCCGCATACGTGAACACGCTTTTAGCGTTGGGGTCGATTGCGCGAATGCAGTTGTTCCCAGTATCTACGACGATGACATATGTTTCCGATTCGGAATCCAGGACACCTATTCCCGTGGGCGAGTTAAACAAGGATACGTCGGTACTTCCATCGTAATACCCTGGACGGCCAGCTACACCAGCGAAAACCTCGCCGACAACGGGGTATGGAGCGAGTGAACTGCTTGAGGGTATCCGGACGACGACGTGGTTCAAGGTGTCGACCATCCAAACAGTTCCGTCTGTATCAACTGTGACCAATTGAGTCCAGTTGAAATCGGCGTAAACATTGCTGGTGTAATTTGTTTCTAGTACTCTCGAGCCGTTATATCCGTATTCGGGGTATATCGGATTTGAAAATTGGGGGAAAAGCAGGTCACAAACGACTGTGCAAATGAGGCATGCGAAAACAGATTTTTGCATGATTTTTTTCTACGGTCACACGAGCCAAAATTTTTGTATTTCCTACATCTCTTCTCAACTAGTACCGGTTTCTGATTAGTTATCGTGAATAGAGCGCGGGGGTGTTGATTTGTTGCTATGCATTTGGCTCGATCTTGGTGAGCTCACTAGTGGGATCAAATCCCTGGCTCGTAGAAGCCCACCGAATGTGTTCAACATATCTTCGTAATCAGGTATATCCAACTTCATATCATCCGTGGCAGCGTCTAGTTCTGCCATAGCTCTATATAAATCACTTTCCCTGATTTCCTCGTGTTTGATTCCATACTGAATCAATTCAACAACGGCGAGACAATCGTTTGGTGTCCCGTCCATCGCCTTGAGAATAGAGTCCTTAACGATTCGAATTGCCCGACTTGTTGTAGTAATCCAATCCCTCATATTGTTCCAGAATTCCGCCTTATCGTGTGAGTTGAAGTACTCGACCAAAGCCAGTGCGGCTTCTTTCTTCCAATGTGACTCATCGTGATGTCTGTTTTCTGGAACAGTACAGTTCCATACATTTCGTAGTTCGGCCCATTCGACCTCAGCGTTATCGACAGCATCCTTGGCGATGGTGGCACATTCTACGCCCATATCGTTTCCGAGTCCAAGACGAACTGCATGCTCCAAAAAGGCTGGAGGAATAACTTCATCAGTAACCGCTCTGATTAGAAACTTACTCACTAGATCCACAGCGTTTGGGCAATCAATAATCAGGTCTTCAATAGACCCTAACAAATGAGAGAAACCCCATAAGAAATCATCCTCGTTGATAACACGAATATCACGCAATTTGGTTAGTAGCACACAAACAAGCTCTCTTTGTTTATCTTCGCGATCAAGTGAAATGTTAACAGCTCGTCGAACAAATTCATGGCCACGACCCCCCTTCAAACGTGGTCCAATATCACCAACAGATTCTGCACCATCGCTTGCGAGATAATCAACAACGATGGAATTGCATGCTTTTTTGAAATCCTGCAATTCAACCAATTGCTGAACGATTTCTGGGTACTCTGTGACACACGGTTCGATAGAGGCAAGTTTTGACAGAAACTGTTCAGGAAGTCTTGCAATAAAGTTTGGTGGCAATACATCGTCAGCTATGGCCAGTTCCACGTACTTGAGGATCATCGCTGGGGCCTCTGGGCAGTCGAGAACAATGTCTTCCCAAGTAAGGAAAAGTTTCTCGAATCCTCGAGAAAGTTGTCCTAGAGACACATGCGATGATTTTTTCATTAGAGTGATAAGCTCTTCCACAATATCTCTTTCGCGATCAGAGCGATCAAAAGAAACTCGAATTATATGTGCAACGAGTTCGTCGTGATACACTCGGCAGTTGAGGTTTGTTACGCGATCAACAAATGTAGCAAAATCATTTGAGGTGAATAGTTCTTCAAGCATACCATCAACAGATTCCTTGAACTTGGTTAACGAGATTGGTGGCTGATCTTCGGAACGAGCCAATCGGTGAGACGGCATATGAAACCGTCCAAGGGTCTGTGAAGACGATCGGGGAGGTTTAGCAGGAGTTGTTTTAGTGGAACGAACAACATGGTATGGAATGGTTCCCAAATTCTCAGTCTCCTCTGTCATGTAAAAGTCAACATACTCCTCGTCTTCATCAAACGGGTCATAGTTGGGGTCCCGATTGTCTATAGCGTATGGAGAGCGGGTCTTATCAACATCCTCGAGAGAGTGCACAGTATGACTCTCGGTGTGGTGCGGCAGCGAAATGGACCCTTTTGGGGAATGACGAGGGGATGATCGCATAGGTGTTGCTTAGATTGATAGGGGTAAGGACGAAATGAGGAGGAGGATTTGGCGCTTACTATTTCTTGACATACTCTCTAACAAGTGTTAAGTCTGAACATGTCGTTGAGGCAGAAGAAACCTCCGCTTGGGTTTGGAGCCAAGTGGAAAACTTGGGCAAACATAAGAGGGGCTTGACTGTCATCAACAAACAACTTACCAACAACAAAGACAATGACACCATTATTCTGTGGGTTTGGTTGGCAATCGGCACGAACAAGTTCGTGCTTGATCTTCTGGAATGGAAGGGCCACCAACTTGTTGACGATGTTCTGGGCTCCTTGGAATTGTTCACCCTCGAAAGTGAGGAGAGATTGCTCACTGTAAAGAGGACCGAGAGTGGAGCGGTTGGCGTCGAAAGTATTGTAGTAATGTTGGATGAATTGGCGACCGATCGAGTCGAATTGGGGGTTCATCTTGAAATTAGTTTGTACTAGGAATGGATTTGAACGTTTGCTTAGAGTATTCGGAAATTGAAGTCAACAGCGATTTTATGAATTTTCCTCATTTCGTTCCATTGCATTCATGAAGGATCAAGCACCACAAAAGGCCAAGCTGAACGTCGTTGGATTGCGGACGGTCAAAACTGGAGCCGGTGACATCGCATTGATTGACAATGGAGTATCAACGCGCAAATATACGTGGTGGAGTTTCCTTCCGGTGAGTTTGCTTTTCCAATTCCGAAGCGTGAGTAACATATATTTCCTATTCACTGCAATCATCATGTTGATTCCGAATGTGTCGCCAGTGACACCATTCAGTGCTATAGTTCCTCTGCTTTTCGTGTTGGCAGTTTCTGAGATTCGAGAGTTCGCGGAAGAGTGGCACAAGTATAAGCGTGATCGTCAAACGAATTCGACTAGAATAAAGAAACTGCGAAAGACCGAAACAGGTGCCGTTGAGTTTATGGATACCACGTGGGCTTGTTTGCATCCAGGTGATCTTGTACTGTTATTAGACCGAGACAAGATTCCAGCAGATTTGATTCTAACCTATTCAATCGCGAACAATTTCTCGTATGTGGAAACGTCCAATTTGGATGGTGAAACGAATCTCAAGACACGGGAAGCCCCATCCTGCCTGGACAATCTCGTTACACGAGTGTCAGGGAAGGAGTTTGTCGCAGTCGCGGAGTGTATGCCAGAAGATTGCGATTTCAGTAAATTATTTGATCATTCGATTACCTTTGAGCACCCCAACCCGGACATGTACCGGTTCAAGGGAACTATCAACAATAGTACGGGATTGAACATCAACAATATGATGCTCCGAGGATGTTCGATGCGTAACACACCATGGGCCATTGGCGTTGTTATATATTCAGGTCATGAGTCGAAGGCGATGCTGAATTCGGCATCAGCGGGTGTTACACCGAGCAAAAAAACGAACATTGAAAAACGAATGAACACTATGGTACTCATTGTCTTTATTTGTCAAATCGTTCTTGTGGCTGGAGCAACTATAGGGTACGCATACCTTGACTCTCAAGGTGCTTTTGGAGTATGGTATACATCGGGATTGTCAAATATGTCGTCCTTTTTACAAGCACTGACTTTTTTCATTCTTCTCAATACCATTATACCAGTGTCTCTTTGGGTATCTTTGGAAGTGCTCAAGTTCTTACAAGCATTGATGATACAAGCAGACAAAGCGATGAAAGATCCAGAACGAAAATTATCTTGTGCCGCTAATTCCATGAATATGAATGAGGAACTCGGTCAAGTCACACATGTCTTTACCGACAAGACCGGAACATTAACATGCAATCGGATGGAGTTCAAGGGATGTGCAATAGGGCAGAACTTGTATACGTTGGCAGACGCGGAGGATCGCCGCGATTCACCATCATCGGGAGGTGGTGGAAGCAGTAAACCAAAACGTCGTCGGATTCTCGGGTTCGCAGGATCTATTCCGATCTCTGAGAAACTATTGGAAAAAATTGTCGATTCCATTTCTCCCGGACCCGAGTATGAATTCTTCAAAGGGATTGCGTTATGTCATTCGTGTGAGCGTGTAGCGAAACGGGCGGGTTCGGACATGGACGAGAAGAAAAAGGGAAGAGCTGGGATAGATAATCGGAAATCAGCCAGAGGGTGGTTCTCAAAGACTCCTTCGGTAGCCAGTGTTGAGGCACGCCGACCTGGTACAGGAATCAACACTGCGGCAGTGTCCGCAGTGTTTCAGGACGCGGCAGAGGATCGTTCGCAACCGCAGTTTATATACCAATCAACAAGTCCAGATGAAGCAGCACTAGTGTCTGCGGCGGCAGACATTGGCTTCTTTTTCCACAAGCGATTGACTGGAGCTATTCAGGTCGATATAGGCAAATCGGCAACGGTGTACGATGTGCTTCACACGATCGCATTCTCATCGGAGCGTCGAATGATGAGTGTGGTTGTTCGTGAACGTTCCTCAAAAGGGAAATCGGGCGCAGTTGTGGTATACACTAAAGGAGCCGATTCGTCTGTCATTCCACGTTGTGAACAAACGAGCGATGAACGTGTTGTTGGGCACACAAAATGGGCGATTGAAATGTTTGCAGAAAAGGGGTTGAGAACTCTATGTGTTGCACGGAAAGAAATTTCAAGCGAACAGTGGGAGACGGAATTTCAACCACAAATTCAAAAAGCTAACAATAATCTCGATACAAGGGAATCTGTTATGAGTAAAATAGATGCTGAGATTGAAGCTGGAATGACGTTGCTGGGATGTACTGCTGTTGAAGACAAACTACAGCCAGGAGTTCACGAGACAGTGGCTGCGCTTCGTTCAGCTGGAATAACCGTTTGTATGATTACCGGGGATAAACGGGAGACTGCAATCAATATTGCGCGAAGTTGTAAGCTGGTCAACAGCGACAACAATGTCTACACGATGAGCACTCAGGACAACATGTACGGTGGAGGAAACTTTATTCATTTGCATTCGTTGGCTCAGTTAGTGGGGGACGGAAGGGCGGACCCTCTTTGGGGTATGACCAACGAGGGTGTGGATTTGGACAAAGTTGGCAAAGAGAGGAAATCAGTCATTACTGGATCTGGTGGGAGCGATGTTAGTAGTGCTGTGAATGTTGAAGGATCTTCAGCTTCAGGGGAAGCAACTGCTGCAGCTGCTGCTGCTTCTACTTCGCTGCAAAGGACACAAAGTTTACCTGAAGAGGAACGGCCAGAGCAGGGTTTGAGTGCCACAGACGGAGCAGAGGTCAGTTTGTCACCATTAGCAAGTGCGGCTCGAACCACTGCAATTCAGACTGGGAGGTATCAAGGAGTCACATCGCCCATGAACAGAGTATCAGGGGATGAAGTACCAGAGAACAATGTTAGACAAGTAGTGTCGTTGAGCGGTATTATTAGCAATAGGAACCCAAATTCTCCGTCGGCAAATGGCGCAAATACTTCGATAGCCAGCCATACATCATCCGCCAACAACAAGTTCTGTATAGTTCTTGACGGTGCGGCATTGTCCATACTGCTTGCGAACCCAAACCAAACGAAAAAATTGTTATCGGTGATGAGCCATCCTCAATGCGAAGCCGCAGTCTTTTGTAGAGTGAATCCGAAACAGAAAGGATTGATTGTCAAGAGCTGCCGCGACCGCATGCGCTCCGGATGTGTGCTCGCTATTGGGGACGGCGCAAACGATATAAGTATGATCAAAGAAGCGCATGTGGGAATAGGGATATATGGAGAGGAAGGTTGGCAGGCTGCAGGATCTGCTGATTATGCAATAGTTAAATTCAAAGACTTGTATCGCTTGTTGTTTATTCATGGACGATGGAATTACATGCGCATCACTTTTTTCATTTCATTTTTTGTGTATAAAAATTTCGCCTTCACATTCCTCCAATTCTGGATGGCTGCGTATTCCCAATGGACCGGAGTGTCCGTTTTGAACGATATCTGTCTGCTCGCATTCAACTCGATCTTCATGGTAGGTCCCCTGTTTGCTGCTGCACTGTTTGATAAGGATCTTCATCCTGACGACGATCGACCATCCAAGAAGACTATTGCTCATCCTCCATCTGTGGATGATGACAAATGGTATGTCTCAGTGATCCCTCGGCTGTATCATCCGGGGCAATCAAACAAATTCTTCACCTCAAAACGGATCCTGGCTTGGCTGGTTCTGGGTTTGGTCCACTCTGTTTGTGTGTTTTACGGTGTAATGGGTGCTTGGGGTTTCGACGCCGCAGTGGCTATAGAGAGCTCCGGGTATAATGCCTCGTTTACGATGATGCAACAAGCCCTGTACACAGTCCTCCTTATGATGCTGGTTTGGTTACATGCATCGATGGTGCGAGAGTGGAATATCGCGTATGCAGTGGGAGTCATTGTTTTGCATGTAGTCTTGTATATTGCATTCACTGCCATATATGACACCATATCAAACGACCCGTACAATTATATTGCAGATGCGACTTTCGGCAACTGGGATTTCTGGTTCATGTTCCTGGTAACGGTTGTTGTTTGTGTCGTACCCGTTATCGCGCTGCGAAGGTATCACGTTCTTCGAAAACCCACCCTTGTCGACATAATTTCCTGCCAGAAGAAGTTGGGAGACCGATCAAGATTGAACTCCATCGCTCATGTAAGTATCGCAACGAGCGAGTTAAGCGCCGAAATTTGATGGATGCAATACTAATTAAAGTTATATAACACTTAGTCATTGAATGCTTGGTCTTCATTCTCGCAACGTACATGGAACACGCGAAAATTTTAAAAAATTTCGATGGCGGGCTTCCTCAAACCAACTGTCTACGATTCCGTGAAGTTCTCCGCTTTATTGCACTCTCTTCCTCATGAAGATTGTTCCACCCATCCTTTTGTTGTTACAGCTCTACAGAAAAGGTATGCTAGTCCCGTTATATCTATATATTCACTCAGTAAGCGACTCGATAAACATACCGGTTGCATCAACACCATCACATGGAACGAGGAAGGTTCACGATTGGTTTCCGGCTCCGATGACCGTCATATCGTTGTGTGGGATTTCCCAAGGGGGCGCCCTATCAAGTCGATCCACACTGGTCACCGGAATAATATTTTCTGTGCAACATTCGTAGGAGGAGGCACTGAGGTGATTACAAGTGCGGCAGATGGGTCCGTGCGTCTGATTAATCTAGAGACAAATGCGATAGATCCTCTCTTTGAGACTGAGTCCCGTGCATATTGTTTCAAACATGTTGTTGATCCAAACTCTCCTCGAACGGGTTTGGTTACTCTTTCGGATGGACCGGTTATACGTTATGACACCCGTTCCCCGTCATCAGCAGAGGAAATTATACGTATGCAAAATCATCCGATGGTTTATCAGCTATCGTCTGGACGCTTCACGGCCCCGCCGTCAGCAACTGCACTTTCCTTCAATCCAATTGATCCTAATTTGCTTGCTTTGGGCACAAGTACACAAGCAGTCGTCATGTACGATGTCCGCTCTCTTCGTGATTCTCTCAACACCATTATACCAACCTTTACACCTATTCGTGAATCATATCCCGGCGAAACAGAGTCCGTGTCAGACCTTGTCTGGGATCAACATAACCGGTTGATAGTCAATTACTGTCGTCAAAATTTAATTGAAATCGACTACAATCATGTGCGAGAAGGTTGTTGTATTGGGAGGTTCAACGTTGGTGATTCCCTCACGATTCCTCGTCAATGGTCTGGTCGTGTTAACCATCAGACATTCTTGAAAGAAGTTGCCCTTCTTGGAGACGAATATATCCTAACAGGAGGAGATTGTGGAAACCTGTTTGTTTATGAACGATTCGGATCACAGCGTTTACTTTCGAAAAAACCTGCTGATCCATACGTATTGAATTGTGTCGCTGTCCACCCTCATTCACCCGTCGTTGCTACATCTGGAATCGCCTCTGTTGCAGATATTTGGGAACCTATTGCTGCCCTAAGTTGTCGCTTGCGTGAACGAGCTGAGAAAATTCCGTCAACTGATCAGTCTACCACTATTTCAGGATCTCCCGATTCTCCCCCTTTGTTATCGGACAATGACAGGATCCAATTAGCCAACGGTTTGCGCACCGAAGGCAACGAATTGTATCGTACTGGTAACCTTGAGGGAGCATATGGAAAGTACCATGAAATGATCGATTTGCTGTCTAATTTTCGCTCTGAAAGTTTAATGTCTGAGCGTAACAGCTTGCTTGAGAAGGCTTGGAACAATACTGCAGCTGCCCTGATTGAGATGGAGGAATATATGGAGGCTATTGAAGCATGTGATACAGTGCTGGATTTGAACCCGAACAATATCAAGGCACTTGTTAGAAGAGCAAAATGTTTCAATCGAATTGGCGATGTAAATATGTTTATGCAAGACATTGATCGAGCGACCCAGCTCGATCCGCTCAATGAGGACCTGCATCTGTTGATGTTAGCAGAACAGCACGAAATTGAAGGTTCTTTAATGTGGCGATGGCGGCGTCAAAATGTTTAATTTTAGGAGTGAAATTTTTTCCTCGCGAGAATGTTTTTTTTTTCTGATTTTTGTAGACATTTTTATTTCGTATTCAGCCAGAATAGTAGGTCACGAGGTCGTCATAGACGACCTCGGACGCGACCATGTAGTGTACGTGATTGAGGTGAGTCGGTCAGACTCTCCTGTGAAATGGACGGTATATCGTCGATACTCCAAGTTTGTTATGGTGGATAAACTATTGGAGTCAGAGTTGGGGATTCCTCGAAGCACTAGTAGATTCCCTTCGTGGCGAAGAGGCACGGACGAGCGACTCGTTGCCGAACGAAAAGAATTATTAAACATTTTGCTGTCGAAATTTTTATCGAATTTTTGCGAAATTGTTTCAGAATTTCTTCGTGTTCCAACCGAGGAAGAACCCCGATACGATTTCTCGACTGCTGTTAGCAGTAGTGTGATTACTTCGGGTGTTCAAACCCCTGTGATTGACGACTCGGACGAAGGATTGATTCGTAAACTGGGCCAAGCAATTCGAGTTGCCGAGGAAACGGGTAAACCAACATTCCCCATATTTGATTCATTCATAAAATCAAACCCAATAAGTCTTGGGCGGAATCAAACTGTTGCTATAGAGTTCCTCAATCTCGTTCTCGACCAGATCGGGACATGCACAACCTCTCCAATAGATTCATTCAATTTTCTTAAATTTCTTGCCAATATGGTTTCCGCAGAACACAATCCGACGGAATCAGCGATTGCTGTTTTCCTCTTGAAGCATAAAGTCACACCTGCCCAATGGACTAGGGCAGATCTCGGGTACCACGTGATCGACAATCCGTCCCCGTTTGGTAATCGAACGGACGTGTTTCGTCTCATTTTTGCACTGGATCACGACGATGCAGGCTTATATACAATATTGCCGGAAATTGCTGTATCGCAGTATCTCATGTGGCGTGACCGCCACGTTACGTTTGCCGAGGTTTCCCCAGGCGGACAAGAAGGGCATCTTTTCGTTTCACCAGGAATGGTGAGTTTATTGGGACCGAATTCTCCAATGGCTGCATCGCCTGCCAGATCACGCAATCAGCACTGTCTCGCGTACGACGCGAGAGAGTGGCTGATGGTGTCCCTGGCAGCGCAGGAGGGGGACGGGATGTTTGGGTCAGTTGCCTCTTCATGGAAGAAAGTTGATATCCCTAAAGAGTCGGAGAATTTGATTCTTGGTGATTTCAGTCTCTGGTACAGACCATCCCAGTCACAGACCGAATATGAGGTGAAATTTGAGTGGACGTTTCCTGCCCACGTTAATATGGAGCATGTGCTCGGACTGCTGTACAATCCCGACGAGATTGGGACTCGCGATATAGTGGGGGAATTTTTTGGGATGGTTTCATCGTATACCGTAAGTCATCCAGTTGAGGAGGACGACGTTCTTGTGAAGAAACTTGTCGTGTTTTTTGAGGAACCAAAAAAAGCAGTGGCAAATCTTGTTGCTACCGCTGGTAGAGGAGTCGGAAACAATTCTGTAGTTATCGCCCTGGCTAGTGAT
>Ga0214917_10003103_pt1 | contig 19549 bp, 21 predicted proteins | sample LL_1208_BB_MetaG_FD_177983 | JGI IMG/M metagenome (GOLD analysis project Ga0214917, IMG submission 177983) | Freshwater microbial communities from Lake Lanier, Atlanta, Georgia, United States - LL_1208_BB | ecosystem: Environmental > Aquatic > Freshwater > Lake | place: USA: Georgia | collected...
CCGCAGTCATCGGGAAGAGGGAGGTAATGGAGGCGGCCCAAAGAAGCTTTATCAGCAGCACATTCTGGACCGAGCGCATCGGCCCAACGGCCGCACTCAAAACCCTCGAGGTTATGAAGAGGGAAAAGTCCTGGGAACAAATCACCCAGGCAGGGATGTCAATTCGTAAGGGGTGGCAAAGTTTGGCGGACTCATATGGGCTTAAAATCGAACACTGGGGTCTTCCCGCCTTGGCGAGTTTTAATTTCAAAAGTCCGCACGCGCTTGCCTACAAAACGCTGATCACGCAAGAGATGCTAAAAAAGGGTTATCTGGCTGGAAACTGCGTCTATAGCTGCATCGAGCACAAGCAAGAGTTCGTAGAAAAATTCTTTGAAAAATTACGTCCAGTATTTTCTTTGATCAAGGGGTGCGAAGAAGGGGGAGACGTAAAAAGCCTGCTCAACGGAGCGATCTGCTATTCGGCCTTCAGGAGATTAAACTAATAAGGAACCAAGAATGAAAGTTAAACCAACAAAATATTACTTAAAAATTATCGATGAGATTGAGAAAGTGCGCACTAAAAACAATATCAACTGGATGGATATATTAAGAATTGCTTTTCAAGGAAACCCTGAAAAGGCATTGCGGTGCATGAAAAAAATCAATGGCCAAGACAGCCAGATCTCGCGGTTGATGAAAAAGCTAACCAGTAACTAGCACGTTGAAGCTAAAGGCTCGGCCTGCAACGATAAAAGATAAGGCTCGTCTTTTAGCTTGGGCCAATGACCAAGAAATACGAAGGCAGAGCTTCATGACGAAAAGAATCACCAAACAAGAGCATGATCAATGGTTCTCCAAAGTTCTCGCAGATCACAACAATCAACGACTATTTATCTTAGAAAATCACGACACAAGTCCCTGTGGGCAGGTTCGCTTTAGCAGAAACGATGGGGATGATTGGGAAATTCATTTTTCAATGGATGCACAATACCGCAGACGTGGAATGGGGTCCGAAATGTTGAGAGTTGGCTTAGATGCATTTTTGGGAAAACAAAAGGCATCACTCATAACTGCAAAAGTCAAAATAAATAACTTTGCCTCCTTAAAGGTTCTTGCAAAGGCGGGGTTCGAGATAACAGCAAAAAGTGTGTCGGGAAATCTAGAGGCTGAATTAATATATACTCCTAAATGAAAATCGGAACGCAACTAACTGGAATAGGTTACCCGCCTTTCATCATAGCTGAAATGTCTGGTAATCATAACCAATCTTTGGAACGGGCGCTAGAGATTGTAGCGGCCGCAGCCAGAGCGGGTGCACATGCAATCAAGCTTCAGACATATACTGCCGATACCATGACCCTAGACTTGAAAGAGGGTGAATTCTTTATATCAGACAAAAAGAATCCATGGGAAGGTCAAAGCCTCTATGGCCTTTATAAAATCGCCCATACACCTTGGGATTGGCATCAACCGATCTTTGATTGTGCAAAAAAACATGGGCTCATCTGTTTCAGCACCCCCTTTGATGAAACGGCAGTTGATTTTCTGGAGAAATTAAGAGTTCCCATCTATAAAATTGCCTCATTCGAAAACACCGATATTCCCTTGATTCGACGTGTTGCCGCTACTGGCAAGCCACTAATTATTTCAACTGGTATGGCTAATCAGGAAGAGCTGGATGAATCGGTGGATGCGGCAAGAAAAGGAGGATGCAAGGAATTGACGTTACTAAAATGCACGAGTACTTATCCGGCTACACCTGAAAATAGCAACCTTCTAACGATACCCTATCTAAGAGATCGATATGGGTGTGAAATAGGACTGTCGGATCATACTCTTGGAATTGGAGTAGCCATATCAAGTGTTGCCCTTGGGGCTACCGTGATCGAGAAGCATTTCACCTTGAAAAGGTCTGATGGGGGTGTCGATGCCGCATTTTCACTGGAACCAAATGAAATGAAACAACTTGTCGAAGAAACGGCCCGGGCTTGGCAATCCCTCGGGAAAGCTTTTATAGGGCCAACAGAAGCCGAAAAGCCCTCAATTACCTTTCGGAGATCCCTTTACATCGTCAAAGACCTGAAGGCAGGGGATGTGCTAACCAAGGAAAATATCCGCGCCATCCGTCCCGGATTGGGACTGTCTCCCAAAAATCTGGATGAGGTTTTGGGAAAAAAGATGAAAAGTAGCGTCAAGATGGGAACGGCGCTGGCCTGGAATATGATCTGCTAAAAAAGGAAAGGAAGGAGCTGATATAAAATATTACAAGTCATGAACTGTAAAAATAAAAGCAGTTGAAAATTGTTTCCACCATTGAAGCCCGGATGACATCCAGTCGCCTGCCTGGTAAAGTTTTATTGAAAGCTGCAGAGAAACCAATGCTGGAACACTTGGTAAACAGACTGCGCGCCGTTCCTTCGCTTCAGCGAATCGTGCTTGCGACCACTGCAAATAGGACTGACGATGAACTCGAAGAATTTTCAGTTAAAATGGGAATAGGTTGCTATCGGGGCAGTGAAAATGATGTCATGAGTCGGGTCATTGGCGCTGCAGAATCAGAGGGAGCAGATATCGTTGTCGAGATTACAGGCGACTGCCCAATTATAGATCCTAAAATAGTAGAGCAAACAATCAGCGTGTTTAAATCAAATCAAGTTGATTATGTAAGCAATGGCCACATTCGAAGTTTTCCGGATGGCATGGATACGCAAGTATTTCGATTGGACGCATTAAAACGTTCCGCTGCGATGACGAACGACCGACTGGACCGTGAACATGTCACTCTGCATATGCGGAATCATCCCGAATTATTCACCCATGCCTATCTTGTCGCGCCACCGGAGCTTCATTGGCCGGAGTTGGGGCTGACTCTTGATGAGCCTAAAGATTACGAACTAATAAAAAAGATCATTGAATATTTCGAACCCAATCAACCGCTCTTTACTTGCTTAGACGTGATTCGACTTCTGAAACATAGGCCAGATTGGGCCTCGATTAACGCATCCGTGATTCGCAAAGGAGACGCATAAGAAAACGCACAGTCGATGATCGCCGTGGTCAGTCATGATGCTGGAGGGGCAGAAATCCTGAGTAGTTGGCTACTTCGATGCTCCGAAAGCTATTGTCTCGTGCTGGATGGGCCTGCGAAGGCCATATTCAAACGAAAACTCGGTGCCGGCAAAATCACCGCGCTGTCTGAAGCAATCGATCGATGCGACTGGGTTTTATGTGGCACCAGCTGGGAATCTAGTCTGGAAAGGGAGGCGATTCTGTCCGCTAAGAATGCAGGGAAAAAAGTAATTTCATTTCTGGATCACTGGGTCAATTACAAAGAGAGATTCCAGGGCACGGCTGCGACACAACTCCCGGACGAAATATGGGTTGGAGATACTGACGGAGAAAATTTAGCCAGAAAGAATTTTCCAGATTCACCTGTATTTTTAAAAGCTAATCCATACTTCGAGGATCTTCAGATTGAGCTAGAGAAGATGCAGTTAGCCCATGGAAGAGACTCTGATGAATATTCGGCATTATATGTTTGTGAGCCAATCCGCAAACATGCCCGTTTGCAGCACGGAGATGAGCGTTATTGGGGGTATTCTGAAGAGGAAGCGCTGGAGTATTTCATCAAGAATATCCCTGCCATAGGTAGAAAACTGACCCATATAACAATTCGACCACATCCTTCTGAAGATAAAAATAAATACAATTGGGTAAAACAAGGCAGCCAGGTAAAAGTCACTATCGGGGGTGGGGAAACGCTTCTTGAGGAAATAGCCGGCTCAGATGTGGTTGTAGGGTGTGCCAGCATGGCCATGGTTGTAGGTTTGTTGGCTAAAAAGCGTGTTATCTGCTCGATCCCTCCAAGCGGGGGATTGTGTCCACTACCACAAAAAGAAATCGAACATCTATATATCCTAGTATCGAATATGAAGGCTGTTCCGAATGCGTAAAAAATGTCTCGTGGTAGGATTGGGCCAAATCGGAATGGCTTATGATCTGAGCCTTGATCCAGCTAGATATATCAGCACCCACGTCAGAGCCTTTTCTGCTCATCCTGCATTTGAATTGTCCGGCGCTGTTGATTCATCCGAAAAGCAGAGGCATATGTTCGAGCAGCACTACAAAAAACCTAGCTTTTCAAGCCTTTCGGAATCACTTCAAAAAATAAAACCAGAAGTCGTTGTCATTGCAACCCCCACCACCACCCATCTTGCTGTTTTGGATCAAGTTCTTGGGGAATGCTCTCCGCAGGCAATTCTTTGTGAAAAGCCCCTCGCATATGAACCGGAGGAGGGCACGAAGATGGTTGAGGCTTGCCATAAAACCGGAACAAAATTATTTGTAAATTACATGCGGCGTTCTGATTCTGGATCCGTCGAACTCAAAAGGCGCATCGAATCAGGTGAAATCTCCTCGCCAATCAAAGGAGTCGCTTGGTATTCCAAGGGCTTCCTGCACAATGGATCGCATCTTTTTAATTTAATGGAATTCTGGCTCGGGGAGTTTGAGCAAGCAAAAGTACTGAGCCCTGGGCATTTTTTGAACAATCAAGACTCCGAGCCGGATGTTCTGGTTGGATTTGAGCGGGGTGAGGTGGTATTCTTGGCAAGCTGGGAGGAGGCTTTTTCTCACTGTACGATAGAGTTTCTCAGTCCTTCAGGGCGCTTAAGATATGACCAGGGTGGTGGATTGATTGCTTGGCAACCTGCAGAAACCGACCCGTTCATTTCAGGCTATAAGATGCTGAAGGCAGGACCCGAAATAATTCACAACGACATGGACCGGTGTCAATATCACGTTGCTGATCAACTCGCGAATGCCCTTGGCGATCGGCCTTTTGCTCTTTGTACCGGCAAGCAAGCGCTTGCAACTCTAGAAGCCATGCACAAAATAATTCATCCAAAAAAATGAAGCCTATAGAAAAACTTGCACTCAATGGCGGCCCAAAAACCATCAAAAAGCGTCTGAAAAAATATAATCCTATTGGAAAAGAAGAGGTTGTCGCCGCAAAAAAAGTTGTGGAGTCCGGAGTGCTGTCGCAATTCCTCGGTTGCTGGGATCCAGATTTCTATGGCGGACCAATGGTTCAAAGGTTCGAGCGCGCTTGCGAGAAATATTTCAAGGTGCAGCATGCGGTTACAGTAAATTCCTGGACATCGGGATTAGTAGCGGCTGTGGGTGCGATCGGAATCGAGCCTGGCGATGAAGTGATTGTGAGTCCGTGGACGATGTGTGCCAGTGCCACAGCGATTCTCCATTGGAATGCCATCCCGGTTTTTGCAGACATCGAGCCAGAAACATTCTGCCTCGATCCAAAATCCATTGAAGCTAACATTACCCCACATACCAAAGCTATCATGGCCGTCGATATATTTGGCCAATCCGCAGATATGGATGCCATCATGAGAATTGCATCCAAGCATGGGCTTAAAGTCATCTCTGACACAGCTCAAGCACCAGGCGCTTTTTATAAGGGTAAATACGCAGGTACTGTAGCGCATGTAGGCGGGTATAGCTTAAATTATCACAAACACATTCATACGGGCGAAGGAGGAATTCTTGTCACGAATGACGATAAAATTGCTGAACGCATGCAATTGATACGAAACCATGCGGAGGGAGTAGTGGGCGATAAAAAAGTCGACAACCTGTCAAATATGATTGGCCACAACTTTCGATTGGGTGAAATCGAATGTGCGATCGGACTGGAACAAATCAAAAAACTTAAAAGACTTGTTCAAGGGCGACAAAAAGCAGCCGAGAAACTTACGGAATGCCTCGCTGACTTGCCAGGATTGCGAACACCGACTATTCGAAAAGATTGCACGCACGCATATTACACTTACCCATTAGTACTTGAGATAGAAAAGCTTGGAGTTAGTCGTGAGAGAATCTGCAGGGCTTTGATAGCAGAAGGAGTGGAAGGTATCGCGGAGGGGTATGCCAATATTCATTTACTTCCAATGTATCAAAAAAAGATGGCATATGGATCAAAAGGCTTTCCATGGAAATCCAGCATATGCAGACGTGACGTTAGCTATGACAAAGGGATCTGCCCGGTCGCAGAAAAACTGAATGATCTTACTTTTATAGGATTTGAAATGTGCCTACATGAACTTCAAGACGAGGATATAGATCTTATTTCCAGGGCATTTGTAAAAGTATGGAATTCTTTAGACAAACTAGCAGGTAGAAAAGAATAAGTAGTCAAGGCGTGATAATACTAAACTCAAAAAACTTAAGGATTGTTTCCTTCACACAAAAACACCTTACTCATCGTTATGTCTCGTGGTTAAACAACAGAGAAATCGTTAAATATTCAGAATTGAGACATGAGAAACATACCTTAAAAGCATGCAAGAAATACATGCAAGATATAATAAAAAAAGGCAACAGTTTTTTAGCTATTGAGGAAAAAGAATCAAAAAAACACATTGGGAATATTACACTAATCCGTGACTATCCGAACAAAAATGTGGATATTGCGATATTAATTGGTGAAATGACTATGCAAGGTAAAGGGTTGGGATTTGAAGCCTGGATGTCTGTTCTAAGTTATTTGAAAAAAGATCCGCAAACTAAAAAGATAACGGCGGGTACGATGGCCTGTAATAAAAGAATGATAAAAATCATACATAAGTCGGGAATGATTTTCGACGGAATCCGAAAAAGATATTTGCTTGTTGATAAAAAAGAGACAGATCTTCTGTTTGCATCTTTAAGGAAAAAATAAGATGAGCCTATTAAAAAATAAGATTCGCATGAAATCTGCCATCTATCGAATAAAAAACTTTCTAAGAAATTCATTTATGCAAAATCGAAATGAAAATATAACATTAATTATGGTACCGGAGGCAGGGGTCACCGAACACTTTCTAGCCGCATGTTATTTGGCGAAAACTCTTGAGGAAAATGGAGATAATACGCGCCTTTTGCATTGTGAAAACAGTTTTTCAAGGTGTGTTGTAAAAAATATGAATAAAATATCAGCTTATACATTAGAAAAAGAAGTCAAAAGAATATGTCATAACTGTAATAATGAGTTTTACAAGAATGCACTAAGCTTTGGGCTAAATTACATTAATATCGAAAGTCAAATCGATTCAATTACAAAAAAAGAACTCCTCGAATTGTATCAGAAAATAAAAGAAAGCCTCTGGGATTTCAAGCATGAGAATATACAGTTTGGAAGGTTGTGTTGTTACGATGTGCAGTTAATGCACAAAGTTTCTGATATTAAAAATGCCGACTCAGGAATCAAGGCCATTCTGGCAGATGTGATTTTTACCGCTTTGAAGATGTACGTTATTATTGACAAGATGATTTCTCAGAAAAAAATTGAGAAAATAATTTATTTTAATGATTATTCAATCAATCTTGGAGCAAGATTGGCTGCAGATAAAAATAGTATTCCTTCTTATACATTTTCAAACGGTAATTATAAGGGTGTAGACAGAGCAAAATGGGTATTAAGCCGTAAAATGCTAATCGAACGAATATATACGGACATCAATTTGTGGCCAAAGTATAAAAACTATCCGCTACTAAAATCTGAAATAGATAAAATCATTAAAGATAGCATTTTTCGTTTTACTGCCCCTTCCCACTTTGTGTATTCGCCGCGCATCTCTGGCAAAACAGAAGAAAGCAAGCCAGGTCAAAAAATAATAACTGTTTTTACAAGCAGTGCTGATGAGACCGGTATAATTGAAACGCTTGCGGCATTAAATATCAAAATCCCAAAGACTCACTATACTTTTGGGAGTACTCAGTATAACTGCCAGATTGCTTGGCTGAAATCTTTAATCGAATTCGCATGCAGAAATAAGGAGATTGCTTTTCGCATTCGAGTTCACCCAAGAGAAGGGGCAAATCATCGTGAAAGTATTTCTTCCGAACATTTGATTGCCTTAAAAAGCTTATTTTTGGAAACACCTTGTAATGTAAATATTATGTGGCCCGATAGCAAAATATCAAGTTACGATCTTTTTAATGGTTCAGATGTAGTTCTGACGAGCTGGAGTTTCATCGGGCTGGAGGCTGCAAGACTTGGGATCCCAGTTTTAGAGTGTACGCGCGGAATCAATGGATTTCCTGTTAATAGTTTTAGTTTTTTCGAAAAAACTCCGCAAAGATATTACAAGAAACTATCTTCTTTATTAGGTGGAAAATATAATAAAAACGATATAATAAAAAATGCTTTTCGATGGAGTGCTTTTTATTCATTAAGCAATACGATCGATGTAAGCGACGTGATAACGCCCAGCTTTTCTGGATCCCTTCAATACAGAGCCCCCAAAAACAAAATAGTAATAGAAAAAAGTATGCACAATGATAGTTTTGTGAGAAAGACATTCTATATGAATCAACAGATAAAACGAAGTATAGCAAAAGAAAAGGTGAACTTAGTCCATGCTTATCGAAAACTTGCAAATGTTTTAAAGAAATAATGAAGAAAAAAATACTTTTTTGGATAAGGGTTTTCAAAAAAGCGTTCATCCATGCCATGGTTGATGACGAATTCCGACTTTATATAGGCAAAAGAAGGCTTCAGGGGCTCAAGGGCAAAATCAATACATTTAAGAATGCAAGTGATCGTGCTTTGACCAATACGATTTCTTATAATTTAAAAGCACTCAATGACATTACAACTGATTTCTGTATGCAGAGAATGAAATGGTTGATTTATGCAGTGCTTGCTGTCGAGACAACAACACGTCATTCGAAGATACTGTTTATTGGTCCGAGGACAGAAAATGAAATCCTATTTCTGAAATCGCTTGGATATGAAAAAGTAAACGCCATAGACCTTATAAGCTATTCACCCTATATTACATTAGGTGACATGCATAATATTCCATTCGGAGATGAGGCTTTCGATATCGTCATCTGTGGGTGGACCCTGCCTTATAGTAAACAACCTTCTATCGTTGCCAAAGAAATTGTAAGAGTTGCCAAGAAAAATGGCTTAATAGCCGTTGGCTTGGAGCATATCCCAGTGCAAAAACTCCAAGCGATGTTAAAAGAGTCTTCTATTTCCGAGTCTAGTTCGTTGAATCAGAAAGAATTAGCAACCGACAGACTCAATACAGTGGACGATATTAGAAATCTTTTCGGAATGAGGGGAGCAGACCAGTTAATCTTTTCACACAATGCACCACTCAAGAATCTTGATACACAGAAAATAGAGGCCTTAACAGGTTTGGCTAGCTCTCAGGTGATGGTGGTTCTACGAAAGTGACTACAATCATTTAAAAATGACTATTCAGTCATAATCAATATGCCTTATTCATGAGCTGGTTTAATTTATTCTCAAATAGAAGAAAAAAAAACTTCTTTGCTCAGGATGGTGAAGACTTTCTGCTCAATAGGCTTCTGGAAACACAAAAGCCTGGTTTTTTCGTTGATGTGGGCTCGGCGCATCCCGTGAAAGCCAGTAATTCATATTTATTTTATTTAAATGGGTGGCGGGGGCTTTGCGTGGATGCCAGCCCAGGATTAATTGGTCTTTATCAAAAGCACAGGCCCAAGGATTTGTTTATCAATGCCTTTGTTGGCAAATGTTCGGGAACACGCGATTTCTATATTTTCAATGAACCTTTCCTCAATACCGGTTCGCGACAGCGTAAAGATTTCCTTTCGGGAAAAACAGACTACGAATTTCAAAAGCAGGTTTCGGTACAACAGTTACCACTGAAGGAAATACTCGAAAAAAACGTGCCGCCAGAAAAAACGATAGAATTTATGTCCTTGGATGTCGAAGAGGGAGAGCTGGAGGTTTTGGAATCAAACGATTGGAGTCGATATCGGCCGCGTGTTGTTGTGATGGAAGTGCTGCACCAAGACAGGGAAAAAATCGGTGAAAACTCTGCGGTGCAATTTCTCAAGAAGCAGGGATATCGACCAAGCATCATTTTGCCGAGATCCGTTTTTTTCACAGCTTTGTGAAGACTCCATTAGCACTTTTTATTTATAACCGTCCCAAGGTTCTGGCAAGAACCATGGTTAAAATCCGTGAAACTCGACCGAAGAGGCTCTATGTATTTGCAGACGGCCCGAAGTCAGGAGACGGGGCCGACCAGCGCAAATGTGATGAAGCAAGGGGATTGTTGGAGCATGTGGATTGGCCTTGTGAAGTTTCCAGGGTTTATAATGACGAAAACTACGGCCTAAGAAATCAAATTGAAGAAAAACTATCCTTTCTTTTCGCCCGAGAAGAAGCCGCGGTTATTCTGGAAGACGACTGTTTGCCCGAAAACGACTTTTTTCGATTCTGTGAAGATGGCCTCCATGCCTACGAAAAGTCCCCCCAGCTCATGGCCATAACGGGCAATCAATACCTGGCAACCCAACCCAATCCCTTTTTATCCCGGTTTCCGCATTGTTGGGGTTGGGCAACGTGGCGTCGAGCATGGCAGGCTTACGATGGAAACATTTCAGGCTGGCCAGAGTTCAAACGCTCTTCCCATTGGCAGTCTGAATATTTACCGGAAGAAAAAAGGTATTGGGAGCCGCTCCTTGACCGGGTGCACAAAGGAGAATTAAATTCTTGGGCTTACCGTTGGCTGGCTACGATCTGGATGCATGAAGGGCTGGTGCTGACGCCGCCAGGGAATCTAGTTTCCAACATTGGCTTTGGCGAAGACGGCACCCATTGCCGTGCCCCCACCCCGTTGGCGGAATTTCCAACAAGACCTCTGTCCGGTTGGTCCATGCCCCGGCATTTGCAACGGGATAAACGATTGGATCGAAAGACCTTTTTTAAGGTTTTTTACAACCAAAAACTGTCCATCTTGAAGCGCTGGAAATATGGTATTTAGTCCGTTCATCCCAACGCAAAAACTGCAACTGGTAAGAAAAATTCCAGTATCTTTTTTACGGGAAAAGTGGAATGAATCCTACCAGATCGATTTGCCCAAAAATTTCGGCCAAAAGGGTGTGGTTTTTGAAATGATCTGTCCCAAGAGTGATGTAACCTTTTTCTACCCCAAAAACGTTTTTGGAAAATCTGATTTTTACAAAAAGCTTTCGGCAGCCAACCCGTATTACCAGGAAGAAAAGTGGGAGTATCAGGAGGCACTTCGATTTATTCCAGGGGCGAGTGATGTGCTTGAGATCGGTTGTGGGAATGGGGAATTCCTGTCTCTTTGCCGGTTTAAAAAGTGTCAACTCGTTGGACTAGAGCTCAATCGTGGAATCCGTAATATGGATCCCAAAAGCCTTCGGATTATCCATGCCCCTTGGGAAAAGTACCTGATAAGAAAGAGGGCAAGGCACTCGGTGATTGCCGCTTTTCAGGTTTTGGAGCATTTGCCCAATCCTGAAATCTTTTTTCAGCGTTGCGCCAGTGGCCTGCGGCGGGGGGGTGTGTTGATTGTGGGAGTGCCAAATAAAGATAGCTTTATCAAGGACTCCTTTAACCTCCTTGATTTGCCCCCGCATCACATGACCCGGTGGAGTCGGAAAAGCTTTTTGGTGATTGCACCGCGTTACGGGTTCCAGGTGGTAAGGCTCATGGATGAGCCTTTGGCTCCTTACCACGTGGACTACTATTTAGATACCCAAATGGAAAAAATGCGGAGACAAAGAGATTGGAGAAGGTTTATCTTCAAACGGCCGTGGAGGGGTTTGATTCGCAGTATACTTCTGTTGGGGCTCAGAAAAAAAATAAGAGGGCAGACGATTCTGGCCGTTCTCCGGAAAGTTAAATGAAACTCCTAAACTTGGGGTGTGGGAATCGGCTGCATCCAGACTGGGAAAATTGCGACCTGAATCCATCTGACCCGGGGACCAAGGCCGTGGATCTTTTACGTCCTCTTCCCTGGGCATCCGCAAGTTTTGAAGGCGTATACTGTTCCCATGTTCTTGAGCATCTTCCGCGCGGGAAGGTCTCTTCAGTTCTAAAGGAAGTACGCCGGATTCTCCAAACAGGAGGAACTTTCCGGGTGGTAGTTCCAGATTTGGCGGGGATTGTTCGAGCTTACCTTCAATCCTTTGAGGAGGCCCGAAAAGAGCTGCCGGGCAGCCAACTGCGACACGAATGGATGACGCTCGAGCTTCTCGATCAGTTGGTGAGGGAGACTCCAGGCGGCTGTATGGGTCGTTGGTGGAAGTTAGACCCCGTCCCCGGCAAAGAATTCATCCAAACTCGGGTTGGACAAGAGGCAACTGCTCACTGGAAGGATCGAGATCCAAAAGAGACTCCAGTTCCTTCGACTGATTCGATTTATATGAGTGAGCCTTTCGATGAAAAAAGGCGCATGGCTTTCCTAAAAACAGGGGAAAATCACCGGTGGATGTATGACGAAGTATCTCTTGGATATTTGCTCTCCAAGGAGGGGTTCGTTGATGTAAAGCTATGCAGGGCGGATGAATCGGGCATCCAGGATTTTCGCCATTACCATCTGGACACTGACGAAAGTGGGCAAGTGCGAAAGCCCGATTCTCTATTCATGGAAGTAAGGGCACCTTAAATTGAAAATCTTTATTACCGGGGGCAGGGGAAGGTTAGGAGGTGTTCTGCGACACTTTTGGGAGAGAGCAGGAAAGCATGTGGAGGTGTATTCAAGGAATGCAGATGAAAAGCATTTGCCTCTGTCGCTTCTGGGGAATCGCTTATATGAACAGGAACCACCCCAGGCACTGTTGCACTTGGCCTGGAGCACGGTGCCCTCGTCTGCAGAAATTCATCCCGGCAGCGAGTGGCGCGAGGATCTGCCTCTACTGGCGAACCTTTTGGAGACACTGACGGCTATCAAAAAAAGAGACTCCAGGCTTCCGTTGTTTGTTTTCTTTTCCACCTGTGCGGTCTACGGTCCAGGTTCTGCGGATAAGCCATTTGGAGAGGAGGATCCGGTTCAGCCGATTGGATGGTATGCCACGGCCAAGGCGGAGGCGGAGCGATTAATCCGTCGCTTTGCCGAGCAGCACGGTCTGCCTGCCTTGATCCTCAGAATCACAAATCCCTACGGCTTCACCCAAAATCAGGAAACCCTGCAGGGGGTGATTCCGCACCTTGCAAGGGCAGCCCGCACAGGGAGCGCTTTCCGCGTTTGGGGAGATGGAACCGCCCGTAAGGACTTCCTCAATGTTGAGGACTTCTGCCGAGGTATCGACGCAGCGTTGCAAGCGCGCCTCACGGGAACCTACAATCTTTGTAGCGGGGAGACACACTCTATCCATGAGCTTGTACAAACGGCCGAAACCACTCTGGGTGCGCCGATTCAAATCCAGGTTGAACCGGGACGACCCTGGGATGTCACCCAGGCAGGGTATAAGCGGGGAAAGTTTTCCCAGGCGACCGGCTGGAGTCCAAGGGTTTCCTTGGCTGACGGCTTTCGGGATTATCTTCAGGCAGGGTGACCGGAAAGTGGCTGTGTTTTATTGAACTACTACTGCACCTATTTTGATCATCGATACGCAGAGCAGGGGCTAGCCATGCTCGCCTCCCTAAGATCCTTTGAAAAAAGTGCGGTCGTGTGGGTCCTGGCGCTCAGTGATGAGTGCGAGAGGATCCTAAAAAGAATTTCGCTTCCTTTAATCCGGATCGTCCCCCTTCGGGAGCTGCTAGTCTACCAACCTGCCCTCCGCAAGATCCGGCGAAAGCGGGGGCCGGTGGAATTTTACTTCACGGCAAGTCCGGCCTTCGCCCGGATGTGTCTGAAGAAGGTGCCCGCCAAGCAGTTGCTGACCAAACTTGACGCGGATCTCTACTTTTACGAAAGCCCCAGCCTCATTCACCGGCTGGGGAAAAATCATTCCATTATCATTACGCCGCACCGGTTCTCCTCCACACTCCAAGAGCGGGAGCGTTTTGGGAAATTTAACGTTGGCTGGGTGAGTCTCCGCAATGACCGGGTCGGCCGGAAGTGTGCTCAAGATTGGGAAAAACAATGTCTGGAGTGGTGTCATGATTTTCCCGAACCCCACCGCTATGCGGATCAGAAGTACCTGGATGCGTGGCCTAAAAAATATCCCCAAGTGCGGATTCTCGAGAACTCTGGCGCCAACCTAGCGAACTGGAATGTGGGGGAAGCAGATTTGAGGTGGGATGGTCGAAGGGTTTTAGTCAATGGCAAGCCTCTCATTTTTTACCATTTTTCAGGCCTGCGGCGTATGACCGAACGGATTTTCGATCCCCAGTGGGGGCAGACCTCACTTAGGCCCTCGGGAGTCCTGTTGCGCAAGGTATTCCACCCTTATTTGCAGGCACTCCAGAAGACTCGAAAACAAATAGGTATACTGCCCACGGAGTTTGGTTCCCTGCGCTACGGGGGGGAGGCAAAGAAAGTTATACCCATGGGTTTTTGGAAACGACTCCGGAGGATTCTCAGAGGCGAATATCTTAGGATATGATTTTCTTTTTTAAAAAAAAGCCAGCCCTTCAAGTGATCGTACCCGGGTTTAGGGTATTTCCCTATTCCATGCGGGAGGCATGGCTTGTTTATTTTAAAAAGAAACAGGTCTCTTTGGAATGGATTCAACACGAAGAAGGTAAGCCCGAGCGAACAGCGAAAAAAATCCGGCCTGATTCACTGGTGTTTCTTCTTAATGATCATCACTTGGATGATTTGACAGGCTACCTTTGCGATCAGGGCCGACTCGGAAGGGGAAGAGACGGGAGTCTTTGGGTAGGCCTGGCCACGGAGAAGGTCCTCGGATCTGTTTTCCCTAGGAGTGAGGAGAAAACCAAGCTTTGCTCTCGGCTTTGCCATCTCGTGGCACATTTTGATCCAGCGGCGGCAAGAGTGATCTCCTCCGAAGGGGCAATACCACTTTTTTGTCATCAGTATGCCGACACGGAGACCTTCCGTCCCCAGCAGCAGTATTCGAAAAAAAGGGACGGCATTTTCTGGGCAGGAAAACTGAGTGTGGGAGATTTTACAGAAGCCTACAGGGATCGCCTGCAACTATTTGAAAGGATTAAGAATTCCGATGGGTTTTTCTGGCGAGAAGCTACAAATCCAGAAAAAAAAATATGGGAGGTGGTAAAAGAAAAAGACTGCTATAAGGGATTACTGAATCTTCCCTCCAACTGCCCAGGATTCACCTCCAATTTTTTCGAAAATCTAGCTATGGGAGGTTGTGTCCTGCAACACGATGTCTCCAGCCCCCATCCTGAAGGGCTGGAACCTGGGGTTCATTATCTTACTTATTGCAAGAATGATCCGGAGAGTCTCCTCGAAGTCTCTGCAAGGTTCATGGCCGAACCAGGCCGTTTCCAAAAAATGGCTGAACTGGGCCGAGAAGCCTGCTTGCGAGGGCACTCCTTGTCGATTCGTGCAGGGGAAATCTTCGGGGCCCTTGCTTCGCAAAATAACATTCGTAGCGATATCTCACAGGGAGCAAAGGATCAGCTTTGTGAGCTTGTTGACAAAATAAAGCGACCGCGATGAGATTACTGCGCCGATACCCCCTAAAGACACTAAATAACCGAAGGGTTCAGCTTTGGAATAATGTCGAAAGGGGGAATCGACAGTTTTTGGACTTCGGGTCTGCGATTCAAAAGATTCTCGGCCATCCGCATGGCATGATGTATGGAAAGATTGGAACAACAGAACTCCAGGCCTTGGAGTATTCCGATCGGCGCATCCGCTCAAATTGGTTGCCGGCGGCCAATTGGCGACGCCAGGCCAAGAGATTGTTTGTCGATTCTGGTGTTTTCCCTCAGGAACGGGATCAATTCGAATATTTCCTGAATACTTATAAAGAAAGCATCAAAGAGCTTGATGCGATTTGCCTTTGGCAGGATGAGGGAAGTTTCCTGCAGGCCTACGAGTATGCTGTAGCTGAATATCTATGTCCCAAAGCGAATCAGATTGAACCTGCGACTTTTTCACCCTTTTCGATTTATGAGCATCTTCAGGGCGTCAAATTGCTCGTAGTGTCCCCCTTTGTCGAAAGCATGAAAACGCAAATGGATCATTTGTCCAATGTTTTTGGACAATATTGCTGGGCGCCGACGCTGCGGGACGTGAGGAATCGGTGCGAATTCGTGCGCTGCCCGTTTTTTTCCTATCTTGCGGAATCCCCCTTTTCCAGTTGGAGGGAGGGGCTCGCCAAGATGACCGATGAGATTCTACAGCATCGGTTCGACCTTGCTTTGATTGGGGCAGGTGCCTGGTCATTACCATTGCTGGCCAATCTCAAAAAAGAAGGCAGGAAGGGCTTGCACACCGGAGGTTCCACACAGCTTTTCTTTGGCATTCGCGGTAGACGCTGGAATTTTTACAGCGATCTGGGAGTATTTAATCCGCATTGGATCATTCCACTTCCGGAAGATACGCCGAAGGATTTTCAGAAGAAAGAGGGGGGGTGTTACTGGTAGCTTTTGAAAGCTTCCGATCCGTGAAAGCTGAGTTTTCGTGCTATTGCAAAAAGCCCGTCACCGTCCTTTTCTACCGGCGGCCGGAGCATCTCCAGCAGGTCATGGAGCAGGTCCGGCAGGCCAGACCCGCCCGGCTTTTTGGCGTTTCGGACGGACCCAAGCCAAATGATCCCTCCTCCATCCGCGGCGTGATGGAGTCACGAAAGATTTTTCGAAAGGCGATCGACTGGCCCTGCCAGTGGGAAATCCTTGAAAGAGAAACCAATATTGGATCTTACCTTAGTGTTTCCCGAGGGTTGGACTGGGTCTTTGAACAAACTGGGGAAACCATCATCCTCGAGGATGACACGGTTCCGGACCACTCTTTTTTTCGTTTCGCCTCGGAGCTTCTGGAAAAGTACCGGGATCATCCGGGGATCGGGTCGATCAGTGGCGACAACTATGACGATCCTCGGGACTGGCCGGGACCGGAAAGCTACCGATTTACCCGCTATCACCATGCGTGGGGGTGGGCGACGTGGAAAAGGGCCTGGCAGCATTTCGACCGGGAAGAAGAACTGCTCCCTTTGCTGGAGAACCGGCAGTGGCGGAGCGGGCAGATGCTTTCCCGGAAAGAATGGACGTATTGGGAGCGATGTTTTCGGCGCACCTATGCCAAAAAACTGGATGCCTGGGATTACCGCTGGACCTTGTCCCTCTGGTCCAAGAACATGTTTTGCATCGTTCCTCGGGTCAACTTGGCGAGGAACATAGGTTTTGACGCCCTTGGTACCCACACGGTGGATCCTGAACTCGCTGGCCTTTCCATGCATGAAGCACGAGCCATCGGCTTTCCGCTCATCCATCCTCGATTGCAAGCACCGGATGTGAAGATGGACGCCAAGGTTTTTAAGAACCACTTTCAGAAGTTGGAGGGCCGTCGAAACCTCTGGCAAAAGCTGCGGGATCGCCTGTTTGGCAAGCGGTCTGCTTGTTTGTGACGCAGTCCGACTAAAACACGAGCGAGTCTTTTGAGGGTACTTTTTCTTCAAGATCACCAGGAAACAGGGGGAGCCGCCCGGGCGGCCAACAGATTTGCTGCAGGTTTGCGCAAGCTGGGCGTCGAGGTAAGGGTGGCCGCGGGGGATCGGGTGGGGGAGGGAAAAGATTATGTTGTTACTGGCAAACCCGTGCGGGGTTGGGGCCGGGTGCGGGAGCTTTTTCAGAACACAGATTATAAAAAAAAGAGCCGAGAGAGCAGGGCGAACGAATCCTGGAGAGCAGCTATCCGAGATTTCCAGCCGGACCTGATCTGGATCCATAACATTCAAGGAGCTTTCAAATGGGGATGGAGCTTGGAGATGGTAAAACAGGCACTTTCCTCAGCGCCTGTTCTTTGGACCCTTCACGACATGTGGGCCTTGGGAAACGGACCCTCCTACTTTTCTGAAAGCGAGCTCAAGCAGCGCTGGAACGGCTCCCCCCTCAACGAGTTAAGGCCTTGCATGAAAAGAGGCCATTGCGCCATTCTGACGCCCTCGGTTTGGCTACGAGATCTGGTCCGCTCGGTCGATGCTGGCCCGTGCGAAGATTGGCCAAACCCGCTTAACCTTGAGGTCTTCCATCCCGGCCCCCGGGAAACCATCCGCCATGAGCTGGGCTTGCGGCAGGAAGAGATCTTTTTGCTGGCTGCTGCAGAGAATCTGGCTGATCCACGAAAGGGGATCGAACTTTTGGCGAAAGCATGGAAACAGATTTATAAAACCACCGGGGTAAGGCTGGGATTGATGGGACGCAACTGCCCTCCAATCCTGAAAAATGATCCCGGTGTGATTGATTTCGGCCCGGTAGATTCGGAGAAAAGGGTGGCGGAATTGATGGCGGCCGCAGATCTGTTTGTTCACCCAGCGAAGGTGGAAAGTTACGGACTGGTATTGGAAGAAGCTCAAGCTTGCGGAACCCCTGTGCTCGCCTTTGCAGGGGGCGGAGTAAATGAAACTCTGAAAAATGGTGTTACCGGATGGTTGTTGCCAAAATACTCTTCCGAGATATTGAGCAGCACATTAAAACAGGTTATGGCGAAGCCAGCGGATCTGGAGAAACTACGTCAGCCTGCTAGAAATTTGATGGAGCAAAAACATGGTCCTAATAAATTTCAAAAAAAATGGAATGAGTTAGTCGTATTGACTGGCTTATTCCCCGGGTAGTTTGTTTCGCTTTGCCAACCGCCACTTCGTAAGCCCAAAAAACCAGCGTCGCTGAGTAACAGGTCTTTGAGGGTTTCGAAAAATCCGATCAAAGAAGGAGAGTAACGTGTTCATGTCGTAGGCCGAATTAGGAACATTCTCATAAAAGGGTGAGGCTTGAATGTATTTGGCGTAGAGTTCCGGGGTGTCGTCAACATGCAGGACGTACTCAGCAAGTTCATGGTCAGAGGAGAAATCGTCCCGGCAGATAAAGCTTTCCGGGTTGAAGAAATCCTTCACCCGAGGATCACCCCAGTAGATTGGAATGGTGTTCACATGGAGAGGATCGACCAGTTTTTCCGTGCACCAACCTGCTCGGCGAGTGTTTTCGAAGGCGAGGTTGAAGCGGTATCCGGCGAGCCAATCAACCTTCACCTGGTAGCGGTCACCAGGCGGCAGTCGGTACCCAGTGTTGTTCAGGGCTCGGCCGGCTGAATCGACTTTGCGAAGTCGGTTGAGAGCGTGAAAAAACTGCTCGCGCCGACGAACGGTTCGGTCGACATAGGCGCAGAGCAGGGAGCAGAAGTGGGGTTTGGACGCCCGGGTGGCCACGGGATCAGGGACGGAAGTCCGAACTAGCTTTTCCGGCCGGCCGTCGAAGGCGTAGATGGGCAGGTAGGCGGAGCGGGGGTCGTCGAGCAAGACGGAGACGGCCGCATAGTCGCACTCCTTCCAGTTGGGCCAATACTTCTCCTGCGTGTGGAAAATCTTGGTGCAGTTGTAGAGGCGGTGGCGGTGTCCAATATGAGAGTAGAAAAGAAAATCCGGAGTGTCGTCAAAAGTGAAGTCGTAGTGGGGGGAAAGAAGGTCCAGAAAAAAAGCCCGACTCTGGGCGGGGAAATCGATGAAGTTAAGGGATACCTTTGGGTTCATTTAGCAAAAAACCTTTTCGCGCAGGCTGTAAGATCCATCAAAGGGCGCCGAAAAGCCAGATGTTCCGCCAAAGCTGCCTGAGTCTGGGCTAGAGATTGCATATGGAGGGGATCTTTGAGAAGGGCCTCAATCTTTTTAT
>Ga0214917_10003105_pt1 | contig 19543 bp, 33 predicted proteins | sample LL_1208_BB_MetaG_FD_177983 | JGI IMG/M metagenome (GOLD analysis project Ga0214917, IMG submission 177983) | Freshwater microbial communities from Lake Lanier, Atlanta, Georgia, United States - LL_1208_BB | ecosystem: Environmental > Aquatic > Freshwater > Lake | place: USA: Georgia | collected...
CCGTCGTTGTCACGGCCGACGCGGAGTCGATCGTGGTGAGGTTGTAGTCCGCCAGCGTCACCCAGCCCATCGCGGGCGCCACCCGCACAAGCAGCGCCACGCCCGCCACCTGCCCGTCCCCGCCGGTCCCGACCGCGCGCACGACGTAGGAGACGCCCGCGGACAGCCCGGAGGCGATGGAGACGGAGTAGGGCCCCGCGCCCGACCCGGTGACGGTGACGGTGGGCGTGCTGCCGTTCGAGCCCTCACAGGTCGCGGCGACGGAGACGGATGCGCTCCATGAACCGAGGGACGTGCTGCCCAAGGACGTAGCCGACGATGCCAGCGACACCGCAGCCGGCGCCGTGGGCGCGGTCAGGTCGGCGCCGCCCCCACCGCCGCCGGAGGGGGTGCCGGCCATGCCGAGCATCGTAGGGGGGTGGCAGCGCATCACGACTGCCGCGCGTAGACGGTGACGGTGCCGCTCCCGCCGTGGCGGCGCACGTTGATGACGCGCGACCCGGAGAGGGAGCGGCCCCACTCCCCTACCAGCGTCCATGTGTCGGCCGCCACGGGCGCCCAATCGTCAGACGCGCCGGGGCCCTTGACCTCGCCCTTGTGGCTGTCGAAGAGGACGAAAAGCGCGGTAGCGCCATTGGAGACGGTGATCGTGTCGCCCGCGGAGGCGCCCACGCTGGCGAGCGCCCGGGTGCTGTTCGGGGTGTCGGAAAAGGAGAGCGGCATGGGGTCACCATAGCACGCGGGGGCAGCATGTGCCGCCCCCGCTGGGATGGAGGGGGAGCGGCCGTTAGTTGATGAGCTGCACCAGCCAGGAGACGCCCATCTCGGTGGCCTTGCCGCTGCCGGCCTTGGCGAGGGTCACCTTCAGCTGCCCGCCCGCCGCGACGATGACTCCGGTGGAGTCGTTGGTCAGGGTGAGGGGGGTGTCGGCGGTGAGGGCGCCCTGATTGGCCGCCCGCGAATCGTAGCCGGTCGAGCCGGTGATGGTCGCGGTCACGTAGTCGGTGTTGTCGGCCGCGATGCCGTCGGTGTCGGTGACGCCCACCGAGAGGATGCGGAGGCGCGTGGTGACGGGAATCGCCCACTCCCCGCCGGTGCCGGCGGCGGTGGTGATGCCGCTGATGCTCAGGATAAAGGCGTTCATCGGAATCTCCGAGGGAGGGGGTAGGGGTCAGACGTCCAGGCCGAAGACGCGGAGGACGGTCTTCTGCGTGTTCGGGATGGGGTTGAACGGGCGGCTGTAGTAGACGCGGGAAATCTGCACCGCGTCGCTGCCGGGGCGGGCCTCCACCTTCACGCTGCCGTGGCCGGGGCCGCGGAGCATCATGATGGCGCTGGTGGCGGCGACGAAGGCCACGTCCTTGCCCCCGGACGCCGGGACGCCGGAGGTGTTGTACGCGCCCGACCCGACGTAGGCGTGGCGGAACACCGGCGTCCCATCGAAGAGACGGCCGATGAGCCACGGGTTGCCGGCGTCGTTGACCGGGGTCAGGAGCTGCTGACCGCCCGCGGTGAGCAGGTTGAGCTGCTGGAGTTTCCGGGCCGCCGCGAACCCCAGGACGTAGCCGGTGCTCGGCAGGTTCTGGTACTGCTCCCGGATGCGCGGCATGGCGAGGCTGTGGAACTTGAGGAAGCCCGCCACGTCGGTCAGCCATTCCGTCTCGCTGGCCATCCCGAAGGTGGCGTCATCCACGTCGTTGGACTGGTCAGCCGCCATGCCGAGGAGGCCGTCGGCCGTCAGCAGCATGTCGGTCAGGGTAGCGCTCTCGGTCAGTTCGCGCCCGTCGATGTCGAGGGTGCCCCCGCGGCCGATGGCGGCGAGGCCCGCGGCGCCGTAGACGTGGGCGGCCACGGTGGCCTCTTCCTCGCCGTGGAGGAAGATGAGGTCGTCGGTGGCGCGCTCCACCATGAGGGCGGCGCGCTGGTGGAGGGCGAGGGCGTCGAAGGCCACGCGGGGGTCGATGAGGTCCACCGCGTCGATGAGGGCGCTGTGCACGCCCCGGGCGCCGGTCACGGAGGCGGTGGTGACGCTGACGTTGGTCAGGGGGTACTCGCCGATCACGTCGGAGGACTGCACGCCCACGCGCCGGATGCCGCCGATGCCGGTGAGGAGCCGGACGCGCAGGGCCTCGGTGCGGTGGAGGCTGCCGCTGGACTCGGTGCGAAGCAGGACGTTGGCGAGGCCCGCCTGCATTTCCGTGGGGGTCGTGTCGAGGTAGTCCGCCATATACTCTTCGGCCACCCAGTCCAGGAACGGCCCGGACGCGGCGGCGGTCGAGCTGGCGAGGGTGCCCTCGGCGCGGGCGGTCAGGGTGCCCAGGACGCCGGAGAGGGCGCCGCGGAGGGCGTCACGCACGGAGGCCGGGGCCGCCTTCACCACCGCGTCAGCGGCGCCGATTTCGCGGGAGAGGGGGGCGAGGCCGCCGCGGTAGCCGCCGCGGGCGAGGGTGGCGAGCTTGCCGATGGAGTCGCGGAAGTCGGCGACGGCCTTGCGCTCGGCTTCGGGGAGCAGGTGGGCGGCGCTCTTGGCGAGGATGCCGGCGCGCTCGATGCGGAGCAGCGCGGGCTTGTTGTCCACTTCGACCGCAGCGTCGGTGACGGCGGGAATGAGGGCGAGCTTGCCGTCGGCGCCGCGGAAGGCATCGAGGCCGCCGCCGCCGGCCGACTGCACGCCGCCACCGGCGAGGGCGCCCTGCACGGCCGCGGTGAGGTCGTTGACCTGGGCCGCGTTGAGGTTGACCTTTTCGGCCAGGGAGAGGATGGCGCCGCGCACGGCGTCGGGGGTGGAGAGGTCCAGGGACATGCACGGCTCCAGGGGAGTTTGGGGGACGGTAGCGGGAAATCCTCCCGCTGTCAAGAGTACCACGCGGCGAAGGGGTCCGGGGGCGGTGCACCGAGCCACAGGGCGAGCGCATCGGGGGCGGTGGCCTCGGAATCGGCGCGGTCCATCGCCGTCACCAGCGAATCAGACCAAGCCACAGCCGGGTCACCGCCCCAAAGCGCCCACGCCACACGACCGGGGGAGGGGTAGCCGGGCTCATCGGGGGTGAAGCCTTCGCCGCTCTTGTCGGCTTCGTGGCGGGCGAGCCACGCTTTCATTGCGCGGGCCTTCTCGGGGCTGATGTCCTCCCCGTCCGCCATCCGCCGCGCCCATGCCACCGTCTCCGGCTGGAGGCCGTCGCCGGACTCGCCGGCTTCGTGCCATGCGAGGCCCCGGCGCAACTCTTCGCGGACCCCCTCCGGCGGGGCGAAGTCGATTCCGGCGTACCGCTCCGGCACAGCAAGGGCCGCGTCGGCGGGCTCTTCGGCGGACGCCGGGTCAACGACGGCCACGGGCTCCGGGGCCTCCATCGGCGCGATGAGGGCCTCCATCGGGTCGTATTCCATCTCCCGATGGGCCTGCACGATGGCGGCCGGGATGTCCATGCCGTGAGACAGAACGAGGTGCGAGACCAGCGCGCGGTACACGCCCCCGTCGCCGCCGCCTTCGTACTCCCCCATCCCCAGCGTCATGCCGGACACGCGGGAATCGGCGTCTGCGGCCACGGAGACGAGGGACGCCTCGTACACTTCGAGGTTCCGGGCGTACGTCTTTCCGTTCTTCTCTTCCCATTGGGCGCTGAACCCGATGCTCACCCCCCACAGGAACCCGCCGTCAACCAGCGCGCGGGCCTCTTCGGCATCGGGGGTCGGCGCCCACCGGATGCCGCCGGCCGACATCATCCCGTCGGCCACCTGCACATCCTGCCACGCGCCGACGACGCGGGTACGGTCATGCTCCCGCAGCACCGGCATTTCCCCAGCGGCGGACAGGCGGACCCGCGCCCCGTCGAAATCGACGACGAGGGCGCCGTCGTAGGCCTTCCCGCTGTTGAGCAGGTAGCGGCCCCCGGCGGTGGGCTGCGCCCCGTCAGCGAGCGAGAAGCAGGCGCGGCCGTTGCGACGCTGCATCGGTGGACTCCGTACCCGGGAGGTCAATCCCGGCAAGTTGGTAGGCGGTGGCGACGGGGACGCCGTTCTGAACGTGGAGCCCGGCGATTTTGGCGCGGCGCTCTTGGTCGTTGAGGGCCTCGTCTTCGGCGTCCCCCGACCAATCCGAAGCGAGGTACAAATCCGGCGACCCCAGCCGGTCCATGAGCGGCTGAAACGCCGTCCAGACCACCCCGGAAAGCGCGTGGAGCATGGCCCGGTACGCCCTGTGCTGCTCTTTCGCCGCGCTATCGTTGGTCACCGACCGGTTCCACAGCACCGGGGCGAGGCCCAACGCGCGGATGATGGTGTCCAACATCGCCGTTTGGAGGGCGAGAACGTCGGTCTGTTCCTTGCTTTCGGGGAGGCTGTCGAACTCAGCCCCGCGCAAGGCGACGTGGTAGCCGGTCGTTTCGTAGAAACGCCGCATGACGCGCAGACCACCGGCGATTTCGTCCACCGCCGTATCGCCCGGCCACCTGAGCCCAATCGACGACACGGGGCCCCGGGGGCGGTCGCGGAGGTATTCGGCGTCCCGCTGTGCCCGCTGGAGGTCGGCGAGCATCGGAGAGAAGGGGGACACGCCGAAGATGCCGTCGGCGCCGGCACCGTAGCCGTTGATGCGGGCGTGAAGCATGGCGGATGGGGCAACGTAGCGGCTGCCGTCCGGGCCCTCGTAGCGCCACGCGGTGACCACCGACTCCGATTTGTCCAGCTCCGCGTACACGTCCGCCGAATCGCGGACGATGAGCACCCCGGCGCGGGGCGTGGTCGGCGTGGGGCGGCCGGCGACCTCCACAAGCGAATCGCCCGTCAGGAGCAGGTCGGCGACAAGGCGCTCGACCAGTTGTTCCCGCGTGTACCCGGGCACGCTGTCAAGCAGCGCGAACACGGGGTGTTCCCGGGGCGTTGGGTCGGCCTCGGAGCGCACGATGACCCGCCGGTCGGCAATCTCCCGGGCGATGGTCGCCACGGCGGCGAGGGCGTCGGGATTGCCGAGAACCGCGGCCCGGAGCGTATCGACCCGCTGCGCCCGGGTTGCCACATAGGCCCCGGGCGCGTAGTAGTCTGCCTGCACCAACTGCGGCACGCCGGGGGCGCCGATGCGGGCAACGGGCGCGCGGGTCGGCCGGATGGCGCCAACGAAGGCCCCCCACAGCGACCGGACCGCAAGGGTCCAATCGAGGCGGGGGGCGTGGGGAAGGTCCGCGGCGCGCATGGCGGGAGGCTACCACGCGCGAACACGGGGCGCAACCGGAGCTCAGTCCAGCGGCACCCAAGGGGACTGCCAAGCGAGGTTGACCTCCGCATATGCCTCCCGCTCCGCTGCGAGGGCCGCATCCAGCGCGGCACGGGCGGCGGCGGTCGCCTCCCGTGCGCGCGCCAAGGCGTGCTCAGCCTTGCGGACGCGGCACAGCGCGGCGAGCCGTTCGAGGCTGCGGCGCTCGTCGGGGGTCATCAGTCCTCCCCGGGCTCGCGCTGGCTCACCATCGGCACGGGCTCGACTTCGAGCGGCGCGTCGGGGAGGTCGGAGAGGTCCACGGGCGCCGGCAGCATCCGCGGGGCGGGCGCGGCGGCGATGGCGGGCGGGGCGTCGGCCTCCGGCGCCTCGGTGTCATCGGGCAGCTCCAGGGGGAGCGCGCCGCGGGCGACGATTTCGCGGATGGCGGCGCCCTGCGCCATCTGCACGGGCCACGCGTTCCACGGCCCGCCGTCCGCCATGCGCGACACGCGGCGCCGGCCGGCGATGGTGGCGACCGACACCCACAGCCGCACGCGCTGGCCGGCAGGGGAGCGAAGCACCACGATGACGCCGGCGAGGTCATCCCAGGCGGTGACGGCGGCGGACGGGTCCGCGGGGGCGAACGCCTCCACCTCCCCGCAGTCGAGACGCAGGCCGGGCAGGTCGGCGCGGGACACGGGCACGGTGTGGACGCTCCACCCGGAGCGCGCCGCGATGGCGGCCATCCCGCGGTGGGTGAGGCGCCATTGAAGTTCCGCGGGCTCCCCGCGCCGGGCCGACTGCGGCACGAGGTAGACGCTCGGCGCGTGGCCGCCCGGGTAGAGGTCGGCGAGGGCACACTGCGCGATGCAGGCCGCCACGCTCTGCGGCGTGCACCCGTAGAGGGCGCTCGGGTCGCGGGCGGCGCGGGCGGCGGCGGCGAAGGCGAGGCCGACGCGGGCGGCGGCTTCGGTGGCGCGCGGGTGGTGGGCGAGGATGGACTTGGCGGCGGCCTCCACCTGCCGGCGGAAGATGGCCGCGGGGGCGGGCTGGTTCTCGTTGCTCACTGGTTGCTCCTGCTGTTGGGACGGACACTCAGTGCCCCGGCCTTGCTCGCACTCAGCCGGTAGCGCTCCGAAGTCATAGCACGCGCGCCCCGCGCCGTCAATGCGGCGAGCAAGCGCGGTCGAATCTCATCGAGGGCGGCGGCGGCCTCCGCTGCTTGCTCCCGGGCCTCTGCGAAGGCGGCCATGAGCGCGGCCTCATCCTCGCCCGCCTCCACCGTGGTAGCCGCCTCCGGCAGCCGGGCGCGCAGGGCGGCAAGGCAGGCGGCGGACGCATCGGGCGAGGGCTCTTGGCGCTCGATGAGCAGCCGGCGGCGGGCGGCGCCGACGTGCGCAACGATGCGCTGCGCCCACGCGCGGACGGCGGGGGTCGTCTCGAAGGTCACGACGCGCCGATACGCCCACCCCGACGACGCGGTGAGGATGACGGCGTGGAGTTGCACCCCCGCAGAAAGCAGGGCGTAGAGCTGGCACGCCGCCTGCACCGCGTAGTGCGCGGGCACGGGCACGCCCTCGGCGTCCGGGTCGCGGATGGTCGTGTCGTCCTCCGGCCATCCGTCCATGCTGCGGGGCGCCTTCGCCTCCACCGCGACGATGCGCCCATCGGCGAGGATGGCGAGCGCATCGGGGGTGACAGCGAGCCACCCGGCACGGGCGCGCAGAAGGGGCAAACGGGGCACCGCGTCGGAGTCCGGCGCCCACAGGCCATCGGTGGACCAAACCCGGGCGCCCACGTCGGCCGCCCACAGCGCAACGGCGGTCGCCTCGACAAGGTGCCCCCGGCGCGCGTCTGCCTCTGACGGAGGGTCGCCACCGCCGACGCGCCCGGACGCGTAGGAATCCCACGGGGAGGCCCACGGGGACAGGCCGACAAGGCCCGCGGCGTCGGAGGCGCCGACCTCGTAGTCGGGTGCGCCGCTGCGCCGGTCGGCGGCCCATTCGTCGCGCGTGGCGTAGGGGATGAGGCGGGCGCTCATTCGGCCACCCGCAGGGCGTCCGGCACCGGGGCGCCGTCGGCGTAGTCGAGGGCGTCGTTCGCGCGCTCGGTAAGCCACTGGCGCGACACCGGGTCGCGCGTCTCGGCAGCCAGGGACAGGAGCATCGCCGCGTGTCGGCGCCACTCCAGGCGGCCCCAATGAGGCTCGCCCGGCATCCCGGAGGGGCGCAGCTCGCGCCGCGCCACCCCATCGGCGGCGTCCGGGCGGATGCCGGCGCGGTGGCAGTGGAGGGCGCGATAGGCGACCCCCACCGCGGGGAAGTCGCGGCGGTCGTCGTCGCTCATGTTGGCGAGCCAGCGGTCGCACACAGAGAGGGGGGTCATGGGGGCCTCAGACGGTGGTCAGACGGAGGGCGCGGGCACGGGCGGCCACCCAGGCGCGGGCGTAGCCGGTGGCGTCGGACACGCGGTCGATGTCCGCGTCGGAGATGCGCCCGTCGCGCGCGGCGGCGCGAATCTGGGCATCGAGGTGGCGGTCGGCCTGCGCGTACCACGCGGCAATCTCGTTGCGGGCGGCGTCGATGGCGTTCATGGGGGGCTCCTGTTCGGGGTGAGGGTCAGCGAGCGACGGTCACGAGGTAGTGACGGTGCGCCGACTTCGCCAGCCACGCGGGCTTGACGTTGTGCGCGGCCGCGATGGCGTCCAGTTCGGCCTGCGGGATGGTCAGGCCGCGCCCCGAAGCCGCATCGTGCACCTCGTTCACCGCGGCGGACAGGGCGAAGATCCGAGCCAGGATGTCGTCGGCGACGCGGCCGGCCTCGCACCACGCGGTGAACGCGTCCTCGCTGTCGTCGTCGGCGTCGGCCTCCAGCGCGGCGGCGGGCACCACGAAGGAGTTGTACCCGTCCGAGACGATGGCGTAGTCGGTGCCGTTGACGTGGGCGGTGAAGAGCGTGTCGAGGTTGAAGACTTCGGCGGCGGTGGTCATGGCGGCTCCTGTGTGCCGGGGAGGCTCCATCGCCCCCGACACACACATACTATGACCCCCCGCGCACACCGTCAAGCGGTTTGCATTCTCTTGACAACTCACCCAGCGCGGGAGAACAACCGCAAGGCCGCCTCGGCGGATTCAACCGTTAGCCCGCCGGTTCCCTGCGCCTCCAGCCTCAGCAGCGCCTTCGCCAACGCATCGGGACCGTCATCGTGGGCGCCGCCGGGCCATGCCTCGGTTTGGCGCAGGGCCTCGCGCCCGCCTTCGTGGCTGCGGATGGCGGTGGAAAGCACGGCCACGCCGGCATTCAGGAGGGGCACGGCACCCGAGATGCACGCGTCTTTCGCGCGCGTTTCGTGGATGGCGATGGGCTCCATCGTCCACGGGAGGCCCTTGTCTTTGCGCTTGCGGCGTTGGTCGGCGTGGTATTCGCCCTGCAAGCAGGCGCCGCCGCCGCCGTTGCTCTCGTAGATGACCTCCACCGAGGGCACACCCGCCGCCCGCCACCGCGCCCACGCAGACCAGACGCGCTCCGCTTGCTCTTCGGGTTCCTCCCTGGCGGCCGACCATTCGAGCACGACGTACAAGCGTTCGCCGGTCGCGCGGTCGTCTCGGCAGGCAACCACGGCGAGGCCCGCAAAGTCCCGTTGCGTGCTGCCCTTCTTGCGCGAAGTCGTCGGGTCAAGGTGGATGACGACCCTGGAGAACGCCGGGAGCGCGATGCGCCGGGCGGTGTCGCCCCAGCCAAGCACAACGTCCCGACCATCCAACGTGCACCAACGGAACGAATCGGGCCGGAATGCGCCGCCGCCGTGCGCGATTGGGGCGTTCTGCACGTCCTTCATGAAGCTCGGGAGCCCAATCGAGACGAGACGCAGCATCGCCCGGTACAGAGGCAATCGGTGCGGGTCCAAGACTTCCGCGCCCGCGTCCATTTCCGCGCGGTGCGCCCGGTAGACGGCAAGCGCGGCGGCCTCACGCTGCCGGGCCGGGACCGCCGAATCGGTGAGGAGCGCCCGCCATTCCGCCCACCGGGAGCCCTCGACGATTTCGCCGCCCTCGACGCCCTGCGGCCACGCCAGAACGCCCCGGAAGGAGGCGCCATCCCATGCCGGGTCACGCTGGAGACGGGCGCTCACGGCGTCCGGGTGCAAGCGGGTCGCCATCAAACAGACTGCCAAGCCGCCGCCTTGCGGACCCAAGTTGAGCACGTCGGAGTTGAGCTTTTCGTGCATGGCGTCACGCTGCGCCATGCTCCCGACGTCATCGGGCTTTTCGAGGTCGTCAAGCAGCACCATCGAGGGCCGATGCGTACCCCGGAGCAATCCCCGGATGGTCCCACCGATGGACCGGACGGACACGTATGCGGCGCCGCCCGGGAGCCCGAGCACGGGCGGACGCGAGACGGCGCCATCGGCCATGTTCCCCGCCCACTCGACGCGACCGTAAAGCGCCTCCAGAAGCGGGCCCGCGGCGGGGTGGCCGGGGCTTAGCATCGCCTGGAGGCTCACCGAGAGGGCGCTGGCGTGCGCCGCCTCCGGGCCGACGATGACCACGTAGGGCTCGCGCCCGGTGCGCACGGCGCGGTCAAGCGCGGCGATTGCAACGCTCGTTTTCCCGGTGCCCCGGGGCGCCTCCCATGCGCTCCGGGCGATGGGGTCGGCCTCCGGCTGTGCCTGCGCTGCGGCGTGGCGCGCCTCGTAGGGGGGCAGCGCATCGAACCACTGGAGAATCGCGCGGTGCGACGGGGCGAACGGGTCGGCCGCGATGCCCGGCCAGCAAAGCGCCATGTAAGCAGCCAAGTCGCGGTCACAGCGGAAGCGTAGCCATGCCAGACCGACCGGCCCGGCGGCGCGGGCGCGGGTCAAGAGGTCGCCCACGGGGTAGGCGAGGATTTCGGAGGGCGTCACGGCGCAGCCCCCAGCGCGGCGCGCAGGGCGTCCCGCTCGCGCTCTGCGGCGCGGAGCTGGTCATGCGTCCGGGCGTAGACCCGCTCGCGCGCGGCGGCGTTGGCGGCGTGCCGCTCCACCGCGGCGGCGATGGCCTCTGGCCTCGCCGGCAGAGGGCAACCGACCGCGCGGGCGATGCGGGCGAGGGTGTCTTCGGGGGTCACGTCTCCCCCAGCACACGCCGCACCGCGTCGGTGTCCCGGGCCGCCGCCTCCAGCGCAGCCAGGGCACCCGCGGTCGGGTCGGTGGCGGCGGCGCCGTCGGCGGGCCACAGCTCCGCAGCGAGTTTCACCAAGGCGCCGAGCTTGGCCGGGTCATAGCCGGCGGTCGCGGCGGCGCGGGCGGCCTCACGGGCGGCGGCGAGGCGCAAGAGGGCGAGCACGGCGTCACGGTCGGGGAGGGCCGCCACGTCCAGCGCTCCGAGGGCGGCGGCAAGCGCGGCCTCGCCCTCTGCGATGCTGGCTCCGATGGTCGCGGCGCCGTCGGCGGTGTCGTCGGCGGTGCGGCGGGTCATGCGGTGCCATCCCGGCGCCCAACGAGGGCGGCCACGCGCTCCGCGGCCCAAACGGTCGCGGGCTTGCCGTCCTTCGCGGCATCGGCTTCGATGCGCGCCCAGAAGGAACGCGCGGCGCGCACCCGGACCTCGACGCGCGGGCCGACGGGGCGCCGCGGATTGGCGGCGAGGCCCCTGCTCTGGTGCCAGAGGTGGACCGCTTGACGGGTCAAGCCCAGCGCGGCGGCCATCTCGCCAGGGGTGAGGCCGTCCGCGTGCATCTGCCGGCGGCGGGCCTCTTCGGCGGGGTCAAGGATGTGCAGGGGGGTCGTCATGCGGCCCCCGAAAGCAGGGAGCGCACAAGCTCCGAGAGGGTGACGCCGCGCTCCCGGGCGAGGGCATGCAGGGCCTCCGCGGCGGCGGTGGAGAGGCGCAGCCTGACCTCCCGGTCAGGCTCCGAGGGGCGGTCAACCCGGCCGGGGCCGGCGGCGCGCTTGCGGAGCGCGCGGGCTGCGAAAAACGAGAGCCCGAGCGCATCGGCGATTTCGCGGTCAGTGTGCCCGGCGGCGCGCAGCGAGGCCACGGCGGCGGCGACTTCGGGAGGGTGGGATGGGCGGGGCATGTAGAATCCTGTGGGCGGTGTGCTACACCGTATCAGCGGCGGCGGGCGCTGTCAAGGTGCGGGGGCAGGCGCCGGCTCCGGTCCTTGATGGCGGCGATGGGCTGGTCATCCCACGCGGACGGGCGCGGGCGGCACCGCAGGGGCGGCGTCTCCCCGTCGCGGGAGTCGCACCGGGCCCCGCAGGCGGCGCGGCGCTCGGCAGTGGTGCGAGGGCGGCGTAGGCGGCGGTAGCGGCGGCTCATGGCGTGCTCCCGGCGGCGGCGATGACCTCCCACGCGGCGGCGGGAATCGCGGTGAGGCCGGGTATCTCGATGTTGGCCAGCGCGGCGCGCACGTCCGGGCGCCGGGGCGGCTGCACGTCCAGCTCCTCGACAATCGCGGCCCGCACGTCCGCGGCGTAGATGTGCCACTCGTCGCCGACGCACGCCGGAAGCAGCGCATCGAACGCCGCTTGGCGGTGCGGCGGCACCGTCCACCGGGAGACGGCATCGCGCCACCCGTCGCCGTGGAGGATGCGGGCGTCCCGGAACTGGTCGAGCACGCGGATGACCTCGGTTGCGGCGGCGCGTTGGGAGGCGGTCACGGCGCACCCCCGGCCAGCGACCGCGCGGCCTCCAGCGCAAGACACGCCACCGCGCGCGCTCCCCCGGGGTGCCATGCGAGCGGCATCCCCGCGCTTGCCGGAGCGAGGCGCCACCGGATGCCGGCGCCCGCCGACCCGATGCGGGGAGAGAGGCAGCCGTCGGCCATCGAGTCCACGTAGGGGCGCCAATCGCCCGCGTCGACGGGCATGCGCCGCTGGCCTTTGGCGGGCACGTCGCCGCCCTCGTATCGGTACCACGTCCCCGCGGGACTGCGCAGCCACACGCGATAGACGGCCTCACCGATGGCGGCGAGGCTCACCCAGCCGGCGCCGGCAGCGGCGGCCATGCGCTCATGCGGAAGGAGGCGGCTCACCGGGCACCCCCGGTGCGCCGAGGCCATGCGGGGTACACCACCCGGTCGCATTTGAACCACGCGCAGGCATCGCGGACGTCGCGGCCGGGCCACCCCCACGCGCGCAGGATGGCCCGGAGGCGGCGCCGGGCGATGCGGGGGTCGCTGCCGAGGTCGGCGCGCATGTCGGCGCCCATGGCGGCCACCGGCGGGATGCGAGCCAGCCGCGCAGCAGCGCGGTCGGAGTGCAGCGCGTGCACGCCGACGAGGTACTTGCCGCGTACGCGGCGCAGGGAGAGGAAGGGACGGTCAGCTCGGCTCACCGGGCACCCCGGCACACGTCGGCAGCGAGGCGTACCGCGGCATCGAGCGTCCGGCCGGTCGCCACGCGGCGGCCGTCGAGGAACACGCACCACCAATGGGCGGCCTCGTGGGGGTTGTCGGTGTCGCCGGTGCCGTCCGGGCGCAGCCGCCCGTTGCTCTCGAGGGCAAGGGGCTTTCCGGAGGCGCAGAGGGCGATGATGTCGTCGTCGGGGATGGGCATGATTCACTCCTACCCGTATGGTATCACCCGCGCGCCGGGCGTCAAGGGGCGCGCGAATATTCTTGCACGGTGGCCGGCCCGTGCTATACTCTGTGTGCCCCCTGGTGTTGGGCCTTGCAGGGTAGCCGTCCGGAGTCGCGCCCGGGCGGCCCCTGCGAGTGGGGCCCAAAGCCGGGCGGCCCCATGAAACACCAGAGGCCACATGGACTTCAAGACCCTCCGGGCGCTTGCGGCGTCCCGCCTGCCTGCCGTTGAACGCCGCGCCCTCGTTGCCATCGCCATGCACCTCGGCGCCGATGGCACCTGCTTTCCCTCCCTCGCCACGCTGGGCAAAGAGGCGGCGCTCTCCAAGTCGGCGCTATGCCGCGCGTTGGGCTCCCTCGAAGCGCGGGGCATCATCACCCGTCGCCACGGCGGCGGCCGGGCTGCGACCACCTACGCCCTGGACTGTGACGCCGCGCTGTCCTGGGAGCCTCCGGACACTGAACGGGTGACCAGCTGTCCCACGGTGGCACAGCAGCTGTCCCAGGGAGACACAGCAGCTGTCCCACAGGAGGACAGCTGCTGTCCCACGGTGGCACAGCAGCTGTCCCAGGGTGGGACACTAAGAGCAATAGAAGGGCTCATGGAAGAGAACATCCAAGAGCACCTGCAAGAGCGCGAACAGGTGGCCCCGGAATCGCTGCCCGCATGGGTGACGGCTGCGCTCCCTCCCGCCCCGGCAGCACCCGAGGATGTGACGGCTCAGGTGTCGCTCCCCCTGGTAGCCTCTGCGCCCGTCGAGGCGCCCCCGGTGGAAGAGACGCCGAAGGGCAAGCGCAAGGGTGGCGCCCCTCCCACCCTCACCGCCGACGAGGCCGCCGCGTGGGAGGCCGCCGAAGGGGCGCGCGCCTCGCAGGCCGTCCGGCTCCGCGCCCGGCCCTACCCGCCGCCGTGGGAGCTTGCCGCCATCCGCCGCCGCCTTGCCGCCGGGTGGACCGTGGATGACTTCGGGGTAGTCGCCCGGTGGTTCTGGTCGCCCGAGGAAGCCGGCCGCCGCGCCACGTCCGACCCCGCTTCCACCTATTGGCGGGAGTGCCACGACGGGGCGTATCTGGAGGCCGCCCACCGCGCCCTGACGCAGCCGCGCATCCCGCCGGTCCAGGCCGCGCGCATCGCTTGGGCCATGTACCGGGAGGCGGTCGGGTGGGCGCGCGACGAACTGCCCGCGGCGCTCGGAGAGGCCATCGAGGCCCGGCTTGGCTACGAGGTCGCAGAGGCGGTCTACGACGCGCACAAGGTCCTTGCGTGGAAGCTGCGCCGCGCTCCAGGGGAGTCCGAACGCCGCGAAGTCGCCGCGGAGTGGGGGCAGGATGTCACCGCGCGCATCGAAAATGCTTGGAGCGTGGTTGACAGGGCGCGGGCGGCGCGGTAGGGTCATGGCGGCACAGGAGAAAGCCATGCACACCGTCAAGGAACTGGAAACGCTCGCCCACCGCTGGAAGGCCTGCAAGCACTTCAACTGGGAACTCGGGATGGGGACCACTGCGGGCGATACGGTCGCCGGGCACAACTCGCAGGGCGCCACCTTCGCCTGCGACCTCATCGGCAACGTGGCCGAACTGGACACCGCGGACGCCCTGCCGGACCTCCGCGATCGCGCCACCGAGGGCGTCCTCTACGCGTCCCTCGCCGCGCGCCACCCGGGCCTCTGCGTCTGCCGCACGGTTCACGGGCTCTGGATGGTGTCCGCCTGGGAGGGCGTCACCGAGCGCCGGATGGCGCACGGCCGGTCGCGCCTGTCCGCCCTCGTGGCCGCGTGGGAGCATGAGTGACCCGCCTGTCCCCGGCCGACGCGCAAGCCGAAGCGGACCGGGCGACCGCCCGGCGGTTCCTCGGCTGCGTCATGGCCTCGCCGTCCTACGCCGGGGCGCAGGCCGACGCCCTCGCCGACGCGGGGCTGTGGCCGGACCCGGAGACGGGGCAGGCGGCGGCGCTGGCCTCCCGCCTCGTTGCCGATGGCCGGGAGCCGTCCATGCTCGCCGTTGCAGAGGCGGCCCTGCGCGCGGGCGCCGACCTCGCCCTCGGGGAGCTTGCGCGGTGGTGCGACGAACCGGACCCGCCCGCGGCGCTGCCCCGGCTGCGGGACGTCCTGACCGACGCCGCCGCGCGCCGCCGCCTCCGCGCTTGCGCGGTCGCCATTCGTGGCGCCTGCGACGAAGGACAGCCGCCGTCCGCCATCCTCCCGCTTTGGAGGCCGGAGCTGTCCGCCGCCCGTGGCCCTCGGCACGTCGGCGACGTTGCATCCGAGCTGTACGGCGCCATCCTCGACCGTGTGGACCGCCGGGCGCGCGGGGAGACGGTCGGCACCCCGTGCCCGTGGGAGGGCGTCGGCCGGAGCATCGCCCCCAGCCCGGGCCACCTCGTTGTCTTGGCGGGCAGGCCCGGGCAGGGCAAGACGGCGGCGGCGCTCCAGTGGACGGCCCGCGTCTGCGAAGAAGGCGGGTCCGTCCTCTACTTCTCGTTGGAGATGACCGCGCCGGAGTTGTTGTGCCGCCTCGCCCTCCCCATCATGCGCGCGGGCGGCTGCGAGGTCAACGGCACCGACCTCCTGCGCGGCGAAGTGCCCAACGAAGCGTTGGCCGCACTCAATGATGCGCTTGCGATTGTGCAGGGGTGGAACCTGTGGATTGACGACACGCCGAGACGCACCGGCGCCGAGATTCGCGGCCGCATCGCGGCACAGTCGGCGGTCGGTCCCCTCAGCATGGTGGTTGTGGACCACATCGGCCTCTGTGGCGGCATCGGCCGCGACCGCGTGAACGAACTCGCCGACTTGACGGGGAGCCTGAAAGCGGCGGCGAAGGCGCACAGCACGATGATTCTCGCCCTCTCGCAGTTGAACCGGCAGGTGGAGGCGCGCACCCCGCCCCGGCCGATGTTGGCCGACCTCCGCGACTCCGGCGCCATTGAGCAGGACGCGGATAGCGTCATCATGCTTTGGCGGCCGGGTTACTACGAGCTGCCCGGCGCCGGCCACCTCGACGCGGAACTCGTCATCGCCAAGGCCCGCCACGGCCGCCCCGGCACGATTACCGCCGACTTCCACGGCTCACGGCAGGTTTTCGCAGAGGCGCACCGCGACCCGTGGACGCAGCCCGCCGCGCCGGCCGGTCGCCCGTCGTCTCCCGGCCCGAACGGGGAGGTGGTGGCGTGGCGGCCCCGGTCCCGTGAGTAGTTGTCAGGAGATTGCAAACCGCTTGACGCCCCGCGCACGACGACATAGAGTGTTTGTGTCGGGGGCGGGAGCCTCCGGCGCAACCAAACAGGAGCCCCCAATGGACTACATCGACCGAATCGCCGCCCTCGGAGCGTGCTCCGATGCCATCGAATGGCTGCGCGCCGCGCGCCAGCCCGACCTCGCCGCCGCGTGGGCGGCCTGCCCCCGCGCGGAGTGGATGCTGTGGCTCACCGCCCGCTGCGCGGAGGAGGGCAGCCCCGAGCACCGAGCCCTCGTTGCGGCCGCCGCGGACTGCGCCGCAACCGCGCTTGATTTCGCGCCCGGTGCGGCGCGTGCCCGGAGCGCCGTCGAAGCCGCGCAGGCGTGGGCGCAGGAAGAAGTCTCCACCGACGACTGCCAGTACGCCGGCTATGACTGCGCCCTCGTCCCGTACAGCGACGTTGACGCGGCGACCGTCCACGCCACCAAGGCCGCCGCCGAAACCGTTGACGCAGCATGCCTCCCGCGCGCCGATAAGCGCGCGACCGCCGCCGCCGCCGCCGCCGAGTACGCCGAAACCGCGGGTGCCGACCCCGCGCACCTGCTCGCCCTCGTCCGGCGCTCCCTCCCGCACCCGCCCACCCTCCCGGAGTGACCATGATTGACCTCGACGACCTCGACGACAACGAGCCGACGCCTCGCATCTACACGTTCCGCTGCGCCGGCTGGGCCGCCGATTACGGCCCCTGCGGCGACCCCGATTGCAGCCGGTGCGGGCCCTTCGTGGCCGTGCCCGCCGACGAAGACGAAGACGAAGACGCGGACGGTGAGGAATGAGGCCCGACCTCGTGACCATCGGCGCCGACCCAGGCGTGGACGGCGCCGTCCTCTGCCTCGAATGGCGCGGCCCCGTCGCCACGGTGAGCCACCTTCACCTCATCGGCGACGGCTACAAGCCACCGCCCCGGAGTCAGGCGCACGACCGGCAAGCCGCGATGGTTCGGACTATGCGCCGCATCGTCGCGGTCATCGGCGACCCGTGGCCCTCGGTGCCCGTCGTCGTCGTCGTCGAGGCCGCGACCGGGCGGCCCGGCCAATCGCAAATCGCGCAGGGGGCGAACGCGGGAATCGCGGCGGCGGCGCTGTCGTGGCTCCGACACGACCGCTACGCCGTCATCCCGCCCGGGGAGTGGACGCGGGGTATCGGGGTACAGCTCCCGGCGACCGCCCGGAAGGCTACCCTCACCAACGCCCGCGCCGCGTGGCTTGCGGACCGCCATCCGCGCGTTCTGGAGGCGCTGCCGCGGGTCGGCTCCGGCGTGCATGATGGCGCCGTAGATGCCGCCTGCATCGCCATCTACGCGCGGTCGCTCCCGGCCCGGTGAAGAAAGTTTCGGAAAGTGATTGACGCCCCGCGCCGCGTGTCATATACACAGAGTGTCGGGGCGAGAGGCCCCGCGAACAGGAGCCACCGATGACCTACCGCCCATGGACCAACCCGGAAGTCGCCCGGGCCGCCGAGCACCGCGCCGCCGGCCTCACGGTGCCCGAGGTCGCCGCCGCCCTCGCTGCGGACGGCTACCCGCCGCGCACCGCCGCGGCGGTGCATCACGCCCTCACCCGGGCCGCCCCCAAACGTGCCTGGATTTCGCGCCAGGAGGCCCGTACAGCCCGCCGGATGTGGCGGGAGGGGTCCAGTAGCCTCGACATCGCCGGCGCGCTCCAAAGGCCCGTGGCGACGATTCGTGGGTGGTTGCGCCGCCACGTCCCCGCCCGGGACTCGAAGCGGTGGAGCGCTGCCGAGTCGCGCCTCGCCCGGCGGCTCCGCGCGGCGGGCCACGGGTACACCGCCATCGCCGAAGCCCTCGCCGCCGCCGGCTACCGCCGCTCCCCGGGCGCCGTCCGGGTTCGCCTCGTCTACCGCCCTCAGGAGTCGTGATGCTGCCCATCCTCCCCCTGCCGCCCCTGTCCGCCGTCGTCCGCGTGGTCGTCGGCACCCTCACCGCCGCCGCGGGGCTCGCCTGCATCGCGGCCCCGGCGCCCTTCTGCAACGTGCTCCCGCTGCCGCTCGCCATCGCGGGCGCGGCGCTCTCTGTCCCGCCCCTTCTCGACTTCTGGGAGTGACCCCATGTTCGACGTCCGCAAGAACCGCCACCCAGCGCTCGACGGCCAGATGTGGGGCTGGGTCGAGCGCCAGCGCGACGGAAAGCACGTCGCGCTGTGGGCGTCCTGGCGCGACTGGCCTACGCCCGGCTGCGCTCCCGGGGGTCACGTCGAGCCGTACCAAGCCGGCTACCGATACGCCACCGCCGGTCGCATCCCCGACATCCGCTGGCGCATCACCGACGCCGCCGGCCGCCACGTCCTGACCTCCATCGACAACGAAGACACCGCCCGCGAGCTGCTGGCGTGGCTCTGCCCTGCCCCCAAGGAGTGACCCCATGACCCCCCGCCTCACCCTCAGCATCGACGACCTGCGCGACTTCGAGGCGTGCGACCTCGCCGCGCGCATCGCGGACCTCCGGGCCGTCCTGCCCGACGCCACGGACGCCGACCCCATCGACGTGCGCGTGTGGTGGAGCTTGCCATCCACATCGACGGCCGATGCCATCTGGTCGCTGCGGGCGGCGCAGCCCCCGGAGCGCGCCGCCGCCGTGGCGGTGCTGGTAGCGCAGTGCGCGGCGACGAGGGCGGAGGGCTACGCCCGCGCCGACGCCCGCGCCGCCCGCGACGCCCGCGACGCCGACGCCGCCGCCGCCGCCTACGCCGCCGCCCGGGCCGCCGCCGCCACCGACGCCGCCGCCCGCGCCGCCTACGCCGCCGCCAACGCCGCCGCCCGCGCCGAGCGCGACGCCCAGATGGCGGACCTTCTCGCTGCTCTGGAGATCGCACCATGACCCCGCGCCTCAGGAGTGACCATGCGCCGCCCCTTCTACGGCACCGACATCCCCGGCCTCCAGTCCACCGCCGCCGCGCCGCTTCCCGCCCCGATCGTCGAGGCCGACCCCTACGCCGAGGGCTACGCGGCGGGCTACGCGGCGGCGATGCGGGAGCGCGCCGTGCTCCGCGTGCGCGCGGTCGTCGAGCCGGCCGCCCCCGACCCGACCGCCGACCGCGCGCAGGTGCGGGCGCTGGGGAGCGGCCCTAACTTTCCGGTTGGCGCCGCGCGCGCGGCGCGGTAGACTGCACACACAAACAGGAGTTCCAATGTCCGACCTCTCGAACGACACCCTGGCGCGGCTTCTGGCCGCTGCGACCCCCGGAGAGTGGGAGTGGGTCCCGCATCGCCTGCGCGGCGGCACCGCGGGCATCGTCGCGGGGCGCCGCGAAGTGCTCTGGCCGGCCACCGCGAACGACGGAGACACCGGAGATGCTTGGTTTGAGGACACCGCCGAGGCCGACGAGGCGCTGATCGCGCTTGCCCCCGCCCTCGCGCGGGAAGTGCTGCGCCTGCGGGCGCTGGGAGGCCGTGATGCCGAGTGACCCCTGCTACGACGTGGGCGACCGCTTGGTCCTGTGCTCGGATGACCTGCCCGAAGTCGAGGTCGCCTTCCGTGGCCTGGACGACGCCGGGCGGGCGGTCGTGATCATGGACGGCTACCAGATCGCGGTGGAT
>Ga0214917_10003106_pt1 | contig 19542 bp, 21 predicted proteins | sample LL_1208_BB_MetaG_FD_177983 | JGI IMG/M metagenome (GOLD analysis project Ga0214917, IMG submission 177983) | Freshwater microbial communities from Lake Lanier, Atlanta, Georgia, United States - LL_1208_BB | ecosystem: Environmental > Aquatic > Freshwater > Lake | place: USA: Georgia | collected...
TAGATTTATAATTACTCCTATGTTAAATATTTCGCAACAAAATGAACATAGATAATAAAAATAATCCAACGGCCGATCTTCAGGAAATAAATAAATTCTCAAAAATGGCTTCTGAATGGTGGGACCCGAATGGAAAATTTGCACCACTTCATAAATTTAATCCTATTAGACAAGAATATTTAGTTGATAAAATTAAAAATCATTTTGGAATTTTACCGAATGGCTCTTATCCATTTAAAAACTTAAAATTATTAGACGTTGGATGTGGTGGTGGATTGATTGCAGAACCCATGACAAGACTTGGCGCAAAAGTAACTGGTATCGATGCCTCTGAAAAAAATATTAATGTTGCGAAATTTCATGCTGAACAAATGGATTTGAAAATTAATTATTTAGTAACAACTCCTGAAAATTTAAACGAACAGTTTGATGTTATTTTATGTTTAGAAATTATTGAACATGTTGCAGATGTAGATTTATTTATTCAATCATGCGCTAAATTATTAAAAAAAAACGGGATCATATTTTTTGCAACACTTAATAGGACGGCTAAGTCATTTTTATTTGCAATTGTTGGAGCTGAATACATATTAAATTGGCTACCTAAAGGAACTCATGATTGGAATAAATTTTTAAAACCTAGTGAGATCATTTCAACAGCTTTGAAATATCAATTAGAATTCAAAGAAAAAATAGGTTTTAAGTTTAATATTTTTTCAAGGGAGTGGCAAAAAAGTAAAGATATGGATGTTAACTACGCAGTAAGTTTCAAAAAAAATTAAGCGTTTTCTTTTGGAACCCAAGGAATAGTTGCAACATCAATTCCTTCCTCTTGTAACTCCTTAGTTTCTTCTAACGTTGCATTGCCATAAATATTTCTTTTCTGCTTTTTATCATAATGAATGGATCTAACTTCAGATACAAACTTATCACCTACATACTCAGCATTTTTTGCAACATAATCATTTAACTCTCTAATTTTACTTTTCACATTTTTTAAAAATTCTTTTTTTTGCTCAGTATCTTTTTGAATTGCAGATGTTTTAGAAGTTGCAACGCTTGGGGCCATTATACTTTTTTTAACAGTTTTTGAGCTTCCACAAACGTAACAATTAATTAAATTCTTCTTTAGTAATTTTTCATATTCACTAGAATTTTGAAACCAACTTTCAAAAGTCTCACCGCATGAACATTCAAGATTATATTTAATCATATCTCTAATGTAGGTACGTTCGTGTTAATTTCAATATGTTAATTTTTATTAAAGAATAGAATTACTTTACCCAAGGTAATTCCAAATTTAGACATGGTTGCAATATTCACTAAATAATTATTATCTTGTAAGAACATCCAATCATCAAAACTTACTTTATATTTACTGTTACCGATTTGCAGTGCAAAATCATACTTCCAGTTAAAAGCGTTGCCAGAAGTTGCCCCTGAAGCAAGGCCTATAACTCCATCTGCATACCCTTGATATTGATTGGTGCCAATTTTTTCTAACTTCCACTCACGGTATTCCTTAGTACCATCATCGTAAATAAAATTTTCTTTCATCACTAAGTATTTTCCATCCCAAGTTCCATCAATATCTACTTTAAAACTTTTTTTAATATTACCAAATCGATCTTCAAATACACCACGTGCTACAGTTTTTCCTTTAAAATATTCCTCTAGCTTAAATACAGGTTTATTATTTTGAAATTGTTCTAATTTCATAGATGAAGAACATTGTGTTACACTAAAAAAAACAAAAAATATAAATAATATTTTAAGATTTTTATTTAAAAATTTTGTAATAATTTTCATAAATTCTATCAAAAATAATCTGACTGCCTGGTAAATATTTAAACTGTTTAATATCTTTGCGATTTAACCAACGCAATTGTTGTTTTTCTTTAAGTTTAATCTTTCCTGTCCAAAATTCTACCAGATAAATCATCATTATAATTGCAGTATTTTTATAACGATGAGTGACAAGATCAATATTGTCCAAATTGTCTTTTTCTATAGTAACGCCTATTTCCTCATATAATTCTCTGACTGCGCAATCCTCGAAGGACTCGTGGGTTAATAATTTTCCTCCTGGCAGTTCCCAATATCCACTTAAAAATTTACCCTCTGGTCTGCTAGTAATTAAAATCTTATTAGACTTTTTAAGCAAACAACATGAGACAAAAGTTTTTTTCATAAATATTTAATTATAACAAAATTGACATTCCTCACTATGCTACTTATATAACATTTCAATCTAACAAAAATATATGCCAACAATCTTTGATAATTTAAAAATAGGCAATCTAACACTTCCAAATAGAATTATTATGGCTCCGCTTACTCGGATGCGAAGTAAACAACCGGGTAATATTCCTTGGGAATTAAATGCAACTTATTATGCACAACGAGCATCGGCAGGATTTATTTTAACAGAAGCAACTCAAATTTCTCAGCAAGGTCAGGGCTATCCTGGAACGCCTGGAATTCATAGCAAAGAACAAGTGCAAGGATGGAAGTTAGTAACTGATGCAGTGCATAAAAATGGAGGTCATATTTTTTTACAGTTGTGGCATGTGGGAAGAATTTCTCACTCATCTCATCAACCTAATAATAGTTTACCAGTTGCACCATCTGCGATAGCTGCGAAAAATTCTGGAACATTTACCGCTGATTGGAAACCAACTACCATTTTAACTCCACGAGCATTAGAAGCATCTGAGCTTCCAGGAATAATTCAAGATTATGTAAATGCTGCAAAAAATGCAAAGGACGCTGGTTTTGATGGAGTGGAAGTTCACATGGCAAATGGATATTTACTTGATGAATTTTTACAAGATGGAAGCAATAAAAGAACAGATGAATTTGGTGGTTCCATTCAAAATAGAGTTAAATTTCCAATGCAAGTATTAGATGCTGTTATTAATGTTTTTGGAAAAGATAGAGTTGGTGTGAGACTTTCTCCCTATGGAACATTTAATGATATGAGCGACTCTAATCCTATTGAATTATTTACCCACGTTATTGATCAATTAAATCAAAGACAAATTGCATTTCTTGATATGATTGAACCTAGAGCAACTTCAGCTGGAGGTGGTGATGATGTAAATGAAAATGCGCCATCAACCACAAAATTATTTAGAAAAAAATTTAAAGGAATTTTTATCTCTGCTGGCGGCTATAAGACGGAAGATGCAAAAAAAGCAATTGAAACTGGCGAAGTAGATGCCGTGGCATTTGGTAGAATTTTCATTGCAAATCCAGATTTGCCAAAACGTATTAAAACGAATGCAGCTTTAAATCCCTATGACCGCTCAACATTTTATGGTGGTAATGAAAAAGGTTATACAGATTATCTAGTTCTAAGCTAAAATTTTAAACAGGATCAATGTGAGTCATAAGGTTTAAAACCCTAGAACTGCGCATCACTCTATTTCTTGCTTCAACTGCAATGGCATGGCCCTCTGCAACTGTCAGGTCACCTTTAACCTCAATATGAACATCTGCAATAATACTATCACCAACTTTTCTTGTTCTTAAATCATGTACATTTATAACTCCTGGAGTTTCTAAAATTATTTTTTTAATTTTTTCAACTTCATCGGTGTCAGCTGCCTTATCGGTTAAAGCATGGATGGCTTCATAACTAAAAGACCAGCCCATTTTTAAAATCATCACACCTACAATAATTGCGGCAATTAAATCAAAACTATGATAACCCAGTAAATTAAAAATAATTCCAATTACAACAATTAAAGATGATGCAGCATCAGAACGAGCATGCCAAGCATTAGCCATAAGCAAACTTGATTTAGCTCTTTTTGCAATATTTAGAAGATAACGAAATAATAATTCTTTAACTGCCAAACAAATAATTGAAGCATATAAGGCTGTGATATGAACCGTTGCAATCTCATCTGCACTATCAAGTTTTTTACCAGCGCTCCAAATCATAGCACCACCTACTAACAACAAAAGTAATCCTAAAAATAAACCTACAGCATTTTCATATCGATAATGACCATAATTGTGATCATCATCTGGGGGATTTAGGGATTTCTTGCTAGTAATTAAAACCAGCAAATCAGAAAACATATCAGCTAAAGTATGAAGTCCATCTGCAATCAGCCCTGAAGATTTAGAAAATAAACCTACAACAATTTGGAAAATAACTAAAAAAAAATTAACAATAACACTGGTCCAAGTGCTTTTATTTGCAACTTTTCTTTTTCTTACATAGTTGGATAAAGATTCAGACATCAGTAATGCGGTATAAAATATAGAATATTAATAAACTATTTTATTTATTTGATTAAATAAAGTTTGCTCTATAGGGTTTATTTTTTAATTTAATATTTAAATGCCAACTTTCATCGACTATCTACTACTAACGATCATAACAATTTTTCCAGTTTTAAGCCTTGGTATAATCTTATTTTTTTCATTTGTAATTGCACCAACTGTTCATAAATTTTTACCAAAAACAGAGTCTGGACCATATATTAGAAAAATCTTTCCTATTTATTATATTCTTAATGGATTTTTATCTTTAGGTTCTTTATTAGCAATTGCTTACCTTGGAGTTTTTAATGCAATCTTTTATGCAAATGGAGTTATTCTAGTTCTTTTTATATTTTCTTATTTTTATTTAATGCCAGCAATTAACAAACAAAAAATAAAAGATAATAGTAAATTTAAATTCTTACACGGCAGTTCTGTTGCAATAAATTTCATTCAAATAATCCTGCTCATATCAATTACATTTATTTTATTGGATTTTTAAAATTTTTTCACTCGTCGATAAATTATATCAAAGAACATTGGTGAAAAAGTTGCAAATAAGAAAGACCAAAATAATAAAGAATTAGTAAAAATTTCATTAAAATTACTTTTATCAAAAATAACTCCGATTAATAAAGACTTAGAAAAATCTATACTTGGAAAAAATAATAAACCTAAAGAAAGTCCAGTCATAATTAAAATAAATGACTGATTAGGGTAAATTTTATTTTGATATAAACCTTTAAATATTACATAGACACATGCGCAACAAAGAAGATCAGCTAGTAAAAATAAATAAAGAACACTTAATTGATAAAGAGCAATAACTAAGCATAAAATCGACAGAAGTATTAATATAATATTTGAAAGTTTTTTATCTTTTAAATATTTAAAATTAAAAAAATCTTTACTGTGAACAATTGTAAGACTGGATATTGAGTTTAATAAAGTATCAACGGTGCTAATCGTCAAACATAGGGAAAAGATAAGAACAATTAATGAAACAAAAATATCACTTTTGTGTAAAATAATAGAGAAGAAAGCAAGGTCTTCATTGAATTTTAAACCATTCAATTTAGAAATACTTCCAGTCAAACCCAAGCTTAAAACAATTACAAAAATAAAAATAAAAGAAATCAGCAAACTTTTAACTAAAACTTTATCATTTTTAGCTGCATAAACTCTTTGCCAATTTCCTTGATGAAATAAATTTGTTGCAGCAACCGCTATAAAAAAAACAAAACCAAATTGAAAGGAAGTTATTAAAGATTTGCTATCAAATTTAATAAAGTTTTCCTCAAAAATATTAAGGTTTAGATTGTTATTATTTTGAAAAAATATTGAAAAAATTAAATAAAAAAATAATAATAAAATTACAATAAATTGAATACCATCACTTCTAATAGTCGCCTTTAAACCGCCGAATAAAACATAAATTAAAGTAAAAGATAAAATAATAGTTGCAGAAATCCAAACATCTAGACCAGAGATATAATAAATTAGTTTTGAAATTGCAGTGACTTCTGCACATAAAAATATGAATAAATAAAAGATCATTAAAGAAAAAATTAATTTAAATAAATTTTTTCCAAATTTTTTTAAGACCAACTCAGTTAATGATCTGCCTTTAGGCAGCAATACTCTTAATTTTTTTCCAAAAAATATAAGAGCAATCATAGGAAATGCTGTCCCTAATGCATAACCAATAACAGAGCCAAAACCTCCCCAAGTTGCGGCTGCGGGTGGACCAAATAATATCCAAGCACCAAGGGATGAGGCTATAAGAGTAGCACTTAAATTAAATACACCAACATTACGATTTGAAACTAAATAAGTATTTAAGCTAACTTTTTTTCTAGAATAAAATATTCCAATAAATAAAAATAAAGTTGAAACAAAGACAACAACACTAAAGGCAAGATTTAAACTTAAGAAACTATTTATCATTTTTCCCTAATTGAATTACCAATCCAGGTTCAAGGGTCTAATCTCAGCCTCTTATGAAGCACCCCTAAAACTTAGTTAAGGAAATACTAAATCAGTACTTAGAGACTTACAATCTCTAAATACTGAATAGTAATAATATATTTTGTTAAATTAAAATACTTTTTTTGCAGAAAGAGTTACGTATTCTCTATCTTTGTTTAAATTACTTAAACTAACATTTTCTCTTTCAGCATCAATGTAAGACAGTGTAAAGCCTACGCCAAAAACTTCTTTTGATAGAGAAACTGTAGTCGTATTAGTGTCATTTTCAAATACTCCGTAACTTACTAAACCTTGAACTGGACCAAAGTTATACGTTGCATTAACTTCATAATAACTTTCGTCTAAAGTCTTTGTCGTTAATGTAGTATGTTTAGCCCCTCCAGTATCATCAACATAATATGCTAGTCCAAATGTATAAGGTTTTTTATCTGGTGCTATTGTAAGTTTTCCATAATATTCGGCTACTTCTTTAATATCTTTTGTAGCAGCACCTGGATAAGTCATTATAATATAACCAATGTCGAATGTAGCGGGACCAAAAGATTTTGTGATACCAGCGTAGTAATCAATTTCCTGACCACCAGCACCCGTTACATTGTCTTGTGCACCAGTCCATACTCCAACGTATAAATTAAAATCTCCAAGTGGATGAGAAAAATCAGCTCCAACAAATGGAGATGGATCATCTTTGTTTTGGTCTACTCCTCGAAAAATATATTGACTATTAACACCAGCATTAAATGTTAATGTTCCTTTACCAATTTTAATTTCTGCATTTGCTACTTGCGAAACTAAAAGCAAAGATGCAAAAGAAGAAAGCGCAATTTTTTTAATCATTTTTTTTCCTTAATTATTAAATTAATCTAATGTCAGTGTGATATGCTCTTTTTTTTATAACTTAAACATCTTATATCAAATATCAGTAATGTGTTGCTTGCATGACACGCTATGCGTTGAACGCATTATGCGTTTGATGCATAAATATTAAACGTAGTTTAATGGCAGACTTGAAGTTTGTTTTATCTCTTCCATAGAGAAAGAAGTCGCAACTGAGAAAATATCTATTTGATCGGTAAGTTTAGTATAGAAAGTATTATATTCATCCATGCTTGGAACTAGTACTTTTAGCAAGTAATCAATGCTTCCACTTAATCTATAAAACTCAACAACCTCAGGCATAGAGCTTATGATGCTGATAAATTTATTAGCCCATTCCATGTTATGTTGATTGGTCCTAATTGAGACAAAAGCTACAGTTTTTAAGTTTAGTTTATTTCGATCTGCAACCGCTACCTTCTTCTTTATATATCCCTCTTTATATAACTTATTAATTCTGGCCCAACATGGGGTAGCAGAAAGGTTTACTTTCTTTGATAATTCAGCAATTGGGATATCTGCATCCTCTTGAAGTTGGGATAATATTTTTTTATCTATTTCATTCATACAATTTTATTCTAATTTAATTAACATATTTAAAATAAAATACTATTTTTTATCTTTAAAAAGTCAATTTTTAACTTATTTTTCTGCAAATATTGAATTATATAGAAATAAACACTAAATCAGCTTCACATTAAAAATTAATACAAAAGGAAATATAAAATGAAACTAATAAAAAAAGTTGTTCTACTTTGGACTTTACTATTTGCAGCGCCAGCAATTGCGGCTCCAAGTAATTTTTTAGTAAGCACAGATTGGTTAGAAAAAAATCTTAACAATCCTAAACTTAAAATAATTGAAGTTAGTGTTGATACAGGAGTTTATGAAAGAGGTCATATTCAAGGTGCGATAAATTTTAAATGGCATACTGATCTAGTGGATCCTGTAAAAAGAGATATCGCTAGCAAAGAAAATTTTGAAAAATTACTCCGACAGGCAGGCATTAACAATGACAGCACAATTATAATCTATGGTGATAGTAATAATTGGTTTGCTGCATGGGGTGCTTGGGTGTTTGATATTTACGGAGTAAAAAATGTTAAGTTGCTTGATGGTGGCAGAAAAAAATGGGAAGCAGAAAAAAGACCTTTAACTCCACTTGCAACTCAAGTTGCTGCTGGAAATATAAAAGTATCAGATGCTAACAACGATTTACGTGCAAGATTAATTGACGTTGTTGCAGTTGCTAATAAAAAATCTGATACAGCATTAGTCGATATTAGATCTAATGATGAATTTACTGGAAAGATTTTTGCCCCAGCAGGTGTTCAAGAGTTAGCAATTAGAGCTGGTCATATTCCAGGAGCGGTAAACGTTCCTTGGGGACAAGCTGTTGCTGAAGATGGAACATTTAAATCAGCAGAAGAACTTAGAAAAGTTTACGCTGCAGTTGGTATTGATGGAAAAAAACCAATCATAACATATTGCAGAATTGGAGAACGTTCTAGCCATACTTGGTTCGCACTAAGTAAAATCCTAGGTTACAATGTTAGAAATTACGATGGTTCATGGACAGAATATGGAAACTCTGTTGGCAACCCTGTAATTAATACAGCTGGAACCGTGTGGGGTGGAAAATAATAACTAATAAGCGAATTAAATCGCTACTTGTTATCTTCAAAAAATAAAGTTAATTCTCTCCCTTATGAAATAGCGGTACAATTTGTACCGCTATTTTTTTATTTTTAGTCTAAAATGACAAAAACAAATTACCAGCTTAATAATAATATTCCTGCTTTTAAAAATTTTTTAGGAATAGTTGTAATACTTATTATTGCTTTCATTTTAAATGCTAAGATTGAAAATTTACAAGGAGGTACTGCCCTTTCATTATCATTATGGCTTGGAATTGCCTTTGGCGCAATTTTGCAAAGAAGTAGATTTTGTTTTTATTGTTTAAGTAGAGATTTTATTGAACTAAAAAATGCAAAAGGATTGCTTGGAATTATTGTTGCTCTTATAGTTGGAACACTAGGCTATCATTTAATATTTGGTGCTTTCCTTATTGATCCAGTATCACCACGACTTCCACCAAACGCACATATTGCGCCAGTTAGCTGGGTTTTAATATTAGGTTCATTTAGCTTTGGCCTTGGAATGGCCATTGCTGGATCTTGCATCAGCGCTCAACTTTATCGATTAGGTGAAGGGCTTTTATCAGCATTTATTTCATTCTTTGGAATATTAATTGGATTTATTTTAGCTTTTTTAAGTTGGAACTTTCTTTATCTAAAAGCCATTCAACAAGCACCTCTGATTTGGTTCCCACATTACTTTGGGTACAAAGGATCAATCATTTTACAAATTATATTATTAATTTTTTTATCATTATTACTTTTAAAATTTCATAAAAAACAAAAAGCAGAAAGTACAATACAAAGATGGTGGCAAGTAAAGTGGCCAGCTTATGTTGGTGGAATTTTAGTTGCACTAATTGCAACCATTGCATTCTTAAGAGTCTCTCCTTTAGGCGTTACTGCTGAGATTGGAAGTATAGCTAGAACAAGTGCTAACCATTTTAATATTTTACCAACGCGTCTTGAAGGCTTAGACACTTTGAGGGGATGCTTAACAATTATTAAAGAAACATTATGGTCTAATAATGGTTTATTCATTTTTGGTTTAGTACTTGGATCATTTGCTCTTGCAACTTTCTCCGGTGATTTTAAAATTCAAATTCCTAAAATTAAAGAAAGTATTAGATCTTTGGCTGGTGGAATATTGATGGGTTTTGGTTCTATGATCGCGCTTGGTTGTACTGTTGGAACATTATTATCAGGAATTATGGCAGCTTCATTATCTGGCTGGATATTTCTAATTTTTTGTGGGTTAGGTTTATATTTAGGTTGGTTACTTAGAAAAAAATATAAATTAAATTAAAATTTAAAATGAACTCAACAAGTTTAATAGATAAAATTGGCAATACTCCTTTAATTTATTTAAAGAAAGCATCAGAGATTTCTGGATGTAAGATTTTTGGAAAAGCAGAATTTTTAAATCCTGGAGAATCTGTAAAGGATAGAGCTGCACTTTATATTTTAAATGATGCTATTAAAAATGGTAAATTAAAAAAAGGCGGGACGATTGTTGAAGGAACTGCTGGAAATACTGGAATTGGAATTGCAATAATTGCAAAAGAACTTGGTATTAAAACTGTGATTGTTATTCCTGAAACACAATCTAAAGAGAAAAAAGATACTTTAAGAGAATTAGGAGCTGAACTCATTGAAGTTCCAGCAGTCCCTTATGATAATCCAAATAATTATGTAAAATATGCAAAAAAGGTTGCAGATGACATTGGTGGATATTGGGGAAATCAATTTGATAATACCATTAATCAACTTGCTCATATCGAAACAACTGCTGAAGAAATTTGGACACAAACTAATGGTGAGGTGGATGGATTTGTGTGCGCCTCAGGAACGGGCGGCACAATTTCTGGTGTCTCCATAGGTTTAAAAAAACATAATAAAAATATAAAAATTGCTGTGTCAGATCCGTTAGGTTCTGCTCTTTACAGTCATTTTCAAACAGGAAAATTAATCATGAATGGCACTTCGATAACCGAAGGTATTGGAACATCAAGAATTACTAAGAATTATGAAGGCGCTTTACTGGATGAGGCCTTTCAAATTAATGATACGGATGCTTTAAATATTGTGTTTGATTTACTACATGACGATGGATTATGTCTTGGCAGTTCCTCTGGAATTAATGTTGCAGGCGCAATTGAACTTGGAAAAAAAATGGGTCCAAACAAAATTATAGTCACAATTTTATGTGATATTGGAACGCGTTATAGTAGCAAATTATTTAACCGCGAATTTTTAAAATCAAAAGGGCTGCCGTGTCCAGATTGGATTAAATGATTATAGATAAAAGCAAAGTCAAAAATATAGAGATTAAAAAACCGCTAAGACTAGAGTCCGGTCAAACTTTAGATAATTTTACAATTGCCTATGAGACTTATGGAACTTTAAATGCAAATAAAGATAATGCAATTTTAGTATTTCATGCATTAAGTGGAGATCAGTTTGCAACTGGAACTAATCCAATTACTGGAAAAGATGGCTGGTGGGTTACTGCAATTGGCCCAAACAAAGCAGTTGATACAAATAAATATTTTATAATTTGTGCAAACGTTTTGGGAGGTTGCATGGGAACATCTGGTCCAACATCTATTAATCCAAAAACTAATGAACTTTATCAAAACACTTTTCCATTGGTAACCATAAGAGATATGGTTAATGCGCATGTCTTATTACTAGATCATTTACAAATTGAAAAAACTTTATGTGTATTAGGTGGCTCTATGGGTGGAATGCAAGTTTTACAATTTTGTTCATCTAATCCTGGAAGAACTTATTCTGCAATTCCAATTGCTTGTACTGCAAGTCATTCAGCACAAAATATTGCATTCAATGAACTATCACGTCAAGCAATTATGGCTGATCCAGAATGGTCCAATGGAGATTATTTAAAACTAAATAAAAATCCAAGAAAAGGATTGTCAGTGGCGCGTATGGCAGGTCACATTAGTTACTTATCTGAAGAAGGTTTGCAGGAAAAATTTGGAAGAAAATTACAAAAGACTGGTGACTTTAAATTTACTTTTGATGCTGACTTTCAAGTGGAGAGTTATTTAAAATATCAAGGCAATGCTTTTGTTGATCGCTTTGATGCTAATAGCTATTTATATTTAACACGCGCAATGGATTATTTCGATTTATATCGAGAAAATAATGGCGTACTTGCAAACGCTTTTAAAGATACAAAAATTAAATTTTGTATAATTTCTTTCTCCACAGATTGGTTATATCCAACGGCTGAGAGTAAAAAAATTCTTATCGCACTCAACTCTATTGGTGCAGATGTAAGCTTTGTAGAAATTATAACAAATAACGGCCATGACTCTTTTCTTTTAGATGAAGCTGAATTTTTAAGAAGCGTTAAGGGATTTTTAGACTCTGCTTACGAGGAATTTAAAGCATCTAAGTAATAACCATGGGTGATGTTAAAAAAGATAATACTGTAACAGTTTCTGAGGTGGGTCCTGGTACTTTCGTTCAAAGCGTGACTGTCAGAGGCCATAAGCTTTTAGCAGATGAGCCATTATCTTTTCCTGAAGGGACTGACAAAGGCTTAAGTCCAAATGATTTTTTACTTTCCTCCCTTGGATCATGCACTTCAATTACTCTTAGAATGTATGCTCGTCTTAAAAAATTGCCACTTGATAAAATTATCATCACATTAAATAGAAATGAAAGTGGTGATATTGATAGAAAAATTGAGCTTATTGGTAACTTAACGGATGAACAAAGAAACCGACTTTTTGAAATATCAAACAAATGTCCTATTCATAAAGCCTTAACAAACACTGTTAAAATTAATTCTAAATTAATTTAAGCTGCCTTTAGCGCCTGATCAATATCAGCTAAAATATCATCTGGATGTTCAATTCCAATTGATAATCTTACATACCCTGGTGTCACTCCTGCTTTTAATTGCTCTTCAGAAGAAAGTTGTGAATGGGTAGTTGAAGCTGGATGAATTGCAAGACTTCTTGCATCACCAATATTTGCAACATGATATAAAAGTTTTAATGCATTAATAAATTTTTTACCCGCATCAATTCCACCTTTTAATTCAACTCCACACAACGCCCCAAATCCACCGGATAAATATTTTTTCGCACGATTTCCAATTTCACCAGCATGTAAACTTGGATAAATTACTTTTTGAACTTTATTATGTTTAGTTAAATATGAGACGACCTTTTCAGCATTAGAACAATGTTGCTTCATACGTAACGCTAAAGTTTCTAATCCTTGAATAATTTGCCATGCATTAAAAGGTGATAACGGAGCGCCCAAATCTCTAAGTAACACAACTCGCGCTCTTATAATAAATGGAATGTTAGCTCCTGTTAATTGAGGAACAACCTCGCCCCACACTGCTCCACCGTAAGATGGATCTGGCTCATTATAAAAGGGTTGTCTTTTTTTATTTGCAGTCCAATTAAAATTTCCACCATCAACAATAATTCCCCCAATTGAATTTCCATGACCGCCAATAAACTTTGTTAAAGAATGCATCACAATTGCAGCACCATGTTCTAAAGGTTTGCAAATGATAGGTGATGCTGTGTTATCCATAATTAATGGAATGCCAAATTTTTTACCAATTTCAGCAACCTCTTTTATTGGAAAAATTCTAAGATAAGGATTTGGACAAGTTTCACCATAATATCCTCTCGTCTTATCATCTGTTAGTTTTTCAAAATTTTTTGGGTCAATTGGATCTGCAAAACGAACTTCGATCCCTTGATCTTTTAAAGTATTTTTAAATAAATTTACCGTCCCACCATATAAATCTGTAGAAGCTACAATATTGTCTCCTGCTTTACATAAATTTTGAATGCAAAATGCTGATGCAGCTTGTCCTGATCCAACTGCTAAAGCTGCAACTCCACCTTCTAAAGCCGCCACTCTTTTTTCAAGAACATCTACCGTTGGATTCATAATCCTTGTGTAAATGTTTCCAAATTCTTTTAAGGCAAATAAATTTGCTGCATGATCAGTGTTATTAAATTGATAACTAGTTGTTTGATAAATTGGTACAGCAACCGAGGTTGTGGTTGCATCACTTCTATAATCCCCCCCATGTAAACCGATGGTTTCTGGATGCTTACTTGATGTTGTCATTTAATTTTTTTTAATTAATTTTGGTGAAATATAAGTTATTTAATGCAGTTAAATCAATGATTATAAGCTTACTTTTTTCTATAAAGCAAAAATAACAATATAATAATGATTACTAATAATCCTATAAATATAAAAACCATAATTTCATTATAACTAAGTTTTAATAAATTGTACAAACCAATACTAACTTTATTGAAACAAAATTTAAGTTTATAATAATTATATGAATACATTTAAAGATCGTGAAAAAGGCTTTGAGAAAAAATTTGCTAACGACCAAGAAGCAGAGTTTAAAATTAATGCTAAACGTAATAAATTATTAGCCAGTTGGGTTGCAAATATTTTAAAACTAAATGACGAACAGAAAAAAAATTATATCACTGAAGTTATTAAAGCAGACTTTCAAGAGTCTGGTGATGAAGATGTATTTAGAAAAATTAAAAAAGATTTGGAAGGTAAGAATATTCAAGATACAGAAATTAGACAGAAAATGTCTGAATTTTTAGAGGCGGCAAAAAAAGAAATATAAATACAAATGTATTTATATTCTAAGCTTCAAAGTTTAAATAAAGATATTTCAATCTGTTTTATCGGATGTGGAAAATTTATTTCCATGTTTTTATCTCAATATAATCAATTACAAAAAATTAAAATTAGTACCATCGTTGATATTAATATTGATAAAGCAAAATTAAATTGCAGAAATAGCGGTCTTAGTCAAAAAACAATTGAATCCATTAATTTTACTAATTCTTTAGAAGATGCATTAAAACAAAATATTGATATTTTTATTGAGGCAACAGGAGATCCAATAATTGGAACAGAACACGCTGTTAAAATTATAAATAATAAAAAAAATATAATAATGGTGAATGTTGAAGCAGACGTTCTCTGTGGAAAATATTTATCTGATCTAGCAAAAAAAAATAATGTAATCTACAGTATGGCCTATGGTGACCAGCCTGCACTGATTATGGAACAAATTGAATGGGCAAAATTAAATGGGTTCTTAGTTGTTGGCGCTGGTAAAGGTACCAAATACCATCCAAGTTTTGAATACTCTACCCCTGATACGGTTTGGAAAAATTACGGAATGACAGATGAACAAGCCAAAAAAGCTGGAATGAATCCTAAAATGTTTAACTCTTTTACAACGGGAGATAAATCCTCAATTGAAATGGCTGCAGTTGCTAATGCATCAGGTCTTCGCTGTCCAAATAATGGTTTAACTTATCCAGCTGTTGGCGTTTATGATATTGCAAATAAACTTATTCCAAAATCTGCTGGTGGAGTTTTGGATTATGAGGGGCAAGTTGAGGTTATTTCATCCATTGATGAAAATAAAAATAATATCGCCAATGATTTAAGGTGGGGCGTTTACATAGTAATTAAAGCGCAAAATGAATATTCAATAAATTGTTTTAAAGAATATGGAATGATTACGGATAAATCTGGAAATTATTCTGCTATTTGGCGGCCGTATCATTATATTGGCCTTGAACTTGCTCAATCCATGTATGTGATCGCAATGGATAAACGAGCAACGGGGCAGACAAATTATTTTAATGCAGATGTTGTTTGTGTTGCAAAAAAAGACATAAAAATTGGTGAAGTTTTAGATGGTGAAGGCGGATTTGCTGCAAGGGGTAGACTATTTACTGCTAAACGAAGTGTTAAAGAAAAACTTCTACCTTTAGGTCTTTCTAGTGGAGCGATTGCTAAAAAAGATATTAATAAGGATGAATTAATTAGTATGAATGATGTAGAAATTAATTGGAATAAAGAAGTATTAAAAGCAAGAGAATATCAAAAAAATTTAATAGTTAATGAATAAACCAAAAGAGGCTTTTAAAGATAAAAAATTTTTAGAAAGTCCTGAGGGAAGATCTATTAGAATTTTATCAGAATATGAAAAGGTAAAGTCAGTTTTTGAAATACATAAAATTATTGATACGATAACTTTTTTTGGCAGTGCTAGGGTTAAATCAAAAGAAGATAATAATAATTTAGCTGATGAAAATACAGAATGTTATGAACAAGCAAGAGCGCTAGCTTTTAAATTTACAAAGTGGGCAAATGAATATTCAAAAGATCACAACCGTTTTGTAATTGCAACAGGAGGAGGTCCTGGAATAATGGAAGCTGCTAATCGTGGTGCTTTGGAAGCGGGCGGCAAAAGTATTGGGCTTGGTATTAAATTACCTGAGGAACAAAAAAATAATAAATATATCACCCCAGAATTAAGTTTGCAGTTTTATTATTTTTTTATGAGAAAATTTTTTCTTGTACAACCTGCAAAAGCAACTGTTATGTTCCCAGGTGGATTTGGCACCTTAGATGAATTAACTGAAATTTTAACATTAAAACAAACTGAAAAAATTCAAAAACCAATGCCCATTGTTTTAATTGGTAAAAAATTTTGGAATACCACATTAAATTTTAATTATTTACTAGAGAGAAATATGATTAAAAAAGAAGATTTAAATCTTTTTCTTGTTACTGATCATATTGAACAGGCTTTTGATTTTGTATCTTGTGTTTTGAGAGATCACTGCGTGGATAATCCAGAAAAGATTATTTAATATCCTCTTTGTAAATCAACAGATTTTGGAATTTTTTTCTTTAACTTAAATAATCTAAGATTTTTAGAGACAATATCGGAAGCACTTTCAAAGTCAGTATTTGCAGAAATATGAGGAAGAATTGTAACCCTTTTATGTTTCCATAAAATACTTGTTTTAGGTAAGGGTTCTTGTTCAAAGACATCTAAAACTGCATGTTTAATTTTTCCAGAATTTAAATGTTTCACTAAATCTTTTTCATTAATAATTGCACCTCTTGCAAAATTAACAACGCATGCACCTTTTTTTAAAAAAGATAAAGTTTTATAATTTAATAAATATTTAGTCTTATCCGTTAAAGGAATGAGACAAACTAAAATATCAGTTTGTCCCAACATTTTTTTAAGTCCAAAATGTCCTGTAAATGATTTTACTTTTTTAATATTCTTTTTACTTCCACTCCAGCCGCAAACCTTAAAGCCATTTTCTATTAATTTTTTAGCTGCTGCTTTGCCAAGTTCTCCTAAACCTATAAAGCTGACAACTTTTTTAGAGGGCTTTATATAATCTAATTCAATCCAAGCTTTTTTACCTTGCTGTACTCGATAAGAATACATATCTCGGTGAAGATATAACACCCATGATAATACAGCCTCGGCCATTGTGCGGTTCATCTCAGGATCAACTAGTCTTACAACTTTAACCCCGCTTCCTTTAAAAGTTTGAACTAATTTTTCAACTCCAACCCAAATACTTTGTACCCATTTTAAATTTACTAATTTTTCAACCTCACTTGGGTTTGGATTTGCAACCACTGCGACCTCAACTTTTGAATATTCAGATTTCTTAAGATCAGAAAACTTTACAACCCTAGCCCCTTTAAGTTTTTTTTTTAGTACCTTTACCCACTGATCAATTTCAGATTTTTCAAGTTTGGTTACGAATGGAACGATCGATTTCATTGATAATATTTATTTAATATAATTGACAACAAAATAACATAAAATTAGTTTACAAACTCTACTTATGGACGTCTTTAATAATAAACGAAATTTCTTCAGATTTATAAAAGACAAATCCTATTCTGCATTATTATTGTTTCTTGCAAGTTGCACCTCCGTTCCAGTTACAAACCGCGATGGTAAAAAAACTGAAGATACAAGTACAATATTTAAAACTGAAGAGTCTTATATTAGACCTTATCACCACTTGCCCGATGGTACCTTTAGAAATCCTGAAGGAAGCGTCGAACAATTAGATTACGAATTTCCTTGGTTTAAATTTAATAAAGAGAGGCAAAAAATAAAAGTTAAAATTCCTGAAGGACATGTTGTGCCAAAACAAAATGTGCTTAGTGAATTAACTGCACTTGAAAACGAAGACACTGTAACTTGGATTGGACATTCAACTTTTTTAATTCGCTTAGGTGGCAAAACTATAATTACTGATCCATTCTTTTCTCCTAATGCAGGTCCGCTTGCCTTAGGTCCAAGAAGATATATTGACCCTGCCATAAAATTATCAGAGCTTCCAAAAGTTGATTTATTACTGCTCACTCATAATCATTATGATCACCTAGACACTGAAGCTACAAAAAATTTTCCACATAAAAAAGCAGCAGTATTATGTCCATTAAAACTTTCAAAATTTTATAAAGATTTTCGTTTTAGAGATGTGACAGAAATGGACTGGTATCAAGAAAAGCAGTTGGAAGATTTAAAAATAACTTTTCTTCCAGCCATCCACTGGTCTAGACGTGAAGTATTTGATCGTAATCGAACATTGTGGGGAAGTTTTTTAATTGAATATCAACGTAAGAAAATTTTATTCTGCTGCGATACAGCGACGGGTGAGGTTTATAAAAAACTAGGCAAAGAATATGGACCAATTGATATAGTGTTTGTAAATATCGGCGCATATGAGCCGGTTGATATTATGAAATATTCCCATGCTAATCCCGCAGAAGCTTTGGATATTGCAAGAAACTTAAAAGCAAAAAAAGTCATCGGTACGCATTGGGGAACTATTTTAATGTCCTTAGAGGACCCCTTTGAGCCACCAACTAAATTTTTAGTAAATGCTAAAAACTATGGCTATCAAGAAAAAGATGCCATTCTTTTTAAAATCGGTGAAACTAAAACGATAAAACAGATTTTAAGTTAAAATTTCAAAGTAATTTAAAAAATTTCTAGTAAAACTAACAATCATGAGTTTAAAAAACTTCTTTGATTTTAATCTACAAACTTTAAAGCAGTTTTTAACTGCTGATTTGAATATCGAAGAAAAGAAAACGTCTATGCGTGCTAAACAACTTTGGCAGGCCGTTTATAAAAGAGGACTTTCAGAGTTTAATCATTTAACAAATTTACCCATTGAACTTAGGGGAGAATTATCCTCAAACATTTCTTTAGAAAAACCAAAAATTGCAAATACACAAAAATCATCCGATGGGACTATCAAATGGCTAATTCAATTATTAGATGGAAATAAAGTAGAATGTGTTTTTATTCCTGAAAAAACCAGAGGCACCCTTTGTATTTCTTCACAAGTTGGCTGCACTCTAAACTGTAGGTTTTGCCATACCGGAACTCAAAGATTGGTAAAAAATTTAAATTTTTCTGAAATTATTAATCAAGTTATGATTGCTAAGGAACAATTAAATGACTGGCAGGAACAAAAAATAATTACCAACATTGTATTAATGGGAATGGGCGAGCCTTTTTATAACTATGATAATGTTAAAATGGCTGTTGAAATTTTAAAAGATAAGGATGGTCTTAATTATGGACCTAAAAAAATAACCGTATCAACTGCTGGAATTGCTGATAAAATTCCCCAAGCCGCAAGAGAAATTGGAACTTATTTGGCATTATCTTTGCATGCTCCCACAGATGAAATTCGTGAATTAATTATGCCAATCAATAAAAAATTTAAAATTAAAGATCTCATAGAACAATGCAAATATTATGCAAAAACTGTAAATGAAAAGATTACCTTAGAGTACGTTATGTTAAGAGGCATTAACGATAGTAAAGAATGTGCAAAACAACTTACAAAAATAATGGCCCAGTTTC
>Ga0214917_10003107_pt1 | contig 19538 bp, 17 predicted proteins | sample LL_1208_BB_MetaG_FD_177983 | JGI IMG/M metagenome (GOLD analysis project Ga0214917, IMG submission 177983) | Freshwater microbial communities from Lake Lanier, Atlanta, Georgia, United States - LL_1208_BB | ecosystem: Environmental > Aquatic > Freshwater > Lake | place: USA: Georgia | collected...
CGACCCACCATCGCGTTCGCGACGACGGATAGGGCGATTATCGCCGTTGCCGAATTGTAAGCCACGTGCGGCAGCATCGTAATGCCGACATGATGTTGTCGCTTTATTACAACATCAGCGTCGGAACAGGACCTCGAAGGCCTGGAATATCACCGGCATGCGCGGCGACGGCTCTTCGCCATGGGCGCGTAGCATGCCGCCCCAGTAGGGCCAGTGGATGTCGCGCCAAACCTTGACGTCGCGCGCGTTCGGACCCTCGACGGCGACGTGCTGCGGGCCGATGTCCTCGAAGGCCACGAGCTCGATACCGGTGATGCGGTAGAGAAGTACGGGCACGCCCTCGAAGTCGGTGACGACGTAGAGGTCGTGCAGTTTCGGCGCGGCCGCGGGATCGTTGCGAAACTCCCAAGCCAGCGCGAAGGTGCCGGTTTTTTCGCCCTGCTCGATCAGCGGCACGATCACGTCGGCCATCGCCTTGCTGCCGCCGAAAGTACGCACTTTGACGTGCGTAAGATCGAGAGTCGGCTGTGCGGCGCGGACGCGCACCAAAAATCGTTCGATCGCGGGGTCTTGAGGCGTGCTCATGCGTAATGCTCCGGTTGGTCGTCGCCCAAACTTTTGAATCTTTTGTGTAGCCAAAGATATTGCGCCGGATTACGCCGCACTTCCGCTTCGATGAGGGCGTGAATGCGGCGCGTGTCGGCCTGCGGATCGTCGCTCGGAAAATTTTCGAGTGGCGCTGCGATGCGCACACGATAGCCCGCGGTACCCGGCAAGCGTTCGACGAAATACGGCAACACCGCGGCACCGGTGAGCGCCGCGAGCCGTGAAGTTGCGGGGTTGGATGCGGCCTCAATGCCGAAGAACGGCACCATCAATGCGCCCTTGCCACGAAACGCCTGATCGGGTGCATACCAAACGACACCGCCCGCACGCAGCACGCGCACCATCTTGCGTATGTCGTCGCTCGCGATCATTCCGGCCGCATGCGCCCCGCGATATTTGCGAAAGAATTCCGTGACCAGTGCGTTCTTCGACGGTTTGTAGACGGCGTGCACGCGGCGCGTCGCCGTCGCGCAGCGTGCGCCGATCTCGAGCGTGGTGAAATGCGCCGCGAGCAAAATCGCACCGCGCCCCGCCGCCGTGACGCGATCGAGCTCGTCGAGACCTTCGAACTGTACGAGCTCGCGAATGCGCGCGTCGGAGGCGAACCACACTACTGCGGTCTCGGCGAGCGTGATGCCCGCTTCCCGAAAATGCCGTTGCAAAAGTTCGGCGCGTTCGGCTGCCGATTTTTCCGGCAGACAAAGCGAGAGGTTACGACGTACCACGCGTTTCTGCGGTAACGGCAACCGGCGCGCGAGATCGCCGAGCGCCGCGCCGAAAGCCAGTTGGCGGTCGTACGGCCAGCGTGCGATCGTGCGTAGCAACCACAGCGCCAGCCACGTCGGCCACCAGCGCGGCCAAAGAAATCGGGCTGCGGCGGTGCTCATCCTTGCGCCACGAGTCGATCGCTTTGACGGCGCAGCGTCGGCCCGAAGTTGTGACGGTCGAAAAATTCCTCCAGCGCCGGGCGATCGGGCGTGCGCGGTCGCAAGCTGTCGCGGTCGGCCGCGAGCGGCATGTCGCACACGATGCCCGTGAGGCGCCGCGCGTGAAACGCGGCTTCGCGATGCTCGCGCAGTCGCGCGGGCAATTTCGCCGCGCCGCGGATCGGCAGCAGCGCGACGGCGTCCAGGTTGTCATAGAGTTCTTCGAGCGAGGCGAACTCGGTCAGCAGCGCCGCGGCCGTCTTCGGGCCCACCCCGGGCACACCGCGCACGTTGTCTACCGCATCGCCGGTGAGCGCGAGATAGTCGGCGTAGCGCTCGGGTTGCACGCCGAAGTGCGCGCCGATTTCGTGATGGCGTAATTGCAGATTTTCGGTGTAGTTCCAGTAGACGTCGCCTTCGCGGATCAACTGTGCCAAATCTTTGTCGCGCGTCACCAACGTCGCCGGCACGCCCTGCGCGCGCAGTTGCGAGTGCAAAGTGCCGATGATGTCGTCCGCCTCGTATTCGCCGCTCGCAAACTGCGGTACGCCGAGCAGGTCGCAAAATTCGCGGCAGCGTCCGAATTGTCGTTTCAGTTCCTCGGGCGCCGGTTCGCGATTGGCTTTGTAGCTCGGGTCGATGCGATTCCGGAACGAAGTTTCGAGGCTTTCGTCGAAGGCGACGGCGATCAACCGCGGCTTGGCGCGCTCGATTAGATCGCAAAGAAAGCGGGCGAAACCGAACACGGCGTGCACGGGATGGCCGTCGCGGTCGGTCATGTCCGGCGGCAGCGAGTGATAAGCGCGAAAAACGTAGACCGAAGCGTCGATGAGATAGACCACGGTGCGATTGTAACGACTGTCGGGGGGTATACTCGGCGGCAACGTTTTCTGCGGGGGAAACCGTCATGTCGATCCGTACGCTCTGCGCCGGCCTAGCGGCCGCGGCCCTCTCGTTCGCCTACGCCACTACCGCGATCGCACAAGACGCAGTCGTAGACGCCGTGCGCGTCAACGAAACCGGCCACAAGGCGCAAGCGCCGGAAATCGCCGTGGGTCCCGACGGCAGTGTGCACCTCGTCTGGATCGACGAGAACACAGCGCCGCAGGAGCACGCCGAACACGGCCACTCGCACATGGCCGCGACCAATCTTTTCTACGCCCGCTCGAACGACGGCGGACGGAATTTCGGCACACCATTGCGCTTGAACGCGAAAGACGGGGACGTTTGGGGCTTCTCGGTGAGCAAGCCGCGCGTGGTCGTCGGTCAAAACGGCACGGTGCACGTCTTCTATCCGGGTAACGACGTGAACCCGACCAACGGCAAGCCCGAGGCGGTCGCGCTCTACACGCGTTCGACCGACGGCGGAAAAACTTTTGCTGCGCCGCAACGCTTGAACGCGATGGCCACCACCGATGCGAGCGACTTCGTGCACGGCGGACTCACCCACGCGCACGTGTTCGGCACGCTCGCGGTCGACGGCAAAGGCGCCGTCTATGCGCTTTGGATCGACACGCGCGACATGGCGAAGGCCAGCGACTCGGGCAAAGTGTTCATGGCAGTATCACGTGACGATGGCAAAAGTTTCGAAAAAGATCGAGAAATTCTGCCGGCGGACGTTTGTCCGTGTTGTCAATTGACGGCGTTCGTCGACGCGACCGGCAAGCTGTACGTCGGTTCACGACAAGTCGATCAAAAATATCGCGACAGTACGGTGACGGTGTCTAGCGACGGCGGCCGTACCTTCGCCGCGCGACGCCGAGTCGTTGGCACGCGCTGGGAAATCGAAGGCTGTCCGTTGAAGCCGACCAGCATCGTCGCGAGCGGCAAACGAGTGGTCGCCGCCTACTACACCGGCGCAGAAAATCCCGGCGGCGCGTACATCGTCCATTCGAACGATGGCGGCGCGAGCTGGTCGAAACCGATGCTCGCGCATCCGGGTGCGGTCACCTCCGATGCACCGACCCTAGCGATCGCCGGCGACACCTTACACGTTTTTTGGCATGCAAAGAATTCGGATGGCGTACGGCGCGTGTTCACGCGCGTCTCCAAAGATTTCGGGGCGACGTTCGGCGCCGTGCGCGAACTGCCGGCGCCCGCCGGCGCGACACAACTGCCGGCGATCGCCGGTCGTGCGGACGGCAGTGTGCAAGTGGCGTGGCAGCAGGGAACCGAAGTGCGCGCGATGCGCTGGGTGGCGGCGAACTGACGCAGCGACTAGGCCATCAATTCGCGTACGCGCCCGTGTAACGGGCTCGAGCGCGGGAAGTGCGCGAGCAGATATTCCATCTGATCGAAGAGCACGCGGCGGCCCTTCAAAAAAATGTACTCGGCATAGGTCGGCGTGAACGGCACGGCGAGCAGTTGCATGCGCGCCTGCTCGGGCGTGCGCCAGGCCTTGAAATTGTTGCAACGTCGGCAAGCCGTGACGACGTTGTTCCAACCATCGCGTCCGCCTTGGCTGAACGGTCGCACGTGATCGCGTGACAGGTCGCGGGTCGGGAATCGCTGGCCGCAATACAGACAAAGATAGGCGTCGCGACGGAACAGGGTCTGGTTGTTGAGGGGCGGCACGTAATCGTGCCGAAGATGACCGGGGTTGCCGGCCTGGCCGACCGTCGCGACGATCGAATTGACCTCGAGCATGGTGCGCAACCCGGTGCGTGCATTGATGCCGCCGTAAAGTCGGAAAATCGGCGTGCCGCAGGTGTAGGCGATCTGATCTTGGTGGTAGAGACGCGCCGCTTCCCGGTAGTCGATCCACTCCAGCGGCATTCCCGCCACGTCGGTGCGTAGCACGTGGTGGTGCAAGGACACGCCGCCGGCGGGATGCGCGACGATCGCGAAATCGTCATCGAAGCCTTGTTTTCTCGGTTCGCTCTGCGGCGTCATCGGTCCTGTAAGATACCGCCGCTTTGTGACAACATTCAACGCTTTCTGACCCGGTCCCCGCGGAGTTTTCCCACATGCCCATCACGATCGGCACCCTGCGCGAAATCGCAGCCCATGAAACGCGTGTCGCACTGGTGCCGGAGGTCGCGGCGAAATTCGCCGACGCCGGTGCGCGAGTGCTCATCGAGCGCGGTGCGGGCGAGGCCGCGCAGTTTGGCGACGCGCTCTATAAGAAGGTCGAGTGGGCCGATGCCGCGACCGTGCTCGCACAAGCGGACGTGCTCCTGACCGTGCGGCCGCCCTCGCTCGAGCAGATCGCGCAGCTCAAGCCCGGCGCAGTGGTCGCGGGCTACATGCAAGCCCATGAAAAACATGCCGAAGTGAAAGCGATGCGCGAGCGACGCATCACGAGTTTCGCCGTCGAATTCATTCCGCGCATCTCGCGCGCGCAGTCGATGGACGCGCTCTCCTCGCAAGCGGCGATCGCCGGTTACAAAGCCGTGCTCATCGCCGCCAACACGCTCGATAAATTCATGCCGATGCTCACCACCGCCGCCGGCACCATCCGCCCCTCGAGCGTGCTCGTGATCGGCGCGGGTGTCGCCGGTTTGCAGGCGATCGCCACGGCGCGTCGCTTGGGCGCGGTGGTCGAAGCCTACGACGTGCGCAGTGCGACCAAGGAGCAGGTGAAGTCGCTTGGCGCGAAGTTCGTCGACACCGGCGTCACCGCTGAGGGCCAAGGCGGCTACGCGCGCGAGCTCACGGCCGAGGAAAAAGCCAAGCAACAAGAGATCCTCGATGCGCGCATCGCCGCGATGGATGCGGTCATCACCACCGCCTCGGTGCCCGGTCGCAAAGCGCCGACCATCATCACGCGGGCGGCGGTCGAACGTATGAAGCAAGGCGCGGTGATCGTCGACATCGCCGCCGAACAAGGCGGTAACTGCGAGCTGACGCGCGCCGGCGAAACCGTGCTGCATCATGGCGTCAAAATCGTCGGTCCATTGAACCTGCCCGGCCAACTCGCCTACAACGCGAGCGAAATGTACGCGCGTAACCTGCTCAATTTTTTGAAGCCTGCGATCAACGCGGGTGAACTCGCGATCGACTGGAACGACGAGGTGTTCGTCGGCTCGTGCCTCACGCACGACGGCAACATCCGGCACGAAGCGACGCGCAAGGCGCTGGAGGGCTGACCGTGGAAGGAATGATCGCACTCTATATTTTCATGCTCGCCGCCTTCGTCGGCTACGAAGTGATCTCGCGCGTGCCGGTGATCCTGCACACGCCGCTGATGTCCGGTTCGAACTTCGTGCACGGCATCGTGCTCGTCGGTGCGATGGTCGCGCTAGGTAACGCCAATTCGACGCTCGAGCAAGTGATCGGTTTCGTGGGCGTACTGCTCGCGGCCGGTAATGCGGTCGGTGGTTACGTCGTCACCGAGCGGATGCTCGAGATGTTTAAATCGAGCGGCAGCGGCGGCAAGAAGGGGACACACTGATGCAAGGCCTCATCACCGCCGATCAGGCGATTCAGTTCAGCTACTGGATCACCGCGATCCTGTTCATCATGGGACTGAAGCGCATGAGCTCGCCCGTCACCGCACGCAGCGGAATTCTTTGGGCGGGCGCCGGTATGGTGGTCGCCACGGTGATCACCTTCCTCACGCCGGGCATGGCCAACTTTGGTCTGATCGCCATCGCGGTCGTGCTCGGCTCCGTGATCGCCGCGTGGAGCGGGAAACGTGTCGCGATGACCGACATGCCGCAGATGATCGCGCTCTACAACGGCATGGGCGGCGGCGCTGCAGCGGCGATCGCCGCCGTGGAACTCTATAAATTGAGCGATCCCGCGCATGCGGGCACGACGCACGACACAGCAGTGCTCGCGCTCGCGGTGATCGGCGGTTTAATCGGCGCCGTGTCCTTCAGCGGCAGTTTGATCGCATTCGCGAAACTGCAAGGTCTCATCAACAAGAGCCTGCGGTTCGGCGGGCAGCAAATTTTGAATTTGCTGTTGCTCGCCGGCGCGCTCGCACTCGGCGCGATGGTCGCCCTCGGCATCGATCAGTCGGCCGGTGTCGTGACGACCTTCTTCGTTGTCGCACTCGTGCTCGGTTTGACCATGACGCTGCCGATCGGCGGCGCCGACATGCCGGTCGTGATTTCGCTCTATAACGCACTCACCGGTCTTGCGGTCAGCTTCGAAGGATTCGTGCTCGGTAACTCGGCGATGATCATCGCCGGCATGGTGGTTGGCGCGGCCGGTACGCTGCTCACGCAATTGATGGCCAAGGCGATGAATCGTTCGCTCGGTAACGTGCTGTTTTCGGGCTTCGGTGACACAGGCGGTGAAGCGCAAGGCACGGTGACGGGGTCGATGAAGCCCATCGAAGCCACCGACGTCGGTGTGATGATGGCGTTCGCCCAAAAAGTCATCGTCGTACCGGGCTACGGCATGGCCGTTGCGCAAGCGCAGCACAAAGTTTGGGAGCTCTGCCAACTTTTGATCGAGCGTGGCGTGACGGTGAAGTTCGCGATCCACCCGGTCGCCGGTCGCATGCCCGGTCACATGAACGTGCTACTCGCCGAAGCCGGCGTGCCGTACGACATCATCGCCGATCTCGACGAAATCAACGCCGAGTTTGAAACTTGTGACGTCGCACTCATCATCGGCGCGAACGACGTCGTCAATCCGGTCGCGCGCACCGACAAGTCGAGCCCGATCTACGGCATGCCGATTTTGAACGCCGATAAATCCAAGAATGTGATCGTCGTGAAGCGCGGCAAGGGCGCCGGTTTCTCGGGCATCGAAAACGCGCTCTTCTATCTCGACAACACGCGCATGCTTTACGCCGACGGTCAGCGTGCCGCGATCGATCTGATCGGGGCCGTCAAAGCCGTGGGGTGAACGCGCCGGTCGCATCGACGCGAGCCGCGTTGCTCGCGATGGTCGCTTGCGTCGCCTCGAACCTATTCGCCACGCGGCTCGCCACGGCAGCGGTCGATCAACATGTCGATGCGGTCGAGGAAGTTACGATCTCCGGCGAGCGCGCCGGCCCGGGGCTTTGGAAGATCCGTAAAGGCGACCACACGCTCTACCTGCTCGGCACGGTCACGCCGCTGCCGAAGAAACTCGTCTGGCGCTCGCGCGAGGTCGAACACGTTCTCGATCGCTCGCAGGCGCTTGTCACCGGTGCTCGCGCAAGCATCGGTGTGAATCCGATTCTTTGGGCACGATTGATTTGGAACGCACGCAAGCTGGTCAAAGATCCCGGTAAGTCAACCCTAGGCGCGACACTACCGCCCGATCTCTTCGCGCGGTACGAAGCGTTAAGGCTCAAATATGCGCCGGACAAGACGGAGCAACTCACTCGTCGGCCGGTGTTCGCAGCACTCGGATTGTGGGGCGAGGCAATCTCGCGCAGCGGCTTGTCGAGCGGCACCGACGTGCGCGCGACGGTCAACAAGCTCGCGCGCGCACGGAACGTCAAAATAATCGAGCCTAAGATCAAGGTCGACGATCCGCTCGGGGCGGTCAACGAACTTATGAACATGCCACCCGAGGCGGAAGTCGCCTGTCTTCGCACGGTGGTTGATCGTCTCGAAGGAGATTTGAGCGCGATGCGCGCGCAAGCCGATGCTTGGGCGGTCGGTGACGTCGAGGCGCTGCGCAAACAACGGATGGTCGATCAGGTGGCCGAAGAGGCCTGCCTCGCGATCATCAACGGACCGAAACTCTCCGAGCTGCGCCGCCGTTTCGAAACGGAGTGGTTCGAGGCCGCAGTGCGATCGCTCGAGAACAACTCTTCCACCCTCGCGGTGACCCCGATGATCCAATTCTTCGGTCCGCAAGGGTTGCTCGCGAAATTCGCCGCGCGCGGCTACGAAGTCGTCGAGCCGTGAGCGTAACCCGTGGTGTGCTCGCGATGTTCATCGCGGTCGCGGCGTTTTCGTGGATGGATGCGCTGCTCAAAATTTTCTCGGTGCACTACCCGCCGTTGCAGGTGAGTGCCATGCGTGCGCTCGCGTCGATTCCATTCGTGGTGTTGCCATTGTGGTGGCGCGGTGCGTTGCACGAATTGCGTCCGGTGCGTATCGAACTGCACTTGCTGCGCGGTGTGCTCGGCATCGTCATGCTCGCGACGTTCGTTTATGCCTTGCGCGAAGCCTCGCTGGCCTCGGTTTACTCCGTTTATATGGGCGCGCCGCTGTTGATCGCGGCGCTCGCGACCTGGCTGCTCGGCGAGCGTGCCGATGCGCGTCAATGGCTGGCGATCGGCGTCGGCTTCGTCGGCGTGCTCGTGATCTTGAAACCTGCGCCGGGCGGCTTGCCTTTACTCGCCGGACTCGGTGCGGTGTTGTCCGCGCTCTGTTATGCATCGGCGGCAATCACGGCACGCGTGCTCACCCGCAGCGATCGCTCGCCCGCGATGGTGCTGTCGTTTTTGGTCGTCGTCGCTGTGGGTGCGAGCGTTGCCGCTGCCGGGTCGTGGACCGCGGTGCGCGAGACCGATTGGATATTGCTCGCCTGCGTCGGCTTGACCGGCGCGGTCGGCCAACACTACATCACCGAAGCCTTTCGCCACGCCCCCGCCGCCACCGTCGCGCCGATCGAATACACGGCGTTATTGTGGGGTGCGAGCATCGATTGGGTTTTTTGGCAGGTGACCCCCGCGACGAACGTGCTCTTCGGTGCGACACTCGTAGTCGCCGCCGGCGTGTACGTCGCGCTACACGGACGCGCCGCGGCCCACACGAATTCCGCCGCCTAGGGGAGAGACGTCATGAGCGATCCACGGCCAAGATTTTCACGTCGGAAATTATTGATCAGTTCGCTCGGAGTCGGCGTCGCAGCCGCAACGGCCTCGCGCGAGGCGGCCGCGCGTCCGACGGCCGGCGCCGACGATCCGCTCGGCGCGGACTATTTGCACACGCTCTATCGCCGCATCCGCTTCGGCGCCGACGGCGCTTCGGTGTACTGGTGGTTGCGCGGCACGCGTTACGGACTCGTCGACAACGTGCTGACGCCGTTCTTCGACATGCACGTCGGGTCGATCCATCGACGCCGCGATCTCGATGCCGAGCGCTATGAAATCTCGACTGCGGCTGCGATCTATTACACCGCGGTCGGCTCGAGCACGCTGCTCGAACGTTGGGACAACCCGGTCACCGGCCGCAGCGTGCGTTTCGAGTACGCCGCACCGCGCATCGCGACAGCGACCTACTCGCTGCGCAGCGGACCGCTCGCTGAACCTGAGCCGCCCGGCATGCGCGCCGAGCGCACGCACTTCCTCGGTCCGGCGCGACGCGACGCCGGCCGTATTTGGCTCGACGAGGCGACCCACGTGCGGGTCGATCGCGGCGCGCGTCCGCCGATGAAGGTGCACGACCTCTACACCTATTCGGTCGCGGAAGCCGATCTCGCGCGCGTCCAGGCACGCAGGCGGGGTGGTTACACGCCCGCCCTCGCCACCTTCAACGACTTCAACGACTGGTCGCCGCGCTTCGAAATGGGCGACCATCCGGGCTCGAGTATCTCGCGCTGCAGCGGCTCGAAAGTCGGCACCCAAGCGGCGATGCCGGCCACCTGGCGCAGCTTGCACACGGCCCTCTACCCGCGCAGTTTCGCGCCGCTGCAAGCGGCACGAGAGTGATGACGGCGGCAGGGTGCGGGTCGGTAAATCATGCACTTACGCACATTGGCGAAGAAAGCATGTCATTTTTACTTCATAAACTGTACCCACTGGGCGGCGCAGAGTAAGCAAGTGGCTGATCAGAAAAGACTTTTTCTGAACTGGTCAATCTTTGACCAGTACCGCGCGAAACCGCACAAATACTGCGGTTTTTCGCTGTCGGCCGGGCAGTTTCCACAGCGTTATCCACATCCTCTGTGGACAACCGGAAGGCCGTGATCCCGCTACTGCGCGTCGCCGTCGACACCCCACTCCGGCGCACTTTCGATTACCTGCCGCCGCTCGAGGGCGCGGTGCCCGTACCGGGATCGCGGCTGCGCGTGCCGTTCGGAAATCGGCTGCTGGTTGGTGTCGTTGTCTCTCTAGAGAATCAATCAGACGTTCCCGAAGGTAAATTAAAACGAATTTCGGAGGTAATCGACACCCATCCGGTGTTCGACGACGCGTTGCTGAAATTGCTCTGCTGGGCCGGTGACTACTACCACCACCCGCTCGGCGAGGTGATCGCCACCGCGCTGCCGAAACTCGCCCGCGAGGGTGCGAGCCTCGCCGCACGACGCGAAGTTTGGGCGGCGACGGCGGCCGGGCGCGAGGCGCACTTGGCCGGCGAGCCGCAACGCGCGCCGAAACAACGACGTCTGCTACATCGTCTGGTCGCCGCGGCACAGACCGTCGACGCCGACGCACTGACGGCCGAGCTGCCGGGCTGGCGTGATGCCGCGCGAGCGCTCGCAGCGCGCGGCTGGGCGAGCGCCGCGGAGGCACCAGCGCCCAGTGCGGCGATCGTCTCGAACGCGGCGGCGACGGCGCTGCCCACGCTGTCGGACGAACAGGCGCAGGCGGTCGAGCGCATTTCTCGAGCCGACCCGGCGACCTTCCACGCCTGGCTGTTGCACGGCATCACCGGCAGCGGCAAGACCGAAATTTATCTACGGCTCGCCGCCGACACGCTCGCCCGTGGTCAACGCGTATTAGTGCTGGTCCCCGAGATCGGTCTGACGCCACAACTCGTCGGCCGCTTCGCCGCACGTTTTCCCGACGTGCCGTACGCGGTGTTGCATTCGGGGCTCACCGACGGCGAACGCCTCGCCGCGTGGCGTGCGGCGCACGACGGCAGCGCACGCCTCGTGCTCGGAACGCGCTCGGCCGTGTTCGCGCCGTTGCCCGACCTCGGCTTGCTGATCGTCGACGAAGAACACGATCCCTCGTTCAAACAGCAAGAGGGCGGCTTCCGTTATTCGGCGCGCGATCTCGCAGTCGTGCGTGCGCAAATGTTGGGCGTGCCGATCGTGCTCGGCTCGGCGACGCCCTCGCTCGAAACGCTACACAACGCGGCGCTCGGTCGCTACACGCGACTGACGCTGTTGCGCCGCGCCGCAGCCGCGCGCCCGCCGGTGCTGCGGCTACTCGACCTGCGCGCCGAGCGCGTACACGCGGGACTGTCGACCACCGCCGTCACCACCATGCAACAACATTTGGCCGACGGCGGCCAAATACTCGTGTACATCAATCGCCGCGGCTACGCACCGACGCTCGCGTGCACCGCTTGCGGCTGGATCGCGCCTTGCCAAGCTTGCGACGCGCGCATGACCGTGTATCGCAACGCGGCGCGTTTACGTTGCCATCACTGCGGCGCCGATCGTGATTTACCGCGGCAGTGCCCCACTTGCGGCTACGCGGTGAAAACCGTCGGTCAAGGGACCGAGCGCGTCGAAGAGACGCTCGGCGAAACGTTTCCCGGGATCTCGATCGCGCGTCTCGATCGCGACGTCGTGCGGCGCAGCGACGAACTCGAAGCGGTGATGACGCGCGTCGCGAGCGGCGCGGCACGCATTTTGGTCGGCACGCAGATGGTCGCCAAAGGTCACGATTTTCCGGCCGTCACGCTCGCCGTGGTGTTGAACGCCGACCAAGGTTTATTCAACACCGACTTCCGCGCGGCCGAGCGACTCGCACAAACGATCGTGCAAGTCGCCGGGCGCGCCGGCCGCGGCGAGCGCGGCGGACTCGTGCTGATCCAAACTGAATATCCCGAACATCCGTTGCTCACGAGTCTGCTCGACGGCGGCTACGACGCGTTCGCCAAAGCCGCGCTCGAAGAACGACGCGCCGCCGGCTGGCCGCCGTTCGCGCGACTCGCGGCGTTGCGCGCCTCGGCCTTGCAGGCTGCGCACGCGATCGCCTTTCTCGACGCGGCGCGCGCGCTCGCCGCCGAGTCGATGCGGCGCGGTGATGCGCCAGTGCGTCTACTCGGCCCCGCGCCGGCGGCGATGGCGCGCCGCGCCGATCGCCATCACGCGCAGCTATTGATCGAGAGCACGGAGCGCAGCGCCCTACACCGCTTCCTCGCCGCATGGCTGCCAGAGGTCGAGGCATTGCCCGCCGCGCGCCGCGTGCGCTACGCGCTCGACGTCGATCCACTCGAATTGTTTTGAGGCCACCGATCGCAGCGGCATCCGACGCTGTAGAATCGCCGCCGTGAAAAACGCCCTCCAGCAATTGCTCGGCACGGCGCTCGAGTCCCTGCAGGGCAGCGTGATTCCGGGCGCCATCGATCCGGCGAGTGTCGTCCTCGAACGTACCCGCGATGCCACCCACGGCGATTTCGCCTCCAACGTCGCGATGCGCTACGCGAAAGCCGCCGGCCGCAAGCCACGCGAGCTCGCCGAAGCGATCGTCGCCGCACTGCCCGCGAACACGTTGATCGAGCGCACCGAGATCGCCGGTGCCGGTTTCATCAACTTCTTCCTCGTCAAAGATTTATATGCGCGCGAACTGGTGCGCGTGCACACGTTGGGCGAACGCTACGGTCGCGGCACGCACGCGCAGCGGCGTAAAGTTTTGCTCGAGTTCGTGTCGGCGAATCCGACCGGTCCGATGCACGTCGGTCATGGTCGACAAGCAGCTTACGGCGATGCGCTCGGCAATCTGCTCGCGGCCGCGGGCGACGACGTGTTTCGTGAGTACTACATCAACGACGCCGGCAGACAAACCGAGATCCTCGCGGTGTCCGTGTGGCTGCGCTACCTCGAAGTGTGTGGCGAGACGCTGCCCTTCCCCCAAAACGGCTATCGCGGCGATTACATCCAGCCGGTCGCCGTACGCTTGCGTGCCCAAGAGGGCGACGCACTGCGCCACGCTGCAGCCAGCGTGCTCGCCGATCTGCCGGCGGATGCGCCCGCAGGCGACAAAGATGCCTACATCGACGCCGTCATCGCCCGCGCGCGCGCATTGATCGGCGAGGCTGCTTGGCAACGCGTGCTCGCACTCGGCCTAGGCGCGATGTTGGACGAAATTCGTGACGATCTTGCCGGTCTCGGTGTGCGTTTCGACCGCTGGACGTCGGAGCGCGAGTTCACCGCGAGCGGTGCGATCGATCGCGCGCTCGAGCGTTTGCGCGCCAAAGATTTGTTGTATGTCAAAGACGGCGCGACTTGGTTCCGTGCGACGCAATTCGGTGACGACGAAGATCGCGTCGTGGTGCGCGAGAACGGCGTCAAAACTTATTTCGCTTCCGACATCGCCTACCACCTCGACAAACGCGAACGTGGCTTCGACTCGCTGATCGACGTGCTCGGCGCCGACCACCACGGCTACGTCGCACGCTTGCGCGGCGGCTTACAAGCCTTCGGCCACGCCGGCGAGTGTCTGGAAGTCTGCTTGATTCAGCTCGTGAGCTTGTATCGCAACGGCGTCAAACTATCGATGGGCAAGCGCGAGGCGACTTTCGTCACGCTGCGCCAATTGCGCGAAGAAGTGGGCAACGACGCCTGCCGACTGTTTTATTTGATGCGCAGCAACGATCAACCACTGGACTTCGATCTCGAGCTCGCAAAATCTAAGTCGAACGAAAACCCAGTGTTCTACATCCAGTACGCCCACGCCCGCGTGGCGAGCGTGATGAAAGAGCTCGCGGCCCGTAACGTCGGCTACGACCCCGCCCGCGCCGAGCAAATCGTGCTCGCCGGCGGCGCCACGTTGCTGGCGAGCGAACCCGCGCAAGCGATGCTCGCGTCGCTATCGAAATACGGCGAAATCATCCAACACGCCGCAGCGACCCGCGCGCCGCACACGCTCGTACACTACCTGCGCGACCTCGCCACGACGTTGCATGCGTTCTACAACGCCGAGCGCGTGCTCGTGCCCGAGGACGAGCCGCGTCACGCACGCATTTATGCGCTGCTCGCCGTGCAGCGTGTACTACGCAACGGACTCGCGATCCTCGGCGTATCGGCGCCGGAGTCGATGTGAACACACCCATCGGTCGCGACTTCAAAAAAACGCGTCGCAAGGCGGCAGCGATTTCGGTTTCTTCGGCAAGGAATTCGTGATCGGCTTGATGATCGGTCTCGCCGTTGCAGCCGGCGTGTTCGTCTATCAACAACGCGCCCTGCAAAAAGTCGTCGCCGCCGAACCGTCCGAACCGCGACCCCGTCCCGTCGCACCACGGACGCAAACCGAAGGCGCACCAGATACCGCCGAAGAGCGGCAACGCGAATACACGTTCTACGACATGCTGCCGCAGCAAGAAGTCGTGATTCCCGAGAACGAACGCGAAGCGAACAAAGCGCCACCGCCGCCGGCGAAGCCGAATTCGCCCGTGCAGCGTCCCGGCACGTACGTCCTGCAGCCCGGCGCCTATCGCAATTTAGAAGAAGCCGAGCGGCTGCAGGCTAAATTGTCGCGACTCGGCGTGTCGTCGGCGGTGCAGCGTCTGTCGATCGACACGGACGTCTTCCACCGCGTGCGGATCGGGCCGATTTCCAATCTCGACGAACTAAACCGCATTCGCGGCAAATTGCGCGCCGCCGACATCGACGCGGTGTTGATTCGCGTCGGCGACTAGCCGTCGGTGTCGTCAGCGGCAGCGCGGAAATCGACGCCGAGTGCCCGCAACTTTCGATATAAGTGGGTGCGCTCCATACCGACTCGCTTAGCCAGTTGCCCGACCTTGCCGTGACACAACGACAATTGTTGTTGTAGGTATGCACGCTCGAAATGTTCGCGTGCTTCGCGCAAACCCAGCGCCAATAAATCTTGTTTGACGAGCGTTTCACCGACGCCGCTAGTCGCGGCGGCGAGCTCGCGTTCGACTTCTTCGAGCGCGATCTCTTCGCTGCCACCCTGCACCAAAAGTCGCTGCACGAGCGTGCGCAGCTCCTGTACGTTACCCGGCCACGGATAGTTGCGCAGACGATTCTGCGCAGCCACCGCAAAGCGTCGGAATCGCAGCCCCTCCATATCGACCAAGCGGTCGATGTAATGCCGCAGCAATTCCGGCACGTCTTCGGCGTACTCGCGCAGCGGCGGAATGCGTACGACGAACGTTGCGAACTGCGTCAATAAATCACGCCGCACGGCGCCCGGTAAATCGCTGCCCGCCGTACCTTCGAGGCCGGCAGCACCCGAGGCGACGATGCGCGCGGCGAGTGGCCGCACCCGCATTTCACCGAGTCGGGAAAAACTTCCGGTTTCGAGCACGCCCAGCAGCGCTCGTTGCGCCGCAGCAGGCAGATCACCGAGCTCGGATACGAACAAGGTGCCGTCGGCGGCTTGCTCAAACACACCGGGCGAGCCGCCGTTCGCATCGGCGCGTCCGAATAGCACGGTCTCGAAATCGCTGTCGCGCAAAGCGCTCGCAGTCAGCGTCACGAACGGCCGCGCTGCACGCGGACTTTGTTCGTGCACGTAACGGGCGAACGCGCTGCGGCCTGCGCCCACTTCACCGGTGAGCAACAACGGCGCATCGCCACCGGCGATTTTCGTGAGCTGCGTGCGCAATTGTTGGATGACTCGACTTTTACCGACGGGCGCCGCACCCGCATTCGCGCGCAAACGACCGGCGACGCGCCGCTTCCGACCCACTTCGAGTGCGCGCTCGACGGTGCGTAACAGTTTTGCGAGCGACAAAGGTTTTTCGACGTAGTCGAACGCGCCGAGTCGCGTCGCTTCGACGGCGGTCTCGACCGTACCGTGCCCCGACATCATCACCACGGGGCAAACGTCAAAGGCACTCGTCGACCATTCGCGCAGCAGCGTGATGCCATCGACGTCCGGCATCCAAATATCGAGCAGCACGAGATCGGGTTCTTGACGCGCGCGCGCCTGCCGCGCTTCGGCGGCGTTCGCTGCGACGTCGACGTCGTAGCCCTCGTCCGAGAGGATTTCTTTGACGAGCCCGCGAATGTCCGCTTCGTCGTCGACCACCAGAATGCGTGCTGCGCTCATGCCCGCTCCCTCCTCAACTCGGTCCGCCGCTCACGCGTTGCGCTAGCGCGCGTGCGATCCTTAAGCGGCAACATAACACGGATGCGCGCCCCGCCCGATGGGACGTTATCCGCCTCGATCCGCCCACCGTGATCCTCGACGATCTTCTTGACGATGGCGAGTCCGAGCCCGGTACCACGCGGTTTGCTGGTCACATAGGGGTCGAAAATGCGCGCCAGCAGCTCGCGTTGGAAGCCGGGGCCGTTATCGCTCACGGTGAGCACCGCGACGGCGACGCCCTCTTGCTCCGCCAATTCGGTCCGTAAGCCGATCCGCGCAGCAGGCACACCATCGAGCGCTTCGAAAGCGTTGGTGAGTAGATTGTTGAGCACTTGTCGGATGCGTCCGCGATCGGCTTCGACGGTGACGTCGTGCGACTCGAACGTCGTGTCGATCGTCACCGCCGTACCCTGTGCGCGATAAAAGTCCGCGACCTCGCCGGCGAGTTGATTCAGATCGAAACTCGCCACCTGCATGGACGGTGCCCGCGCGTATTCGCCGAAATCGTTGACCATCTGCTTCATCGATTCGACCTGCTGCACGATCGTGTGAGTCGAACGCTCGACCATCTCGGCATCGGCCCCACTCAAAGACGGCAACAATTTATGCCGCATGCGCTCAGCCGAGAGTTGGATCGGAGTCAGCGGATTTTTGATTTCGTGAGCGAGACGCCGCGCCACTTCGCCCCAAGCCGCATCGCGTTGTGCCTGCAACAAATTCGTCACGTCGTCGAACACGATCACGTAACTACGGGGCGCATCACCGCCCTCCGGCAGCGGCACGCAAGCACAGACCAGCACCCGCGAGGCGCTCTTACCGGCGATCCCCACGATCTCGAGCTGTTCGCGCCATTCTTCTAATCCCGCCGAGAAGCGCGCGCGCAACTCGTCGACGAATTGCCGCAGTCGATCGTCCACGGAGGCGAACTCTGCGAGCGGACGACCCACTTCGCGCTCGAGATCGACACCGAGGATACCGCCGGCCGCCGCATTCGCGAGTCGCAGCACGAGCTCCCGATCGACGGTGATCACGCCCGTCGACAAACGCGCCATGATGATCGCGAGCCGCTCGCGCTCGCGCTCGACGGCGAGTCGACTGCGCTCGGTTTCTTCGCGCGCGCGCCGTAATCTTTTAGTCATGTCGTTGAACGACTGCACCAAGAATCCCATCTCGTCGCGCGAGGTCAGCGGCACGCGCGTCGCGAAGTCACCTTTGGCGACCGCACGCGTGCCGGCCATCAGATCTTGCACCGGCTTGAAGAGCACCTCGGCCGAATAGATCGCGCCGTAGATCGCCGCGAGCAAAGTCACGAGCAACACCAACGTGAGCGTCAGTCTGAAACTATATTTGAGCGGTTCGCGCAGTGCGGCGAGATCGCCGTATTGCGAGTACGAGCGTTGTACCGCGTCGGTGAGTTCGGCGAACTGCCGCGGCAAATCGTAGACCACCAACACGAACCGCGCGTCCGGTAAGGTGCGCGAAGCTAGCGGTACGGCCGTTCGAATCACGTATTGCGATTCCCCACGCGGGTCTAGACTCAAATACGTGCGACCGTTGTTGACCTGGCGTAACAAATCTTCGGGCGGACTCGTCGGTAATGCGTCGGTGACCGAGCGACTGGTCGCCGCGAGAATTCGCGAATAAGCGCCGTAGAGTACGATTTCGTTCGCACCCGAGGCGCGCAATTCGCGTTCGAGTTCGAGCGCGACGGCCGTCGGCGGGTTGTCACCGAGCCGACGAGCGAGCGCTTCGGTGCGCGAGGAATATTCGCGCATGCGCAACTCCAGCGCCGCGCGCGACAACACCACCGCATCGTTCAGCCCTTGCTTGATCTCGACGCGAAACCAACTGTCGATGCCGCGATTGAGAAATTCGAGCGAGAAGAGATATACGGTGAGCAGCGGCAACGCCACGAGGACACCGAACACCGTCACCGTGCGTGCCGTGAGACGCGAACCGGCGACGTTGGTGCGGTAAGCGTTGACGAGTTGCAGCACCTTGCGTGCGAGCATGATCGAAAGCACGACGACACCGATCGCGCTCGCGAGTAACAACCACGGCTGCAGGCGACTAAATTGTTCCGAGTTTTGAGTCGAGAGCGAGAGCGCGAACAGTGCTGCCAACACCACCAGCACCGCGATGCCGATGGTCCAGGCGGCGCGGTAACGGCTCAGCGTGGCAACGACCACGAGTACCACTCGCTCGTACGTTGCCAATCGTCCGACCAAAACATCAGCGCACGCAGCGCATCGGTGAGTTTGCCGCGATGGATGCTGGCGCGGACTGCCACCTTGCAATCACCACTGGGGGTCTGCGCGGCAACCAAAATCGGCCATGCGTCGACGCCGCCGATGTATTGCAAAGCCTCGTCGAGCGTCGCGAACGTGCGTTGCTCGCTCACCAAAGGATCGCGCACCACGAAACGCTCGGTCACGGAGTGATAGCTGAGTTCGCGCCGCAGCGATAATGCGATCACGGTCGCGTTGGTCCAAAAGCGACGCTCGCGCGTCACTTCGACGTCGAGATCGAAAAACAACGTCATGCCGTCGCGCAGTGCCGCCGCGGTCTGCTCGTTATCGGGATATCGCACGCGCGCATTGAGTTGATAGACGCCCCCCGTCAAACTCACGAACGCGGACTGCACCTCGAGTGCGCCGTCGAGTGCATCGGCGCGCGCTTCGCGCACCAGCGACCCCACGATGCCGAGCAGCACGAGTAGCACCGCGAGCAGCGGTCTCGTCGAGCCAAATCGGGACGTGCTGAAGGCGCTACTCAAAGGTCTCTCCTGCCGATGACCGCATAATAGAAACCATCGGCGTCCGCGGCGACGCCCGGCAACAATTGCACACCAGCGGCAAGACGCAAAGCCCCGGGCGGCAAGGCAACGTCCGCCGGCCACGGCAAGGCGATCGCAGCGGGCGTTGCGGCCAAAAACTGCTGCATCAACTCTTCGTTCTCCCGCGGCAAGACGGAACAGGTCGCATAAACCAGTCGGCCACCGGGCGCCAGGCGCGCGAAACAACGCTCCAGCAAGCAGCGTTGCGTCGCGACCAGAGAATCGAGATCGCTTTCACGACGTAAAATTTTGATGTCCGGATGACGTCGGATCACACCGGTCGCCGAACACGGCGCATCGAGTAAAATACGGTCGA
>Ga0214917_10003108_pt1 | contig 19536 bp, 18 predicted proteins | sample LL_1208_BB_MetaG_FD_177983 | JGI IMG/M metagenome (GOLD analysis project Ga0214917, IMG submission 177983) | Freshwater microbial communities from Lake Lanier, Atlanta, Georgia, United States - LL_1208_BB | ecosystem: Environmental > Aquatic > Freshwater > Lake | place: USA: Georgia | collected...
GGCGGCGGCCTCGGCCCGGCATTCGGTGATGGGTTTGCCAATTTCGCGGCAGACTCCTTGCGCCAGCTCTTCCTGATGGGACTGCAGGGTTTTTTGGGCGGAGCGGAGACGCTGGATCCGCTCCGTCAGCGGGGTTTCGCCCCAACCCTCGGCCGCGGCAGCGGCCGCGGCGAGCACGGTTTCCGGGGCTGTGGCCTGCACCTCCGGCAGCAGATCGGAGAGATCAGCCGGATTGGCGTTGCGCCAGGATTTGGGATCAGCGGCCATGGACATCGAGGGCGGCCTTGAAGGTGCCGACGTGGACGGTGACGACCTTTTCCACGGGCCGCGTGTAACCACCGGCGAGGGTCCAAGCCACCGGAACCCCGTGACGGCGCAAGAAGGAGAAGACATGTCGATCCCGTGCTTCGAGGTCGGCCGCTCCGAGGTTGAGCGGGGAGTAAGGATCGTCCCGGAGAGGATCGGCCCCGGCTTGAAAAAGCACCAGATCGGGCGGCGTGGGCTGGAGAAGCCATGGCAGGTTTTGCTCAAGGATTTCGAGAAGATGAGGACCGTCGGAGTTGGCAGGAAGAGCCACGGAAAGATGATTGGGGCCATCGGGATGTTTCTTCTCGGTCACATCCCGAAAACAGACGTTATTCCAGTAGTCGTTGCCGTAGATGGAGAGTTGGCGGATCCAGGGGCGATCCTGGATGAGCTGGGCAGTGCCGTTTCCGTAATGAAGATCGAGGTCGAGCACGGCTGCCGTGCGAAGGGCGCCGGCGCGGTAAAGTTTTTCCAGGGCGACCACCAGGCCGTTGAACGTGCAGAAACCTTCGCCGTGATCGGCGCAAGAATGATGAAAACCACTGGCGATGGCGGCGGCGACGCCGTGGGAAAGGGCAGAGGAGGCGGCCGCATGGACGGCGCCGCTGGTGAGGCGGACGGATTCGTAAAGACCCGGCACCCAGGGAAACTTTTGGGACTCGGCCAGCGGGCGGGGTTTTCCGGTTTCAATCGCGCGGATGTAGTTGTCGGTGTGAACGCGAAGCAGATCGGTCCGGGTGACCGGTTCCTGGCGCAGCAGGCGAACGCCCTCGAGTTTGGCCACTCGGTCGGCAACGAGCTGGAACTTTTCCATCGGCATAGTGTGTTCGCCGATGGCGGCGGCCTGACCGGGATGGTGAAAGGCTTCGATCATGTCCGGGTGGGGGGGATCAACGGTACCGGAGAAGGGCCGTCGGGGTAAGCCTTCCAATTTTTCCAGAGGGGCTCCATGTCCTGGGCGCGGAACGTGTCCGCATACATGGCGTAGAGGTCGCGGATCATGGCTTTGATTTCCGAAGCGGGGGCCGTGGTCTCCGCTTCGTGGCCGACACGACGGAGGATCGGCGTCATCGGAATAAAGACATGCTGGCCGCTGGCGTCGATCTCCGCAGGATCGCGAAAGTCGGGCTGGAAGTAGGGCACCACCCTGGGATCCACCTTGAGGTAGCCAGCTTTTTCGTAGGCGATCAGCCGGATCATGCGGGCCTCGTCCTGGTTGTCGGGAAACTCCATTTCGCCCACCAGGGTGATGGGGGCGTGCAGGGCGTGGCGGGCCCGGTGGAGAAGCGTGCGGGCGGTCTGCACCGGGAAGGCCCGCATCCAGCCGGCGAGGCCGGAGCGGCGGTGGGCGGGATCGATCCAGAGATGGGAGAGATGAACCGTGCAGGCGGCCCGCTCCGGCGGGGCGTGGACGATGGCGGTGTAGTCGCGCACCGCCGCAATCTGATCCTGCGGATCCAGAGCGAGGATCATCGCGTAGTGGAAGAGGGGTTTGCCGGACTGTGGTTGCCAGACATTCCAGCCAAAACGGTGCTCGATGACCGGGCGGGTTTCCATCTCGTGGCGCGGTCCGAACAGTTCCGTCAACTTGTCAAAGGCCCGGGGGAAGAGGGAATCCTGGGCGGATTCGATGAGGTGGAACCGGATGCCGCCGAGGTCGGCGTGGGCGGACCGTTGGTCTCCGGGGGAGAGATCTTCCGCGAGGAGTTTGGGCGCGTGGATCAAACGAACGAGGGAGCCTGATGCGGGAGCTTGTGGGCGGCGGCGACGGCGGGGCAGGTGAGCTTGCCATTCTGCACGCTGATGCCGGTGAGGAGTCCGGGCTGGCGTTGGCAGGCGCCGGCGAGTCCTTGGTCGGCAATCAGCTCAATGAACGGATAGGTGACGTTGGTGAGGGCTTGGGTGGCGGTGCGGGCATAGGCGCCCGGCATGTTGGCCACGCAATAGTGGACCACGCCTTCCTCAACAAAGATGGGGTCGTCGTGGGTGGTGGGACGGGAAGTTTCGGAGCAGCCTCCCTGATCGATGGCGATGTCGACAAAGACGCTGCCGGGGCGCATGCGCTTGAGCATGGCCCGACTGACGAGTTTGGGAGCTTTGGCGCCCGGAATGAGGACGGCCCCGATGAGGAGATCCACGTTGGGGAGAAGTTCGTCGAGGTGGGCCTGGTTGGAAAAGAGGGTGTGAGCGGTGTGCATGGTGATGTCGAGGAAGCGCATCCGCTCAAGATCGACCTCGAGGATGGTGACATCCGCGCCCAGGCCGGTGGCCATGCGGGCCGCGTTGACGCCGGAGGTGCCGCCGCCAATCACAACGACGCGGCCGGGAAGCACGCCCGGCACACCGCCGAGCAATACCCCGCTCCCGCCGCGGTTTTTGGCAAGGAAGTAAGCTCCGACAATCACCGACATGCGGCCAGCGATCTCGGACATGGGTTCCAGGAGGGGAAGACGGCGTCCTTGCGTGACCATTTCGTAGGCCACGCCGGTGACCCCGCTGGCCATGAGGGACTCGGTGAGCTTTTGATCCGCCGCCAAGTGAAGGTAGGTGAAGAGAATCTGGTTTTTCCGGAGAAGGCTGTATTCGGATGGCAGGGGTTCTTTGACCTTCACCACCAGATCGGCGGCAAAGGCGTCGGCGTGCTGCGGGACAAGCGTGGCCCCGGCTTGTTCGTACTCCTTGTCAGGATAACCGGAGCCAACGCCGGCGCTTTTTTCGACGAGGACTTTATGACCTCGCTGGATCAGCTGGTAAGCGGCGGAGGGTAGCAGGGCGACTCGTGCCTCCTGCGTTTTGATTTCCTTGGGTACTCCGATGATCATTATCTTATTTTGCACGGGGTTTGGCGGGATGCCAGCGGGGAAAAACCGCAAAGCTGGCGGATATCGGCTTTTCGAAGTAAGTTCAGGCATGCACGAAAAGCTTTCGCCTTCACGTCTGGAAGAGCTCCGCAAGATGGACCGGGCGCACCACCTGCACCCTTTCACCGACCATGCCGCGATGCACCCCATCGGCACCCATGTGATCACCTCGGGGGAGGGCGTTTATCTGTATGGCGAGGAGGGGAAGCTGTTGGACGGGTTGGCCGGGCTTTGGTGTGTGAATGTCGGGTACGGCCGCAAGGAAATCGCGGACGCGGTGTCGAAGCAGATCCGTGAACTGTCCTACTACCCCAGCTTTTTCAACACCACGACGGAGGCGGCGGTCCTCCTGGCCGACCGGTTGGGCCGGATGGCACCGGGAAATCTGAAGTATGCGGTGTTCAGCAACTCGGGTTCTGAGGCGAATGAGACCGGATTAAAAATCATTCGCCAGTACCAGATGATCAAGGGGAGGCCGAACCGAACCAAGATTCTCACCCGAAACTACGCCTACCACGGGGTGACGCTGGCGACCGCCAGCATGACCGGATTGCCCAACTGCCAGCAGCCGTTCGGGCTGCCTCTGCCGGGATTTCTGCACGCCCCGGCTCCGTACGCTTACGCGGCCGGAAGGGAAAAAGAGGCGGAGGCGTATGGCCAGGAGTGTGTGGCCGAGACCAAAAAGCTGATTGAGAAAGAGGGGCCGGAGACGATCGGGGCGATGATCCTGGAGCCGGTGCAGGGTGCCGGCGGAGTGATTCTCCCGCCGCCGGGGTATCTGGCCGGCATGCGGAAGTTAGCCCGCGAATATGACATTCTCTTTGTTGCCGATGAGGTGATCAGCGGATTTGGCCGGATGGGGTGTTGGTTCCTGAGCGAAATGTGGGATCTTCAGCCCGACCTGATGATTTTGGCCAAGGGCCTGACCAGTGGCTACGTGCCGATGGGGGCGACGATGGTGGCGCAACCGATTGCCGAGGCCCTGATGAAAGGTGGGTACTTTGCCCATGGATTCACCTACACCGGCCACCCCGTGTCGGCGGCGGCGGCACTGGCCAACCTCGACATCATCGAAAAGGAAAAGTTGGTGGAACATACCAAAAACAAGACCGGGCCTTACTTTCAAAAGAAGCTTCAGGAATTTGCAGGACATCCGGCGGTGGGGGAAGTTCGCGGCATGGGACTGATCGGGGCGATGGAACTGCTGCCCAAGGGAGGAAGGAAAGACCTCAAGCCGGGAATGAATCTGGGAATTCTTGGCGCCGCCAAGGTGAGAAGTGAAGGGGCGATCGTTCGCGGGATCCGGGATCTTCTGGCTTTCTCGCCACCGCTGGTGATCACTGAACCGCAGATCGACGAGATGTTCGCCTCCGTGCGGCGGGGGATCGACAAGCTCTGGAGCTAGGGTGGGGGTAGGCGCATCCAGCCTGCTCAATCGGATTTAAAAATCCTTCAGGCTGGCGATTGCCGACATGATTTCGTCGGCGAATTTCTGGTAGTCCTCCCGGTTTTTGGGGTCGCCTTGGAAGCGCATCGGCTGGCCATAGACCACATGAATGGTTCGAAAGGGCCGCCAACCTCCCCCTCGGGGCAAAGCCGCGCGACTGCCGATGATATGGACCGGCACCACGGGAGTCCCGGTGCGGGCGGCGATCAGGCCAATACCGGGCTCAGCTTTGCCCAGATCTCCGTCCATGGTGCGGGCCCCCTCGGGAAAAAGGACCAAAGTCCCCTTGTTTTTCAGGACTTCAAAAATGTTTTTCAAGGAAGAGGGGCCGGGGGAGTCCTGATTGACGGGAATCGAGCCGATGGAGGGAAGGAGCCAGGACCCGATCGGAGGGGCAAAGAGGGTGTGGCGCGCAAGGTAGTAGGTCACGCGGGGGACGTTGCAGCCCACGGCGGGCGGATCAAAGTAACTCGCGTGGTTGGGGGCAAGGATCAGAGGTCCTGGAGGTAGGGATTCCACGCCCCGGCTGCGCATGAAGTGAAAGGTCCGGAAAAAAAAATAGGAAAAGAGGCGGCAGATGTGGAACCAGAAGGGGCAGACCTTCATGGAACCGTGGGGCCGGGTTTCAGCGAGGAGCGGACCTGATTGACGATCAGACCGGCCAAGGAGCGGGCATCGGCCGTGCCGCTGTCCAGAAGGACGGCATCGGCAGCGCGAATCAGGGGAGCAGCGGCGCGGGACGAGTCGAGCTTGTCGCGGGCGGCCAGGTTGTCGCGTTGCCCCTGCTTGTGCCGGCGCTCGGCCCGAACTTTCGGGCACGCATCGATGAAGAACTTGAAGGGGCTATCGGAACAGACCACGGTTCCGATATCGCGCCCCTCCATGACCAGCGGGGCGGATAGGCGGAGTTTGCGCTGGACGTTGACGAGGTATTCGCGGAGCTCCGGAAGGGCCGACACCGGCGAAACGGCGTCGTTCACCTCCGGCAGACGGGTGAAGGGGCCGAGATCCCGGTTGCCTTCCCGGAGCTGGATTTCGCCGTCCCGGATGTCGGCGTGGAAATCGATCCGGGTAATGAGTCGGCGGATGTGTTCGCGGGAGGCGGAGTCATGACCGGCCTCGAGGGTAAGAAACGTGAAAGCGCGGTACATGGCGCCGGTATCGACGTAGACAAAACCAAGATCCTGGGCGACGAGGCGGGCGACGGTGCTTTTGCCGGACGCGGCTGGGCCGTCGATGCAGATGACCGGATGCAGCATGCCTTAGCGACCCAGTTCCTGCAGAAGGGCGATTTGCTTGCCGAAGCCGGGATAGCTTGTTTCGATGCAATCGGTGTCCTTCACAAGGGTGCGGCCCTTGGCGAGGAGACCGAGGATGGCACAGGACATGGCGATGCGATGGTCCCCATGGCTTTCGACCTCGGCACCGACCAGGGAGCGGCCTCCCTCGATCGCGAGTCCGTCAGGCCTTTCTTCGACGGGTACGCCAAAGAGGCGGAGATTTTTGGCCATGACGGCAAGGCGGTCGCTTTCTTTATGGCGCAACTCCTCGGCGTCCTTGATTTCGGTGATGCCTTTGGCCAGCGCAGCAGCGGCCGCGAGAATGGGAATCTCATCGATCAAAGCGGGGATCTCCTTGCCGCCAACGGTGGTGGGCCGAAGTTCCCTGCCCCCCTCCACGTAGACCGTGCCCATCGGCTCCGGCAGCGGCTCCTCGATTTTTTCCACGATGCCGGCACCCATGCGAAGGAGGGCGGAGAGAAGGGCGGTGCGGGTGGGATTGAGGCCAAGGCGGCGGAGGGTAAGTCGCGAACCGGGCAGGCCGGCCGCCAGCACAATCCAGAAGGCGCCGGAGGAAAAATCGCCGGGCACTTCGAGATCGGTTCCCTCCAGCCGCTGGGGGCCATGCAGAATCAGATGATGGTTGTCTTTCCGGAAGGTCGCGCCGAACGCGGGCAAAAGCCTTTCGGTGTGGTCGCGGGACAGGGAAGGCTCGGAAAAGTCGGTTCTTCCCTGCGCCTGCAGGGCGGCGAGCAGGACGCAGGATTTCACCTGGGCGCTGGCCACCTTGCTTTTGAAGCTGATGGCCTGGAGTTGGCTTCCCCGGATCGTCAGGGGCGGACGATCGCCGTTGCCCTCGCAAAGGATCTCGGCACCAAACTGGCGGAGCGGCTCGGCGATCCGGCCCATGGGCCGGCGGCTGAGGGAGGCATCCCCAAACAGCCGCGTGGTGAACGGTTGGCCGGCCACAATCCCGGCCAGGAGCCGCATGGTGGTGCCGCTGTTGCCGCAGTCGATCGGTTCGGCAGGGGCGAGCAGTTGGCCGTTGCGCCCCTCGATCACCACCTCGTCCGGGGCCACCCGATCGATGCGGCAGCCGAGGGCCTGGAAAGCATGCAGGGTGGAAAGACAGTCTTCCCCCGGAAGAAAACCACGGATCCGGGTGGTGCCGTGGGCGATGCCGCCCAGCATGATCCCGCGATGGGAAATGCTTTTGTCGCCGGGAACGGTGAATTCGGCCTGAAGCTTGCGAAGGGGACGGATTTCCAGCTGACTCATGAGCCGGAAAGGTTGCGCCGGATTTGGGCGGCTTCATCCAAAAACTTTGCGAGCGCCAGACGATCCTGTTTTTCCAGGGCTGTGACCAGCTGCTCCACCCCTTGGCGGAGATCCCGGAGCCCTGTCAGGATCTCGGTGCGGTTCCCGAGGAGAATTTCGGCCCACATGGCCGAAGGGCCGGCAGCCACGCGGGTGGTGTCGCGGTAACCGGGGCCGGCCAGCGGCAGGCCGGAAGTTCCTGCGGCGCGAACCAAGGCGGCGGCAACGGCGTGGGGCAGATGGCTAATCCGGGCGATCTGGCGATCGTGCTCTTCCGGATCCAGCCGGGTCACCCGCGCCCCCAAGGCCTGCCAAAAAGCAGAGACGTCCCGGACAGTATCCGGAGCGGTGGATTTTCCAGGGGTGAGAATGACGGGGGCCCCTTGGAAAAGATCCGCGCGGGCGGCTGTAAAACCGGAATCTTCCGACCCGGCCATGGGGTGGGAGCCGATCCAGCGGGCGCGGCCCTGCAGAACGGGGGCCAACTCCTTCTCCACGGATGTTTTCACGCTGGCGACATCGGTGACCAAGGTCTGGAGGGTAAGATGGGGAAGAAGAGAGCGGACGAGATCGGCAAGGGCGGAAGCCGGGGCGCCGAGGATAACGATGTCCGATCCGGCCGCACCGGAAACATCCGTGCCGGTTTTGGCTTTGGGCAGGGATTTTTGAACCGGGGCCAACGACTCTTGCTTGCGGGACCAGACAAACAGGGTGCTGTCGGGAAAAGCCCGGGAGCAGGCGAGTGCAACCGAGCCACCGATCAGACCGGGAGCAAGAACGGAGATCTTGGCAGGCTTCATTTCCCGGCGGTCAAGGCTCGAGGCAGGGCTTCCTCGAGCCGGGTCATCTGTTCGGGCGTGCCGATGGAGATGCGAATCCAGGAGGGTAGGCGGTAGCTGCGCAACGGCCGGACGATGAGGCCGCGTTTCTGGAGTTCCCGAAACACGGCATCCCCGTCGCCGACCTCGACCATCACAAAGTTGGCGGTGCCGGGCACAAAACGAAGGCCCTGTTTTCTGAGAAACGCCTGGAGGCGTTCCAAACCGAGGTGGGTCAGGGCCACGGTTTTGCGGACGTGTTCTGCGTCGGACAGCGCGGCAAGAGCAGCGGCCTGAGCCGGCGAGGAGGTGTTGAAAGGCTGGCGGGATTTTTGGAGGACGGCGGCGATGTCGGGGCGGGCGAGGCCATAGCCGATGCGGAGTCCGGCAAGGCCCTGCACTTTGGAAAAAGTGCGGAGGACCACCACGGGACGGCCTTCCTTGACCCAGCGGACGGAGGGAGGGGGCTCGGGGATGAACTCGTAGTAAGCCTCGTCGAGCACGAGGAGCGGGCCGGCGGGAAACTTTTCGACAAAGGCGGACAGCTCCGCATTGGGGATACGGGTGCCGGTGGGGTTGTTGGGGGAGGCGAGAAAGACGAGGCGCACCTCGGAGGAAAGGCGGGCGACGAAACCGGCAAGGTCGTGGTGAAAGTCGCGGTCCGGAACTTCCTCAAACGGGATGCCGAAAAGTTTGGCCATGAGGCCGTAGACCGCGAAGGCGTAGGCTGAGGCCAGCACCTTGCCTTCGCCGGGCCGGGTGAAGGCGTGGTAGCAGAACTCGATGATTTCGTTGGAGCCGCAACCGAGGACGACGTGGTCGCGCGTCAGGCCGTGAAGCTTGGCGATGGCGTCACGCAAGGCGAGTCCGCCGCCATCCGGATAGAGGTGGGTGTAGGCCAGCTCGTCACGGATGGCTTGCAGGGCGGTAGGGGAGGGGCCGAGAGGGTTTTCGTTGGAGGCGAGTTTGGCGATTTGGGAAGGATCGAGCCCGTACTCGCGGGCCACATCGGTGATGGGACGTCCCGGCTCGTAGGGGACGAGTTCCTCGACGTAGGGATTGGGGCGGGGCGTCTTCAAGGCGTGATTAAGATTAAGATCAAGATGAAGAGATCCGCGAGATTCGGATTAAGGGCTTTGGGGCACGGCAGAGGTTTGGCGGGAGCGGAAGAGATCCAGGGCGCGACGGATTTTTGGCTCTCGGTTGGCGAGGCAGGCGGCGGCGAAAAGTGCGGCGTTGATTTGGCCCGCTTTGCCGGCGGCAAAAAAAGGGCCGGCCGATTTGGCGGCCAGTTTTTTGAGGAGAGCGAGGGTGCGGGCGGGGGATTTTGAATCCGGGACAAGGAGGGGCGGGACCATGCCAGATCGTCCCGCTTTCCCGGAGAAACGGGACGATAAGGAAGCTGAAGATGAGGCGATCATGACAGCACCTTCCGAAGAGACGCGAATTCCCAACCGCCGGAGGGTGCGGACGGTCTCGGGCAATCGGCGGGGGTTGGTCAGGCAGACGGCAGCGGCCATAGCCGACTAGCCTAGCGGGAAAGGGCCTTTCGCCTCAACTGGAAGCACTCTGATAGCGGCGCAATCCGAGAACGAAGAAAGCCGTGGCCAGAACGGCCACCAGAAGGCCGGACAGGAGAAAAAGAAAAATGGGCAATGGTGCCAGGCCCCGGATCAGGGTGGAAGCCGGCACGTTGGCCACCAGCAGAAGAGGAAGAGCGAAAGTGAAGACGACCCGGAACCAACCTGTGGCCGCTTCCCGGGGAATCCGGGCAATATGGAAAATAGTGTAGTAGCCCAGCAGAACCGACTCGGCCCGGATAATCCAAAAGGTGAGGGAGACGAGACCCATCAGGACGGCGTAGTGGACCAGGAGGCCGGCCAGAATCAGGCCGAGGTAGGCCAACATTTCAGGCGGGGAGGGATGCAGGCCTAATCCTTGGATCGCGCCGCCCAAAACCACGGTAGCGATGGCCCCGTTGGCCAGCGGGCCGATTTCAAGATGCGAGGTGCTGACGAGAAACGCGGGCGGGGCAGGCTTGAGCAGGACGAAGTCGAGTTTTCCGGTGCGGACCAGTTCGGGGAGTTTGGTGAGCCCGGGCATGAGAAATGCGGTGAAGAGCTGGATCACCAGTTGATTGGTGGCTACCAGAATGATCATCTGGTTCCGGTTCCAGCCGGCGACCTCGTCCACGTGATGATAAATGACGCCGATGAAAGCGAGTTGGATCACAAACCAGGCCAGCTCCACCGCCACCCAGACAAAAAAACTCGCCCGGAACATCAGCTCCCGGGTGGCCGCGTAGCGAATCTGCAGGAGCCAAAGACGGAGAAGCCTCATTTTAACCTCCGGCGGCGGTGTAGCGGCGCAGACCGGCTTTCCAGATGAAGTGGGCGAGCACCATGAAGAAAAGGGCCCAGCCGTACTGCAGGCAGAGGCCGCCTTTCCAGGCGGCTTCGGTCAGGTTTCCGCAAAGGGCGGCGGTGGGAAACCAGTACTCGTAGGCGAACGGCAGAAGTCGAACGACGGCAAAGACGGGTGAAGGAAGAAGATCCAAGGGAAAGACGTGGCCCCCGGCGAGGAACTCCAGCGCATAGATCAGAAAAATCAGGGCGCTGACTTCCAGGAGCCAGAAGGCGCTGAGGGAAAGGCAGAGGGTCAGGCTGAATTGGAGCAGCGCGGAGCCAATCAGGGCGGGGATTCCATGGATGAGGTTGAGGCTCCCGATTTCAAGATGGGTGGCGCGACCCAGGAAAAAAAGAGCAAGCGACACCGGAATCACCGCGGCGACCAGATAGGCGCAGCGTCCGGCGGCAAAGAGAGCGCCGCGGTAGAGCCCGTAGGGCAACGGACGGAGCAGGATGGGGTTGAGCATTCCCTCGCGGATTTCAATGGCGATTTGAAAGTCGTCATCGGAGGGTTGGGATACCGCCTCCACGATGAGCATCATCCCGTAGTAAGTGAGGATTCCGGCCAACGTGTAGTTTCCCACCGTGTCACGTCCCTGAAAGACCGCGCCCCAAAAGACCCAGGAAACCAACAAGGGCAGGGCGCTGAACGTGGCGCGGAGGAAATAGTTCCAGCGGTACGCAAGCTGGCGTTGCAGTCCGAGGGAGAAGACGGCGGGAAGGGCGCGGAGGGTCGTGGTCACCGTTTGCGCCGGAGGTGGGTGGGCAGAATGCCCAGTTCCGTGCGGTATTTGGCGATGGTGCGGCGGGCGACCGGGACACCGCGTTCCTTGAGTAGTTCCTCCAGCGTGGCGTCTGAGTAGGGTTTCTCCGGATTTTCGCGGCCGACGATTTCCGCGAGGATCTCCTTCGCGCTGGTGTTGGCCACCGCCGGACCCTCGCCGTTCTCCCCACCCACGGCGGTGGCGAAAAAGAAACGGAGCGGGACCACGCCAAAAGGGGTGCGGACGTATTTGTTGGCAACGGCACGGCTTACGGTGGTTTCGTGCACCCCGATTTCCGCGGCGGCATCCGTCATGGTGAGGGGGCGGAGGGCAACGGGCCCTTCGGCAAAATAATCCGCCTGCCGGCGGCTGATCACCTCGAGGAGTTTTTGCAGGGTCTGCTGACGGCGCTCCAGAGCCTGCAGAAGAAAGCGGGCGGAGCGGATCCGCTCCTTGAGGTAGGTGCGGGTCTGTTCGTCGGCCGAGCCATCCCCGAGCAGATCCTTGTAGAGGTCGCTGATGCGAAGACGGGGAAGCAGGTCGTTTTCCAACTGCGGGATCCAGCGATCCCCATCTCGAACGAAGTAGGCTTCAGGGCGGACGACTAGGTCGGGTCGGTCCGGGGCGTAGGCGGCGCCTGGCCGCGGGGAGAGGCGGGCGATTGCCTCGGAGGCAGCCAGAACCGAGTCGACCGGGACAGATAAGGCGGCGGCAAGGTCGCCGAATTTCCTTTTCCCGAGAAGGTCGAAATGATCGCGGATGATGCGGGCCTCCAAGGAGTCGTCCCGCCCGCGCGCGTGAAGCTGGAGTAAGAGAGCCTCCGGCAAGGTGCGGGCGGCAATGCCGGGAGGGTGGAACGACTGCACCAGATCCAAAGCCTGGGCGGCCATTTCCTTTGGGACCTTGGCGGCCGAAGCGATCTCAGCTAGCTCGGTGCGGAGGAAGCCGTCTTCGTCCAAATTTCCGATGATTTCAGAGGCGGCCGCGCGCAGTTCCGTGGAGGCCGCGTCCAGAGCCAGTTGGGATTCGAGATGCTCGGAAAGCGACTCGGGCCGGACGGTGGATTCGAGGATGGCCTGCTTGGGGTCGAGCTTGGGCCGCTCGGGGCGGAGGGAGGCCACCGGCCATTCCAAATCGCCTTCCGGTGAATCCGTTTCCTCATTCTCCGAACTCGCCGCTTCCGTCGGTTCCGTATTCGGCGATTCCTCTTCCAGCACGGGGTTGGTCTGGAGTTCCGACTGCAAAAGATTTTGCAGCTCCAGGGCGGGGGTCTGGAGCAGTTGGAGGGACTGCTGCACCTGGGGCGAAATCGTGGTGGTTTGCCGCAGGGCGGGCTGCAGGGAAATCGACATTCGGAATATTTTGGGATTGGGCCGGGGCTGAAAAAAGGCAAAAGACACCATGGCCGAGGTGATTTTGACGGTGCTGGGAAGCGGAAGCCGCGGGAACTCCCTTCATCTGGAGCATGGGGGGGCGGCCCTTTTGGTGGATGCGGGGCTCAGTGCCAAGCAACTGGAAGCCCGGATGGAGGAGGCGGGAGCGACCGCGGCGGAGTTGTTGGGGGTGATTCTGACCCATGAGCACGGGGACCACACCGCCGGTTTAAGAACGTTTTTGAAAAAAAGAAAGATACCCGTTTTTGCCTCCCACGGGACGAAAGATGCGTTGGAGCCGGAGTTGGCCACGGCGGAATGGCGTTCCTTTGAAGCCGGGGCGCTCGTGGAAATTGGCGGGTTCAGGATCGAAACCTTCCCTGTTCCCCATGATGCCGCCGAGCCGATCGGGATGCGGGTGAGCGCCGGGAAGGTGAAAGTCGGGCTCATTTCCGACTTGGGATTCGTGACGCGGCTCGTGGTGGAGCGGCTGAAGGGCTGCCACGCGCTGGTCTTGGAGTCGAACTACGACGAGGCGATGTTGCGGGAAGAGGAAAAGAGGCCCTGGTCGGTGAAGCAACGGATTTCAGCCCGGCACGGGCACTTGTCCAACGGGGCCGCGGCGAAGCTGGTGGAGGAGGTGGCAGGCCCGGAGTTGAGGGAGTTGTTTCTGGGGCATATCAGTGAGGACTGTAACCGTCCGGAGTTGGCGAAGAGGGCGATCGAGGAGGCGCTACGGAAGTCGGGCCGAAAAGGGGTTCGAGTCCACGAAACTTCGGCCGAGCGGGTGGGGGAGAGGGTCGAGATTCACGCCGGGAAATAGGGTTGCGCGTGGGTCTAGCCGATAGGATAATTTCAACTCAACGCGGGCGTAACTCAGTTGGTAGAGTGCAACCTTGCCAAGGTTGATGTCGAGGGTTCGAATCCCTTCGCCCGCTCCATTTTTAAAATTTGAATCCATGAACTTTCTTTGGGGAAATTCGATCGCCCTGTCCTGGATGTGGGGACTGGGGCTCTTTTTCAGCGTCCAATTCTCCCTGCAGTACGGGCTGTTTGGGCTGCTCACCTTTGCCATCCCCAACGCGTTGGGCTTGATGATTTTTGGGGGATTGACCCAGTTGATTGCCAAGCGGGTTGGAAATGGTCCGGACGCCCTGGGTTCTTTTTTTGCCAACTGGTCCCGCCCTTACCGTTTTGTTTTTTTTCTCTACCAGATTCTCGCCATCACCCTGACGGTTTTTGCCTTGGTGCGGTATGGATGGCAGCCCCTCGGTTTGGAGCCGTCGGGACTTTACCTTCTCCTGACCATCCTCGTGATCTTGGCGGCGGCTACCTTGTTTGGGGAAGAGTTCGACATCCGCCGGATCAAGTTCAGCCATGGCGTGCTGGGACTCATTGCCTTAAGTGCCATCGTCCTGCTTTCTTCCCAACTGCCCAACATAGGGAGGGGCAAACCCATCATGACGGGAGTCAATCCCTTCATGGGCCTGAATTTCTGGGGTTACGCGATCCCTATCTGCGTCGGACTGACCCTCGGCCCTTGGCTGGATTTGCAGCAGTGGCAGCGCGCGATCCAGATCCAGCGGGAAGGAAAATCGCCGCTGCTCAGCTACCTCTACGGAGGTTCCCTGTTCTTTCTCCTGCTTCTGGCTCATGGAACCTTGGCGCTTTGGGTTGCGGGTCAAATGGGGGGAGCGCCGATGCGGCAGGGAATCGATGGGTTGGCTTATGGGGAGGATGGCGTGACCCGGTTTTTGTGGAGCGTCGCATCCCTGCATCCCTGGGCTTTCGGGGCGTACGTGGTCGCTTTGTTTGTGATGACGCTGAGCACGCTCGACAGCGGATATGTCGCGTTACGCTGGCATCTGAGCAAGTCAGGCGGGGCGGGCCGGCCCTTTCCGCTGAGCCTCCTGCCGGAGGGGTTATTGGCCTCGCCGGTGCCGGCTCTGGTGTTTACGGGACTCTTCACCCTGACCGCGGTCTATCTGCGGCTGGAACTCGAATACTTCATGATCTTTTATGCCACCTTTTTTGTGGGCTATGCGGCCTTGGCTCTGGTGCGGGCCTTTCATACCGGGCAGGGCAACGCCTTGCCGCAGGTCAAAATGTTCTGCGTGGGAAGCGTGGCGGTGGTGATTTTTGCGTACGGCTATTTTCTTTCCAACCCGTGGGGCATGATCGTCGGGTCGATCTTGCCGGTCGGTTATGTCGGCTGGATGTTGTTGAAACCGGGGGCGGGCCATGAGTTTGTGAAGGGAGTGGAGGAACTGGAGGGCACGGCGGGTGGGCCCAGCGGGGAGTTTGTGGTAGCGGCGGAAAAAGAGGAAAAAATCGAGCCGGGAAGAGTTGTGCCCTTCCCGAAGTCGGAGGGAGTGGTGGCGACCGATCTGTTTGGCCACTTCGAGGGAAAGTGGTTTGTCCACACTTTCGTGGCCACCTATGCGGACACCAACTCCGTGGGGAATGTCTACTTCGGCATGTATGCGATGTGGGTGGGGAAGACGAGGGAGCTGTTTTTCAACCGATGCCTGCCCAAGTTCAACCTGAAGACCACGCCGTACTACATCCTGACCCGCTCGTTCGAGCACAAGTTCATGCGGGAGACGCGGGAATTTGAGCGGGTCAGTGTCAAAATCAGGGTGGGAGAGTACAACCGCAAGTTCGTCACCCTGGAACACGCCATCTTCGATTCCGCCGGCCATCAGCTGGGCAAAGGCAAACAGCAGCTTATCTTTGTGTCTTCCAGCGACTACAAACTCCTCGATATTCCCGATGAGGTTTACGAGGCGTTCGTTGCCTACGCCTAGCCCGGTTCTTTTACCCGGCTAGTTCGCGGGCCCTCCGCAGGCCGGTTTCGCGGTCGGTTACCTTTCCTTCCAGTTGTTCGTCCATGAGTTGATGGAGAATTTCTCCCATCCGCGGTCCGGGCGGGATGCCGAGTTCCTGAAGATCGTGGCCGGTGACAAGCGGCTTGGGTTTGATCTCCTCCTTGGAAAACTCCGTCAGCTTGGCTTGAAGAAACCGGTAGATGTCCAGCTCCCCGTGGCTGGCGGTGCAGTCGATCCGATGAAGCTCCAATTCCTCGAGGAAAGTGGGGCGGGCCAGAAGGCGCTTCAGTGTGCTGACCCGCATCTGCGGGGCGTCCTTGAAGGCCATGTGGTTCGCGATGCAGGCAACGACGGCCTCGACCTGGTCATTGGAAAAGCGGAGCCGGCGAAGAATCTCGTCCGCCATCCGGGCGCCGACCCCCTCGTGCCCGAAGAACCGAATGCGTCCGGAAGGTTCGGTGCGGGAGGTGCGGGGCTTGCCCACATCATGCAACAGGGCGGAGAGGGCCAGCACGGGGGAAGGATTCTTTAAATGGGTTAGAAGCAAACGGGTATGGACCCAGACATCCCCCTCGGGGTGATGCTCGGGGGATTGGGCGCAGCCCCGCATTTCCAGAAGTTCAGGGAGCCAGACGGCCACCAGGCCGGAGCCATGGAGAAGATCGAGTCCGCGGGCCGGATCGGAGCTGGTGAAAATTTTGACCAGTTCGTCCCGGACGCGCTCGGGCGCAAGGTTCTTGGATTCTGGAGCGAGGCAAACCAGCGCCTCCCAGGTCTTCGGCTCGATCGCAAAGCCGAGTTGGACAGCGAAGCGGATGGCGCGGAAGAGGCGCAACCGGTCTTCCTGAAAGCGGGAGGCGGGATCGCCGATGGCGCGGATGATTTTGCCATCGAGATCGGCGCGTCCCTGCACAACATCGAGGACCTTTTCCTGCAGCGGGTCAAAGAACATGCCGTTGACGGTAAAGTCGCGACGCCTGGCATCCTCCTCGGCGGTGGTGAAGGTGACCGAAGAGGGGCGACGGCCATCGAGGTAAGGTCCGTCCACGCGGAAGGTGGCAATTTCGAAGACATGGTCGCCCTGTCTGAGCCGGATCACTCCAAAGGCTTTGCCTTGGGGATCGGAAGCTTTGGGGAAGATCGCCTGGACTTGGTCGGGGGTGGCGGAGGTGGCGATGTCGACATCGGGGTAGGGTCGGCCGAGAAGGGCATCACGGACACAACCGCCGGCGTAGACGGCTTGATGGCCGGCCTCGGTGAGGCGGCGGACAATGGCTTCTGCCTCCGGGTGGCGGATCATTTGGTCGGGGGAGATTTAAGCGTGAGGTAAGCGAGGCCGCCGAAGAGGCTCCAGAACAGGCCCATCCCGTAAATCAACAGGGAGTAGGCGATGGCGGATTCGGCGTCCTGACTGATGCCAAGATGGATGAAAAGAAACACCATCACCCCCTCGCGGACCCCATGTCCACTGACGCTGATGGGCAGGGCGGCAGCGGAAAAAACGAGGAGGAGAATCAGCCCGGCGAGGGGATAGTGGATGGGGAGGCCGAGGGAACGGGCGAGGAGGGTGGCCGCGGCGAAACTAAAGAGGTGGACAGCGACCGAAACAATCACGGTGCCAACGGTGGTCCAACCGCCGTGCATGGTATCGCGCAGGGCGTGCAGGAGATCAAGGATCACGGTGCGCCCAGGGAGATGGGGCGGCAGGGGCAGGTTGGGGAGAAGGCCGGGAATGACGAAAGCAAGAATCAGAAGTGCGGCTGCCGTCGGGCCCAGCCAGGGAATGGCTTGGGCAATGGGCGCAAAGGAAGGATCCTGAGCCAGCCGTGGTGCGGTCGCGGGAAGGAGGAGAAGTGCCAAACCCAAGAGCACCGCCACGCCGAACACCCGGTCGAGCAGGATGGCAAGGGCCGAACGGGCCTTTCGGTCCGGAAACCAGCGGATGAGATAATAAAGCCGGATGGCGTCGCCACCGGTGGATCCAATCAGGAAAAGGTTAAAAAAGAACCCAACGAGGGTGAGGTGCAGGGCGCGAAAGAGGGAAAGGTGGATTTTTTGCAGACGAAGAAGAAACCAAAACCGGACTCCGCAAAGAAGTATGGAGACCAAGGTGAGGAAAAGGGCGGCGGCCAGCCAGCCGGGTTGGGCGGAAAGAAAACGGTGGCCGAGCTGTGGCCAGTTCACCTTTCCGGCCAGAAAGCCAAGGATCCCGGCGGTGACGGCCAGGCGGAACCAGGGGGCCAGACGGGCTAGGAGCGTGGGTGCTGGTTTTGCTTCCACCATGCGAGACTGGCACGGACGTCCTCGGCGGACACATCCGGAGATAATTCCAGGGAGACGTGGGCTTCCGGCGGGAGGATGGGTAGCAGTCGGCTCAGGGGAATTGAGCCTTGCCCCAAAGGCAAATGATCCCCCTTTTCGGGATGGTAATCGTGAAGGTGAGCGCCGATGAGGCGCGGGGCAAGGCGACGGAGATGCTGCCCGTGATCGATCAGGCCGAGAAATTCCTTGGCGGCGGCGTGACCGAAATCATGCCAATACCCGAAAGTGGGGGCGGGCAGTTTCTGTAGGATCTGCTCCCAAAAATCATCGGGAGGAATTTCCCGGACGTTTTCCCGGCATTCCAAGCCAAGTCGAATTCCCAGCGCGGCGGCTTTCTCGCCCAGCCGAAGCAGAATTTCCTCCACCCTGGGCCAAGTCTGCGCGAAGAAGCGTTCCATTGTGCGGACCGTTTCCAGCTTTTCCCGGACGAAAGTGGAAGATCCCCGACCTCCGGACATGACGAGGGCCTCGAGCTTTTCCCCCCTTTTGCGGGGCCCCGCGGAGCCCAGGTGCAAAACGACCAGTTTGGCGCCCACCGTAGCCGCCGCCTCCAGGGTTTCCAGGGTGTGGCGCTCGGCCAGTCGTCTGGCGGAAGCCCGGGGATCCGAGAACTCGTAGGCGTTCGGGTGCGGCCGCAAAACTTCCACGGGGACGGGGCAAAAATTATGCAACACCGCGATCTTCGGCATGCCGGGTTGGCCATGTGCGGAAAGGACTCCCGGCCAGAGGCTATAGCGCGTGTTATGTCCCAGTTCGACGGATGGGAAACCGGTTTCCGCCGCCTCGCGGAGAAGGGCGGCACCGTCCTGGACCCGATCCGCATGCCAGCAGGTGGAGAGGGCAAGTTCTTTCACCAAGACCATCTTCCAAAAGTGGCCCCAGGAGGGCGATGCAAAAGCGAAACGGGAGGTGTGAAACTGGCTGCCGGAACGGCTTCGGGTTTGAATGTTGGGGTGCGGGGTGGGAAAATAGCCAACGTGATTGCCAAAAAAATCCTCTATGAGGGGCGGGTTCAGGGGGTGGGATTTCGTTTTGCTGTTCGGCAGATTGCGGAGGGTTTCACGGTCGCGGGGCACGTTGCCAACCTTCCGGATGGGCGGGTGGAGGTTTTTTTGCAGGGAGACCGGTCCGAGGTGGAGGAAATGGAGAAGGAAATCTCCCAAAGCCATTTGGAGGGATTCATTCGCAGGCGGGAGGGCAGCGAGGTGGCGGTGGAGGCAGGAAAAAAGGGGTTTCAGATCCAATGAGTCCGGCGGTGCTGACCTCAGGTTTGAGGAAGGAATTCAAGCTGGGCTGGGGACGGGGTCGGGTCCTGGCGGTAGGCGGGCTTGATCTCGAAGTGAAACGGGGAGAGGTCTTTGGCCTCCTGGGGCCCAATGGCAGCGGAAAAAGCACCGCCATGAAAATGATTCTCGGTTTGCTTCGGCCGACTTCCGGCCGCGCGGAAGTTTGTGGTTGCCGCGCCGGCACCCTGGCGGCGCGGAAACAGATCGGTTTTCTTCCCGAAAACCCTTACTTTCCCGTCTTTCTTTCTGCAGCCGAGCTGATCCGGTATTATGGAAAGTTGAGCGGGATGGGCGGTCTCGCCTTGGAAAAAAAAGTGCATGAGCTTCTGGCCTTGGTTCGTCTCGGGGGAGAGGCCGGCCGGAGGCCCTTGCGGACCTACTCCAAGGGAATGCTGCAGCGGGCCGGTTTGGCCGGTGCCCTGGTGAGCGACCCTGAGATTATCATGTTGGATGAGCCCACGGCCGGAGTGGACCCCTCGGGATCCAGGGAAATCCGCGATCTGATCCGGGAACTCAAGGAACGCGG
>Ga0214917_10003111_pt1 | contig 19521 bp, 20 predicted proteins | sample LL_1208_BB_MetaG_FD_177983 | JGI IMG/M metagenome (GOLD analysis project Ga0214917, IMG submission 177983) | Freshwater microbial communities from Lake Lanier, Atlanta, Georgia, United States - LL_1208_BB | ecosystem: Environmental > Aquatic > Freshwater > Lake | place: USA: Georgia | collected...
CGTGGTAAATAGCTTAACTGTGGCTACAAGTTATACGATTGCCGCAGGATATTCAGGGATGTCAGCAGGGCCAATTACAGTGGCAAGCGGAGCAGTCGTAACAGTTTCCAGCGGCTCACGCTGGGTTGTGCAGTAGAGGAAAAAATATGTCAAGTATTGTTGTAAACGGAGATACAAGCGGCAGTGTGACGCTATCTGCGCCTGCGGTAGCGGGCAGTGTGACTGTGACCTTGCCTTCCACATCTGGGACGATGGCTGTGACTGCTGGTTCACCATCTTTTACCAACATTACCGCAACAGGCGACTTGGCGGTCAACGGAAACACCACGTTGGGAGATGCAAGCACGGACACTATTCTTATGACCGGTGCGCCTAGTATTGGTGGCGCTGGTTTGGGTATGGGTATGGGGTTTAGAAACCGCATCATCAATGGTGCGATGGTGATTGACCAAAGGAATGGGGGGCGAGTGTTACTCCTACTGTTGCGGGTTACACCCTTGATAGGTGGATTGTTGATTTAACTCAGGCTTCTAAGTTTAGTGTTCAACAAAATGCTGGAGCAGTAACCCCTCCAGTAGGATTTATTAAATATCTAGGGGTAACTTCTTTATCTGCTTATTCTGTTTTAGCTGGAGATTACTTCATCTTAACGCAACGTATTGAAGGGTTAAATTGCACAGACTTGGCTTGGGGAACAGCAAACGCTAAAACAGTTACGCTTTCGTTTCAAGTTTACTCAAGTCTTACTGGCACTTTTGGTGGTGTTTTAGCTAATAGCGGTTTTAGTAGGACTTATCCATTTAGCTATTCAGTTCCAGTAGCAAACACTTGGACTACAGTTTCAGTCACGATTGCTGGTGATACTTCAGGCACTTGGCTAACCACAAATGGAGTGGGAATAGCAGTTAATTTTAGTCTTGGTACTGGCTCAACATACAGTGGTACTGCTGGTGCATGGTCAGGTACAACATACACATCCGTTACAGGCGCAACATCAGTAGTCGGCACAAACGGCGCTACTTTTTACATCACAGGCGTACAGCTAGAAAAAGGCTCAACAGCAACGAGCTTTGACTACAGACCTTATGGGACTGAGTTGAGTCTTTGTCAGAGGTACTATTGGAAATTAGGGGGTTCTACCCTTGGCGGTTCTTTTATGCCAATGTTTCTTATGAATGCAACATCAACAACTAATTTGTCTGGGTGTATTCAGCTTCCAGTCAGAGCAAGAACGGCTCCAACGTCAATTACATTAGGAGGCTCTGCCCCAGCAATTTCAGGTGGAACAATCAGTACCAATATGAGTTTAGATAGGTCGTCAATGGATCAAGTTATGACTTATATCATCGGCACTGGTTTTACAGCATATAACACATATAGGTGGATTGGTAATCCTGATGCAACAACATTTTTAGGATTTGAAGGAATGGAACTGTGATGTATAAATTATCAAAAAGCCCAACTGGAAACGATGTCATCATCAAAACAAATGAAGATGGCTCTGTAACTTCAATGCTAAAAGTTGACACAGACCCAAACTATCAAGCCTACCTAAAGTGGCTTGCAGAGGGCAACACACCACTTTCCGCAGATGAGGAGAACACATAATGGCTGTAACAATCAATGCCAGCACCAGTGCGGGTTTAGTTCAAACTGCTGACACCAGCGGCGTGTTGGCGCTTCAAACTGCGGGGACAACGGCGGTTACTGTAGATGCTTCACAGAATGTGGGGATTGGTACTGCTTCGCCAGCGGCTAAATTGGATGTACGTGGATCATCAACTTTTTTAGTAAATGCAACTAATCCTACAGCATGGATTTCTGTTGACTCAGGTTTAACAACAGGTTCTGTTTACAACCAATGGAACACAACATCTTCTATTGGTATCTCTGGCACATACACAAACCATCCATATACGTTTGTTACCAACAACACAGAACGGATGCGTATAGATACATCTGGTAATGTGGGGATTGGTATGACACCAACCTACAAGTTGGATGTCACTGGAAGTATTAGAACAAGTGGCGTTGCATATGTGGCTGGCGGTGATGGCTCCATTCAACGCAGTGGTGGTAACACTTGGATAATGGTGTCAAGTAATACTGGATACAACTCAAATGGCGTTCACTTAAAACTGGATTCATCAACCTCTGCCGGGGCATTCAATTTTTTCAGTGTGGCTACTCAAATTCTTGGGATGAGTGGTACTGGTAGGACACTTACTTTGCAAGGTGCAACTGATTCCGCTGGCACAGGCATCGCCTTCCCCGCAACTCAATCAGCATCATCTGACGTAAACACGCTGGATGATTATGAGGAGGGGACTTGGACTCCTACTGTTACGTCCGGTTCTGGAACAATTACAACATTAACTACGGCGGGTCAATACAGAAAAATTGGAAGTCTTGTTGTCCTTCAGTTTCAATACAACATAACAAATAACGGAACTGGCTCAGGCTATATATCAATTACAAACTTACCCTTTTCAGGAAGTGCCAATACATCAGGTGGGGCTTTTAGAGAAATAGCAATAGCTGGTGTAACTGGTGCATTTTGTCTTAACGGCGCAACATCTATGATAGGCACAACTTATAACAACGGTTATCCGGGCGGTACAAGTTGGTATGTTGTAGGAACTATCTCTTATCAAGCAACTGCTTAAAGGAAAAATCATGTCTCTCACCAAAACAACCAGCATCGACCAAATCACCGTGACTGAGAACGGCATCGTTCTTTATCGTGAAGCAACACGCATCATGGAAGATGGCAACGAACTGAGCAAGACCTACCACCGCAGTAGCCTGACACCGGGTCAAGACCTCACAGGCATTCCTGCTAACGTAGTGGCAATTTGCAATGTGGCTTGGACAGCAGAAGTTATTGCCGCATATCAGGCTCAAGTGGAAGCCAATAAACCTGTTGGAGCATAAACATGACCATCACGCTAGACGGCACAACGGGCATCACCACCCCCGGCCTCACCAACACAGGCACAGAGACACTGGTTAACCTGACCACTACTGGCAACACCACACTTGGAGATGCCACAACAGACACGCTTACTGTTGGCGTTACAGGCATTGTGAAAGATTCAAGTGGTAATGTGGGGATTGGTACTGCTACGCCAAGTACGTATGGCAAGCTTGTGTCTTTGGGGGCGGACAACGCTACTCTTTTTGCGGCTGTTGGGGCTACCAATATGTTGCGGGTGCAAGGCTACAACTCAACGTATGTTGGCACTGTACTTGAAGCGGTTAATTTAGCGCAGTCAGCAAACACACCATTGTTTATAAATGGCTCAACCATAAAGTTTGGTATTAGCGGAACAACTCAAACAACCATCGACTCCAGCGGTAATGTGGGGATTGGTACAAGCACAATAAACACCAGACTACAAGTGCTTTCAAGCGGCACAGATAATTCTGCTGGTGATTCTATTACTTCGGCTATTGCTACATTTACAGGGCCGAACTATGCACTTGGTGCGGCATCTAACCCAGTTAATTTGCAAGTAATGTCCAACTCTACATTGGGTGCGGATGTTGGCGCAAGTATTGGGTTGGGCGGCAGGTATTCCACTACTCAGTTTGCCCAGTTTGCAGTAATTAAAGGCGCTAAAGAAAACGCAACATCTGGTCAGTACGGTACTTATTTAGCTTTTGGCACAAGAGCAAATGGCACTGATATTTCAGAAAAGATGCGTATCGACTCCAGCGGTAACTTGCTGGTGGGGGGTACATCCCAATTAGGAACAAGTATTGCAAGTTTCTATGGCGGTGGAACTGGCGTTATAAGTATGAGAAATACCGCATCGACAGCGGGAAGATATTGGAAATCTGGCCCTGATTCAGGAGGGTCATATCTTGTTTATAACGATGCCAACACTGGAATGTACATGTTGTACGGCGGTACATCTTGGACTGCATCGTCTGATGAACGAACAAAAACAACTTTAGTTCCTTTTGAAAATGCGCTTGAAAAAGTTTGCACACTCAGGGCGGGTACAGGTCGATATTTGAAAGATGAAGAAACTGTAAGTCGTTCTTTCTTAATTGCTCAAGATGTTCAGAAAGTATTACCTGAAGCAGTCAATGTTCAAAATGATAAAATTGGTACTCTTGGGTTGCAATATACCGATGTAATTCCGCTTTTGGTTGCTGCAATAAAAGAACTTAACACAACCATCACCCAACTCACTAACCGCATTTCAGCACTGGAAGCCAAATGAACGAAATCAAACTCTCAACCAACCTTGTAAACGCCATCCTGCAATACCTTGGAACACGCCCATACACTGAAGTCTTTCAAGTCATAGAGGCTATCCAAAAGGAAGCCAAAGCCGCTTCTGAGCAACCCAAGGATAATGCAGCTGAGTAATTTCTCCTACAAGGTGACCAGCCATGCCATTGCAAAAGATCTTACCCAAACCCGGTGTAAATCGTGAAAACACACGCTATACAACCGAAGGTGGATGGTATGAGTGCGACAAGATTCGCTTTCGGCAGGGCACGCCCGAGAAAATCGGAGGATGGCAACGCATCTCTTCAAGCTCTTTTGTAGGCATTTGCCGCTCCCTTTGGGCGTGGGTCACGCTCAGTAATGTTGGACTCTTGGGTGTTGGCACAAACCTGAAGTTCTACATTGAACGAGGCGGCGCATACAACGACATCACCCCCATCCGCTCAACCGCCACACTGACTGGCCCATTCGTCGCCAGCACAGGGTCTAGCGTCATCACCGTGACCGATGCCTCCCATGGCTGCATCAACAACGACTACGTTACTTTCAGCGGTGCGGGAATCACAAGCCTTGGCGGAAACATCACCGCTGCTGTTTTGACAGGTGAGTTCAAAATCACCTACATCAATTTAAATACTTACACCATCACAGTATCTGCCACTGCCAACGCTTCCGACACGGGCACCGGCGGAACAGTCGTGGCCCAGTACCAACTCAACACAGGCCCGTCTTTCAGCGTGCCTTTGACAGGCTGGGGAACAGGTCTGTGGGGATACGGCACTTGGGGCTTTGGCGAGGCCTCCACCGACCCTTTGCGTATTTGGAATCAAAACAATTTTGGCCAAGATTTGATCTACGGTCCGCGAGGCGAGCCCCTGTATTATTGGAACGCCAATGTAGGCACTGCCAGCAGCGTTTTCACCGTCACGATTGCTAATCCCGCTGTCATTACCTCTTCCACATTGACGTTGACCAATGGTACGGCAGTGATGCTCACGACTACCGGCGCGTTGCCCACGGGCCTGTCTGTGGGAACGGTGTACTACATTGCCAATTCCACTGGAACTACTGCAAACCTGACTGCAACGTATGGTGGGGCAAACATCATTACCACCGGCACACAATCGGGCATCCATAGTATTTCTCCACGGGGCGTGCTTTTGTCTTCCCTTGCAGGGGCATCGGGAGTGCCGTTGTCGCAAAATTACTTTACTGTCTCAGATGCCAGCCGATTTGTGTTGGCTTTTGGCACAAATCCAATTGGGTCTACTGAAATGGATCCAATGCTGATTCGCTGGTCGGATCAGGAAGATGCAGCCAACTGGACCCCCTCCGCTACCAATCAGGCAGGAGATATTCGTTTATCGCACGGCTCTGAGATTGTGACTGCTATGCAGGTTCGCCAAGAGATTGTGGTATGGACAGATTCATCTCTTTATTCTTTACAGTATCTTGGCCCGCCCTATATTTGGGGTTCCCAACTGTTGGGCGACAACTTGTCTATTGTTGGACCAAATGCAACGGCATTGGCTTCTGGCGTATTGTTTTGGATGGGCAACGAAAAGTTTTACATGTATGACGGTAGCGTCAAGACATTGCGTTGTGACTTGCGCCAATTCATTTTTGAAGACATCAACCGTTCCCAGTTTGATCAGGTGTATGCCAGTACAAACGAGGGGTTCAACGAAGTCTGGTGGTTTTACTGTTCTACCAACAGCACCACGGTCGACCGATATGTGACCTATAACTACTTGGAAGATATTTGGAGCTACGGGACCATGGGCCGCACAGCGTGGTTGGATTCTGGCTTGCGGGATTACCCAATTGCAGCGACCTACAACAACAACATCGTCAACCATGAGTTTGGGTTGAACGATGCGGAAACAGGGACGGCGGTTCCAATTAACGCGTATATTGTTTCTTCACAGTTTGACATTGGTGACGGACACAACTTTGCATTTATTTGGCGCATGTTGCCGGACCTGACTTTCCGTGGGTCCACATCCACCAGCCCTGTAGCGACGATGTATTTGTACGGCCTGAAGAACTCAGGCTCTGGTTACAACGTCCCTGCTTCCGTTGGCGGCAGCAACAGCGCAAATGTCACAGGTACTGCGATGATTCCGGTAGAAGAATTTACTGGTCAGGTGTACACACGTGTGCGCGGTCGCCAGATGGCTATGAAGATTGAGTCAAACCAGTTGGACATGACATGGCAAATGGGCGCTCCTCGTATTGATATTCGTCCTGATGGTAGGCGGTAAAAATGCTTGTTACAACAGAATTTGAGTTGAACAGGGTAACTGCTCCAAACTTGCCGCGTGCGCCCGCTCAGTACACCGCTCAATATCATGAGCAGTTAAACAACGTCATGCGGTTGTATTTTAATCGGTTAGACAATTTAGTTGGGCAGCTTGATTCCGGAAGTGACCTTATCCCTGCTCTTCCTGTATATACGGTGGCTACATTACCTAGTGCAGTGACAGCAGGAATGAGCGCAAGGTCCTTTGTATCTGATGCTACTGTGACCACTTTTGCTTCCAATGTTGTTGGCGGCGGAGCCAACAAGGTTCCTGTTTACTCTGACGGTACTAATTGGAAAATTGGCTAAAAATGAATAAGATGATACGATCAAGAAACCCTTATGGCACAAGGAACTAACATGGCAACAGCAGCAAATCCCCAAGGCATCATGGCACTCCCTGCTGGAGGCGCTCCTGCCGACACTGGCGCACCGGCCCAACCTCAATTGGGGTTGGATGATTCCTATGATGCAGTGCAGCAAGGCCTGCAAGATGCCAGCCCGATTGCAGCGCAAGGAGTCAATTCTGAGTTGGGCAAGCTTGTCCCCATGCTTGATCAATTGTCTGATGAGGTACTGGATCAATTACTGCAAATCGTTCAGTACATGCATGACCACCCCAATGAATATGCTGCGGTAATCAAGGAGCTTATTGACGGAGGAGTCATCGAAAGTGGTGATTTTCCTGAGGAATATGACCCTGAATTCATTTCCACTTTGGGAATGGTCATTATGCATGCCAAGCAGTCGCGCCAAAGTGTCACACTTACCCAAGCTCCTACACCTCCCATAGGCATGGCTCGCGGCGGGATCGCTGAAGCCGCACATATGATTGCGTCCCGTGGTCGTGGCCAAGATACCATGTTGGCGCACATTACGCCCCAAGAAGCCCGAATGCTTCGTGCCAAGGGCGGTATGGGCACCATCAATCCTGCTACAGGATTGCCTGAATACGGCGGACTTAAGAGTGTTGTTAAAGCGGTCTCTGGAGCCGTCTCTGGAGCCGTCTCAGGCGTTGTTAGCGGCGTTAGCAGTGCACTTAAAGGCGCAACCAATGTTATTAAAGGCGTAGCCAGTGCTGTTAAAAATGTTCTTGCAAGTCCCGTTGGTAAGATCATTGCCACTGCTGCCCTTGCCACGTTCCTTGGCCCGGGAGCCTTGGGTGTTGAAGGTCTTGGAATGTCCGCTGCACTTGCAGCACCTATTGCTGCGGGAACTGTTAGCGCTTTAGGTGGCGGAAATGTAAAAGATATTTTAAGAAGTGCTGCTACAGCATATTTGGCGGCACCCGGAGGTCCCGTCTCAAATTATCTGAGCAGCATAAATATTCCCGCGTCTGTTGGAATTACCAGCGCAGCGGGTCAGGCTGCCTTGAATTCTGGTTTGATTGGCACTGGCGTTGGTCTCTTGACAGGTCAGAAATTTTCTGATGCCGTCAAGGGTGGATTGACTTCTGCTGCCACTGCTGCGGCGTTTGCTAAAGCAAATGAGCCAGCCAAAGTTGATTTGTCGGAAGGAACAGTTGGCCCAGCAGTAAATCAAAAGGTTATGGATCCTCGGGATGCTTTGGCCCAAGCAGAAAAACCTGCTACACAGGTACTGACCCCAGAAAATGTAAATGCAGGTCAGGAGGCCCCCGTTCCTGTTGAATCTCGAGTAGATCCTTCTATAAGAAATGCTGAGAATCCAGCAGGTGGTATGAGAATGTCTTCTGGAATGTCTCCAGACAATACAGGCATTCGTGCAGTTCCTACAAGTATGGGAAGTCCTTATGATCTTGCCAACCGATCACAAGGTCCCGGTTCTCAGCTATCGCAATTTCCCACCAGCTTTATCAATCAGCCTACGGTTTCCGGTAAAGCTCCAACGGTGATGGATAGTTTGGGCAGGACATACGAAGGAATCAAAACAGGGCAGTTTGGCGAAATAGCCGGAGGCCTTGGCGACTTGTTCTTCCCATCCGGCGAAGCAGGTGCCGTGCGAACCTATGGTCCTGCCGTAGTTGCTGGATTGGCGGGCATGGGTGCCATGGGCGGCTTTACTCCCAAAGAACCTAAGAAATCAGAGATGCAAACTGCCATGGAAAGCGACTACATGGCTAAATTGGCCGATGTTAAAGCGAATCCTGAGCGGTATGCACTTCAGAACATGCCCTCAACCTCTGGCTACGCTTATCCCACCACATCACAATCGGATGTTTTAGTCAACAAGGGTGTTGGGTACGAACCGTACACACCGCCTACATACAATACACCTGCTGGAGCAATTGGCAGCCGCTCAGTTCCACAGCCGTACAACACTTCGGCGATGTACAACTTCATGCCGTATATGCAGTATGCAGCCGATGGCGGACTCATGTCAGCAATGGCTCTCCCCCCAAGTCCCGTCATGCGAGACATGGGAGGTATTGCATCTTTGGCCAAGGGCGGGTATCCTCGCCGCACAGGTCAAATATCCGGTCCGGGGACCGCGACCTCTGATTCAATCCCTGCCATGCTGTCAGACGGCGAATTCGTTATGACTGCCAAAGCCGTGCGAGGTGCTGGCAAAGGCAGCCGTTTGGCTGGAGCGAAGAAAATGTACGCTCTGATGCATCAACTTGAACAAAACGCAGCACGGGGATAATTCATGGCAAACGATACCACCACGCAAATAGTCCAAGAAGCGCCTGATATACAGGCGTATAAAACAGGCCTATTAAAGGCCGCAAAAGATCAAATTGATGCCGCCAATGCAAACGCACTACAGGGTAGATATTTAACCCCGGACTATCAAGTTGCGGGCATGACAGGGGCACAAACCTCTGCCATAGATATGGGCAAGCAAGGCATTGGTGCATATCAGCCCTACCTGTCTGCTGGGCAAGGAAATCTTAAAGCAGGGACTTCGACGATTGGCGAGGCAGCCGATGTTTTGCGTGGCGCGGACACCCGCAATCAATTCCAAGCGGCACAAGCGGCACAAAATGCCGCTGTTTTGGGAACCTATGGACAGGCTCAACCCATTGGTCAGCAGCAAATTTCCCAGTACATGAACCCATACAGCAACCTTGTGTTGGGTCAGCAACTGGAAGAAATGAATCGCCAAGCTCAAATGCAGCAGCAAGGCTTAAATGCTCAAGCTGTTCGCGCTGGCGCGTTTGGCGGTTCACGCCAAGGTATTGCTCAGCAAGAACTCAATCGCAATTTGATGAATACTCAAAATCAAGCAATTGCACAGTCTTTGCAAGGCGGGTATGGTCAAGCGTTGTCCACGGCCCAGCAGCAGCAACAAGCCGGTTTGGCAGGCTACGGACAGTTAGGTAATCTGGCACAAGGTATTGGATCTTTGGCTGGCCAGCAGTTTGGTGTGGGTGCGCAAATGGCACAGGGCCTTGGTTCTTTGGGATCGCAACTAGGCAACATGGGTGTTCAACAAGCTGCTTTAGGCCAGACTGCTCAACAACTTGGCCAAGGCGATGTCAACTTCCTGTACAACCTTGGCTCTCAGCAACAAAGACAAAATCAAGCAGTTTTGGATGCCGAACGTGCTTCTACTCTGCAAAAAACAATGCAGCCGTATCAACAGATGGCGTTTTTGTCGGACATCTACAAGGGCGCTCCGTCCTCACAGATGGCAATGAGCAGCCAAGCACAAGCTACGCCCAGTCCCTTCCAACAGATCGCGGGCCTCGGAACAGGCATTATTGGCACTGCCGCCGCAGCCAACAAGTCAGGCCTCTTTTAAGGAAACATGATGAAAGCAGCAGTTCTTAAACGATCCATGTTCTCCAGCAAGGTGCCCAAGTCGGTGCGCAATAGCGGAATCATGGCTGGGTTTGAAGATGACGATATGTTGGAGGCTCCTCCTGAGGAGGACACCATGCCTTCCATGGCCCGTACGCCACAGAATCCAGAAATCCTGATGAACACTTTGCGGGGCGATATGCGCTCTGTTGATGCACGGTACCAAGAGCTGGCTCAGATGGTGGGCGACGAAGCTGCTCAGGAGACTCCTCCTGAAGTCTTGGCCATGCTTCAGATGCAGTTTGGGCAGCAGCAGGGAGGTATTGGTGCGTTGCCGCAAGGCGCGGGCATGATGCCTCCTCCCATGGAAGGTGGCGGGGCTCCTGCAATGCCCTCCCCACAAGGTGGAATGCCTCCACAAGGAGCTATGCCCCCCGGCATGGAGAGTGCTCCCCCTTTACCGCAGGGCGGGGCTGAACAAGCTCCGCCTACACCTGATGGCATGCCTCCATTGCATGCACAGGTCGGTGCTTTTGTCAATGCGGGCACACGTGCTGCGCAATTTATTGCTGATAAAGCTGCAACCTATGGCCCACGGGTAAATCAGTATTTGGGCAACTTGATGATGTCGCCCCAGCCAACAATACAACGGTTGACCGGTGGTGAGCCTGCAATGAACTTGACTCGTCAAGCAGGTCAATCATTGTTGCAAAATCCTGTAACAGGAGAAATTATTCAAGGCGCGGGGACCAGATTGGCTCCCTACACGACCATGGGACCGTTCTCCAGTCCAACGCTGACTCAAGGTATCAGTCAAGGCGTTGAGCGCCTTGCTGCGGAATATCCACGCGTTGCTGCTTTGGCGGCTCCTGTTGCTGCGGCATTTACTGCTGCCACTGGCCCCTTGTTGGATAACTTCTCTGCGTCCACCCCAATGAGTGCAGAGGATCAGGCTAGATACGATGCCACCATGGCGCAGATCGATGCGGTAAATCGCCCTGATCGAGCAAAGGGCATGGAAAATGTGAAAAAAGGGCAGATGGGGAAAAATATTCCTACGGTATTTGCTCCCGAGCCACGTGCCCCCGTAATTCAACCCACTCCTCAGCAAATCGAAGCATTTGTAAAAAGACCCGAGGAAGAAGCACCGCCACCCACAACAACGAATGAGTTCATTGACCAAGCTTTGACCAAGCCCAAGGAATTGACACGCATTGAACGAATCAAAGCAGCCCAAGAAGAGTACACGCCGCTCTACAAAGAGCTGATTGGCGACTCCAATGAAGATGCCAAAACAAATGCAATGCTGCTGTTGGCGGATGCTGGATTCAAATTGGCCTCAACTTACAAGCCTACGCTTGCCATGGCTGTTGCTGAATCGGCAAAGGACATCCCACGTGGTTTTGCAAACATCATTGCACAGGCAAGGGATCGGGATATCAAACTCAAAACCGCAGCACTTACTCAGGCTATCTCCGATGTGCAAGAGCAAGACAAGTACGCCCAAAGAATGCGGGAATTGATTCTTACTAAAGACTACAGTTTGCTTGAAAAACAAGTTACTGCGGGACAAGTCCTCATGAAAGATGCGGGCTTGGGCGGGCGAGTGTCTGAGACCAAGACAGGCAGTTTTATTGGTTTCCATTTGGACCCCAAAGATCCCGCAGTTACTTCTGCACTTCGCAGCCGATACACGCTACGTGACACAGACAACCCGTTTGTGATGAACCGTGGTGAAGCGCCTACAACTGTTGAGACCAACAAAGAAGAACGGATCAAGTTGGGCAATGCTTTGCGCAATGTGGACAATAACTTAGCCACGATTGAAAGCATGAAAAATACTGTTCAAAATGCTTATAGCCCCGGCACATGGTTCTCGGACAAGGTCAACAACATCTTTGTTCCTATCTCTGGCGGTTTGATCAAACCAAACTTTGATACTGCCAGCGGAGTTGCACAATTAAAAGATGGATTTAGCAAAATTACCCGAGGTTCAGCCGCTGCCGCCGAGTCAGGACGCATTTCCAATCAACAGCAAGAATGGGAACGTGAAAACTCAGGCATGTTGGCCAACCCCGCAGGCTTCTTTGAAAACCCTGAATTGGCAGCAAAGAACCTGACTTCATTGGAAGCCACAAACCGTAATATGCGTCAGCAAATCCTGACTCAGTTGGGCTATGAAAAGAACGACTATGTGATGACCGCACCTAACACGGGAACAAAGAACGATCCATATGTGATCAGCTCTGATCCAAGGGAGCAGCAGATCATGTTCAACTTCCTTGGCAGTACCTTTGGCCGAATTCAGGACCCCAAAGCAGTGGTGTATTTGAAGCTGCCAAATGGTAAAGTGGATGCATTCAATCCCTCTCAGTTGCGTGCACAAACAGGACGTTAAATGGTCACTCTCACAAACACTCGCGGCGAAACTGTTGACCTGACTACCGGAGATGTTGTTGGCCGTGAGGAGGGTGCGCCAACTGAAGTTGCTCCTCGTCAATCAAAGACAGAAATTCCATCTTCGGCACTGGACACCATCAATCAGTTGTCATGGGGATTCAACTCTGCACTTTTTGCTTTGCCTGATGCCGCACAACGGGCAATTGGACATGGGTTAGGGATGAAGGATGATCAAATCTTCCAATTCACCCGACTCTTCAACAAGGGCGAAAAAGCCCCACAAAACACGGTAGACCGCTACACCCGCGCTGTTGGCGAGGGGGTTGGTGGAACTCTTCCCTTTACCGGGATCTTAGCGTGGGCAGCAAAATCTCGCCCACTTATCACTGCTGCCCAAACTTCGGGCACAGGAATTTTAAAAGGAATTGCAAATGACGCTATCAGCTTTGTTCAAAAAAACCCAAGGCTCGCTGCTGCAACTGACATCGCGTTTGGTGCAGGTTACGAAGGATTTCGCCAAGCGGTGGAAGAAAACGTAAGCGACGATAACCCTAACAAGAAGCTATACACAGACTTGATGCCCATGGCGGCATTCATGGGCCTGCCTCTTGCAATGCAGCTCAGCCCTACACGTGGCGCTGCCAAAGCGGTTGGAGACAAGGTCAGTGGATTCATTCCAAAAAAGGCCGACCTTGGACAGGTAGAACAAGAAGCAATTGAATCGCTCCCCGGTGTCTACAACCTACCCGTTATCAACATTGTTCCCCGCATGCTGATGAAGCGTGCAGAGAGCAAGTTGGAAAAGGTGTTTGGACCAATTGCCGAGAGCCCCGAAGCACAGCAAGCGCTTGCTCAATTGCAAGCCCACTTGGCTGACCCACGGGTGGCAGATGTGTTCTTGGTCGGTGGCAAACCTACTTTTGACGTAGCTGAACAAACCATGTTTGGCCCGTTGTTGACAGAGAAAGCAAAGCTCTTGGAGCAGCTCGGCCCTAAGGAGTTGGCCAGCGTTAAGCAACGTATTGCAGAAAACCAGCAGAAGCTCGATAGCCTGTTTCAATCTTTTGCACCCGAAGCACGCAAACCAATTGAAGAAGCGTTTATGGCGGCGCAGGCTGACCGTCAAGCGTTCTTTGAAAACATGTTGAAACAGAAGTCTGACTTGACTGCTGCGGAAGTTGCAGCGGTGTCCGAGCGCCTCGGACCACAGGACATTAGCAACCTAAACAACGAGTTGCGTGGTGTATTGATGGCCAACATGGAAATGAGCGCGGGTCAACGCCGTGGCATTCTGCGTAGGATGGGCATGACTGAAGGCATGACCGAGGAAGGCTTACCGCTGGCCACGCGCCAAGACGGGAAGTCTTTGTTTGACTCTCAAGACATGGAAAATGCTGCGACAAAGCTGATTGAAAAATACAAGCCTGAGCGCCCATCTTTAAGCGTTCAAATTCCTGAGCCTATTCGCCTGTTGGAGCGCTTCGTTAAATCTCAACAAGTTGCTCGCGAAAAGATGGAAAACGACATGCTGGGTCAGTTGACCAAGCAAGCTATTGATGAGCAATTTAAGCTGATTGGATATCGACCCGGTGGGGAAGATGAAAAAGCCTACATCGATGCCATCTTGAGCGTAGTACGTGGGGAGAAGACCAAGGCAGGCAAGCGCAAAGCTACGCTTGCTGAACTGGCTCCTGCTGCCAACGAGCAGGGGATTGTCCGGTTCCCAACGGCTATCCCCGGTCGCAAGATCGAAATCAATCCGGAAAAGATCAGGGCCGATGCCAAACAGATTGCTGAAGCCAACACCCAAGTGGACATCAACGTCCCCGAGGCGTTGGATTATTTGGCTGCTGCACAGCGTTTCCGCAACGATTCGCTCACCCGCTACAACACCGCCCTACAACGTGGTCGCACCCGTTTGACAGACGCTCAGCGTTATCTGGACACCGGCGACTCGGTGTACAACGACATTGAGAACTTGGTCAAGGAAAACGTACCAAAGATCAGCAGGAACTACGATGAGTTGAACACCGTCCTGAACGACTACAGGGATGTGTACCAACGCAATCTGCCTTTACTGACCACCCAGAAAACCAAAGGTGGTTTGGAGTTCTCACTGCCCAACGAAGCATTGTTGCAAAAGGCTTTCCAAAACGCCGACAGTCTAAAGCAGCTTCAGTTGACTTTGCAAAACACCCCTCAGGCTGAGAGCCTGTTGATGCGTGGCACGGTGGACTGGTTGCGCACCAAAGGTGCTGTGAACAAGGAAGGCTTGGTCGACCCCAAGCAAATCCGTTCCATCTTGGACAAGAACCAAAACATCGTCAACGCCTTGCCTGCCAACGTGCGAGCAAAGCTGCAAGACGAAGTCGCTTTGGCCGATGCCTACGTTACCCGCTTGGGTGAGTTGGATCAACGCATGGTGACGGCAAAGAATGCAGAACTGGATGCTCTGTTGTCCAAGGCCGCTCGCACTGATGCCGATCCCCGCCAAACCCTAACAAAAGCATTGACCGATCCCGCAATGATGCGTACGTTGGTCAATGGCATGGGCAAGGACCCAGAGATGTTGGCTGCCCTGCGCCGTTCCGTGTGGGATGTGGCAACAGAAGGAGCCAAGTCTGGCGGTGCTTTGAAGGGATTCCTTGACACCAACCAGAAGTCCTTGAAAGTGCTGTATGGCGACACCCAGCATTTAAAAGACTTGAACACACTGGCGGACCTACAGCGCCGGGTCAACGCTTTTGCTGATGTGACCGGGCAGATCCCTCTGTTTGAATCGATCGATTCCAGCCTGAAGCGCGTCATGGGTTTCGGGGTGCAATTTATGACCACCACGGCCCGCGAAGCAATGGTCGGTCGTATCAGCCCTGAGTCGGGTGCTTTGGCATTGTTGCTGCGCATGACCGCCAGTGCCGAGAACCAGTTGTATCAGCGCATCTTCACCAAGGCTTTGGAAGATCCCGCTTTTGCTCAGGCCATCACCCACGTGGGAACCCCTGCTCAAGGCGCTAAGGCGGCTGCTCAGTTGGAAGGTATTGGGGCCAACATGTCCCAAATTTTCAACGAGCCACTCAAGACCACTGCTCCCGGTATTGCGCAACGCATCATTCGGCAGGAATTGCCGCAGGAGCAGTTGCAGGGCCGTCAGGCAGAAATTGGAGACATGAAAAATTTGCCGGTTGTTCCACGCGAAATTTCTGCTCAGCAAATGCTCAAGGCTCTCCCGCCAGCGCCCGCGACCCGTGGCTACGACTTCAACCCCCGTGTGCCAACCACCCCACCAGCAAAGACAGGCGGCATGGGACAGGTGCAATTGATGTATCCGTCCATGTTCCCCAACGACCCGATCAGTGGTTTGTTGCAACAACGCCAAGCAATGGTTCAGGGCGGGCAGAGGCCTGTTCCCGGACAATAGGAGTAAGACATGCAAATGATTGGACAACTGGTTGCCACAATGTTCCTGAGCCGCGAAATGGCACACAGGGCGCATTTGGCTGTGACAGGGCCCGGGAGTTTCTCAAAGCATTCTGCTTTGGGAGAGTTCTATCCTGCCATTATTGAGATTGCCGACAGCATTACCGAAGCGTATCAGGGCCGTCACTCGATCATCGAAATCCCATATCTGGAAGCGCCCGAGGACTACAACGACATCATTAAGATTTTAGAAAAGCATTTAGAAGACATTGAAGGTCTTCGATACGCTGCCGTGGACAAGAAAGATACACCGATCCAAAATCTGATAGATGAGGCAATTGGTATTTACTTAAGTGCTTTGTACAAACTTAAAAACTTGAAGTAGTAATCGCATGTGGATCCACTTAGCATTCTCTTTGCCGCCAATGCTTGCGTTGCTGCTATCAAGCAGGGATGTAAGCTTTACAAGGACGCTAAAACGTCTTTCATGGAAGTCAAAAAGACTGTTGATGAAGTTGTTTCAGATGTCAAAGCAGTCAGAGGATTCTGGGCAAAGCTCTTCGGTTCCGCGCCCACCTCAAGCCCCCAGCCTGTGGCGAAAAAGAAGGAAGCCTACGTTGCCGTTGACGAAGCCCAAGTCATGGCAGACATCGTTGTCCAGCTTTCTCAGTTTTTCAAGTTGCAAGAACAGCTTGCAGACCACATAAGGGAAGAGGAAGAGAAGAGCAAAACAGTCTACGATCCTGACGCTAACCTGATGGAAGCCGCCCTGAAGCGGGTCATGGCTCAAGACCAGATGGCGGCGTTGGAGGTGGAGATAAGAGAGGCAATGGTGTACGGCGCTCCTAAAGAGATGGGGGCTTTGTATTCCAAGGTCTTTGAAATGCGGGATACCATCAAAGAAGAGCAGGATAAAGCAAGGAAGAAACGGGATGATGAATCATGGCAACGCAAGGAAAGGGAGCGCCTTACAAGCGAAAAGCAAGCATACCTACTAGCGACTTTCCTATTCCTCCTATATATGTGGTTGCTCCTCGGCCTCTTAAACAGGATTGGGAAAATATAATGGGCTGGATTGCTGCTTGTGTGCTTGTAGGTATGTTGCTACCCATTTTGGGCATGGTGTACTTAGATGTGCTTCAAGTGAAGCAAGAAGCAAAACAACAGATGGAAAAAGTTGAGAAGTTGCGTAGACAAGTTGAAAAGGAAAAAAGAGATGATTCCAATAGTCGCATCCCTCCTCGGTAGCCTAGCCCAAAACGGGCTGGGATTACTGTCCTCCGCCATCCAAGCCAAAGGCAAAGAGGTGGTTGAGAACACGCTTGGCGTAAAGATTCCAGACAATCCAGCGCCTGAAGATGTTGAAAAGCTGCGCCAGCTTCAATACGAACACGAAGAGCGCTTGCTTGAACTTGGTATTGAGAAAGCCAAAATGGAGTTGGCTGAATTGCAAATGTTTGCCGATGCTGCCAAGAACGAAGATGACAATGTCACAGACCGTTGGCAATCGGATATGAATAGTGATTCTTGGCTATCCAAGAACATCCGCCCTATGTCGCTTATTGCCATTTTCTTTGGTTATTTTTTGTTTGCCATGATGAGCGCTTTTGGTTTAAACGCCAACGAATCTTATGTCCAGTTGCTTGGGCAGTGGGGCATGCTGATAATGGGCGCTTACTTTGGCGGCAGGACCATTGAGAAACTAGCCGAAATGAAAGGCAAAAAATGAGTTTAAACACTGAACAAGCTGCGTTTTTGCTGGACATGTGCAAGCTGATCCAGTACGCTACTGACCAAGGATTCGTGGTGACTGGCGGAGAACTTGCCCGTACTCCCGAGCAACAAGCAATCTATTTCAAAACAGGTCGCTCTAAGACAATGAATTCCATCCATTTAAAGCGCTGCGCTATAGACTTGAATTTTTTCAAGGATGGAAAGATCATTTGGGACAAGGCAATCCTTGCTCCTCTTGGTGCATACTGGGAATCCCTGCACTCCAAAAACCGTTGGGGTGGCAACTTCAAGTCTCTTGTAGACTGCCCTCACTTTGAAAGAAATGTAGGCTAATATGAAAACTTCAGTAAAGAAAAAACAAGCAGCTACTGCCATAGCTATGAAAGCAGAAGGCAAAAAACCCAAGAAGATGTCTGCTGGCGGTCAATTAAAACAAGTACCTAAAGATAATGCTGGCCTATCAAAGTTGCCCACAGAAGTGCGTAACAAGATGGGGTACATGAAAGATGGCGGCGAAGCAAAGTCCACGGTTAATGCCGCAGGAAACTACACCAAGCCTGAGTTGCGCAAACGTATCTTCAACGCTGTAAAGGCAGAGGCTACAGCAGGCACTGGCGCAGGGGAATGGTCCGCCCGTAAAAGTCAAGTGTTAGCCAAACGCTATAAAGCGGCTGGCGGGGGCTATCGAGATTGAAAGCCCCACAGAAGTCCCTAAAAGATTGGGGCGACCAGAAATGGCGCACCAAGTCGGGAGAGCCTTCGTCAAAAACTGGTGAAAGATATTTACCAGAGGCGGCGATTAAGTCCTTAAGCTCCGCAGAGTATGCGGCGACAACCAAAGCCAAGCGCAAAGGCAAAGCAGCAGGTAAACAATTTGTAGCTCAGCCAAAAAATATTGCAAAGAAAACCGCAGGGTTCAGATAAACTAAGGGTTAGCAGTTGTCGGATTCTCCGACATCCTTAGGCCCCGGCAGCGATGCTGGGGCCATTTTTTCAAACTGCTCTACCCGTTGCCACCACTTGTCTTTGTAGCCATCAAATTCGCGGCCACACGTTACAAACTCCTGCACTTCCCCATCCTGCGCCACCATCATGATCACACCATGATCAATATTAGTTTGGTGTAGATGGTTGTGCGCACAAGCGTACGCTGCCAGTTGGATGAAGTAGTCGTCAATCCATTTGCGAGGTTTCATGCGATTGGTTTGCTTGAAGTCAATAATTGAGGGATTTCCCTTATAGACACCTACGCAGTCGGTTGTGCCTGCATACCGGAACGGGTAATACAACTGGGCTTCTGTTCCCCAAACCTCGTTGACGTGGGGGAAAAATGTCTCAATCAACTTGTAGCCCATGCGGTAGCCCTTGACTTGCAGCCAAGTTCGGGGAGCGGGTAAATCCCTATTCAACAGCAATCGCTCGACTACGTTATGCATGTGGGTGCCTACAGTGGCAGCCTCATTTTTGATCTTCTCCGCCTGCTCCCAACCAACCCTCTCGGCCCACGAATCAAGATGTGTTCTGTCCTTTGTATCCGATAGGATACGGGTTACGCTAGGCATCTCATGTTCATTTCCGTCAATTTTGTATACACGTCCGGCTGATGTGTCTACTCTTTCGAGTTTTTCATACACATACTTGCGGCGAATAGGAATGAGTTGCATTTAGATAATCCAATCTTTGAAGTTTTCGCCCAGCAC